>TARA_R110002051_G_scaffold325857_1_pt1 | contig 30248 bp, 31 predicted proteins | sample TARA_R110002051 | Tara Oceans TARA_R110002051 (sample SAMEA4397023) | marine metagenome | biome: Polar Biome; feature: [MES] marine water layer (ENVO:01000295) within the mesopelagic zone...; material: water (ENVO:00002006), including particulate matter (ENVO:01000060) such... | reverse complement strand
TGATGAATTATTAGGCAATATCTTTGCCAATTTTTGTATCGGGAAATAAATAAGTATTTCATTTGGTCTCATATGGTTCTATTTGGTTTCATTTATCTGTAAATCAATAATTTGTTGAAAAGTATTTTTCTTTTCTCTTTCTCTTAATCTCCTATTTTCATATATTTATTTCACCTGATTTTCACCTTAGCATAATTTTTAATGCTCGAGGTGAAAAAATTTCACCTCAGTTATGAAAATAAATCTCAAGAGTAAAAAGATTAAAAACGGTAAGCTTAGTTTATTTATTGAATTTTATAAAGGACACCACATTGACAAAAATGGTGTAAATAAATATGACCGTGAGTTTGAATACTTAAAGCTTTATCCCTTAGAAAATCCTAACACATCTGAAGAAAGGAGGAAGAATAAAGAAATTTACGAGCTGGCAGATAAGATTCTTGCCATTCGTCAAGCAGAATTCTATCAAGGTAAATTCAAACTAAAGAATGATAAAAAAGGCCAAATAACCTTCATGGATTATTATGAAAAACTTAAAGAAGACCGCTTTGAGGCCAAAGCGAATTATGGGAATTGGGATGCAGCACAGAAACACATCGAAAGATATTGCCCTCCACATAAACAGTTAAAAGACATTGATACCGAATTTGTCAAAGGGTTTAAGCGATATCTGAACACCAAGGCCAAAACCAAAAGTGGTACTCCCCTATCCCAAAATTCTAAATACACCTATTTCAATAAATTTAAAGCCGCCCTACGGGAAGCTTATACCGAAAATTATTTGGAAGAAAATGTGTTGCGGTCGGTTAAGGGCTTTGAACAGGGCGAATCCACTAGAGAATACTTAACTTATTCGGAATTACAGGCTATGACACAAGCCGAATGTAAGTACCCTATATTAAAGAGTGCTTTTATTTTCAGTTGCCTTACGGGCCTAAGGTGGAGCGATATTGATAAAATGAAATGGTCAGAAGTCCGTGATGAAGCTACTGGCACACGAATTATATTTAGACAAAAGAAAACAGACGGACTCGAATACCTTTATGTTTCAAAGCAATCAAGAAAACTGCTAGGAAAACGCGCCAATGAAAGTGATAGAGTCTTTAGAGGTCTGAAATATGGGGCGGTTTACAATACCGAGATTCTCAGATGGTGTATGAAAGCAGGTATTACAAAACACATAACTTTTCATAGTGCAAGACATACCAATGCGGTACTCTTACTAGAGAACGGTGCGGATATTTATACGGTGTCCAAGCGTTTAGGACATAAGGAAATTCGAACAACAGAAATCTATACTAAGATTATAGACGAAAAAATGAAGGAGGCGGCTAATCTGATTCCTGAATTGGATTTGGATATCAAGTAGTATCGTAAATTGCACGTAGAAATGAGCAATTTAAATTTACATATAAAAATCGCTTTAGGCTATTTTAGTATCGCTGCCCTACTCGGTGCGGTATTACGGGCATTTCCCCTCATCGAAATCCCTATCAATTATAAGTTCTTTATACATACCCACTCGCACATTGCCCTCCTGGGTTGGGTATATTTGGCATTGACCACCATTATTTATAAATTCTTTGCTCAAGCACCTCATATCGACAGAAAATACAAACGCATCTTTTGGTTCACCCAGTTGACCCTAGTAGGTATGCTACTAACCTTTCCGTTTACTGGATATGCTATGTTTTCGATAATATTCTCGACGCTGTTTTTGTTCGCTTCCTATTGGTTTTTTTGGTTTATGACAAGCCATGTAAAGCCTGAGTTAAAATCTACAAATTCGTTTAAATGCATAAAGATATCGCTGTGGTATTTGACACTCTCCAGCTTAGGCCCATGGGCTTTGGGAGGGATTATGAACACTCTTGGCGCAGAATCTGCCTGGTACCGCATTGCTATCTATTTTTATCTACATTTTTTGTATAACGGTTTTATGATGATGGCACTCATAGGTTTATTCATGTACCTACTGCAAAAACGGCAAATTATCATACCTCAACATTCCTTTAAAAAATTCTTTTGGAGTATTAATTCTGCTATTTTCCTTTCGTTTTTCCTATCTACCTTATTTGCGCAACCCCTACTATTATTTAATGCTTTGGGAGGAATAGGAGCTATTTTGCAACTGGTTGCATTTGGCATGTTTATAAAGTTCTTATTTCAGTCAAAAGAAAAGACAATGTCTCTTTTCTCTCCATTTCAAAAGATGCTATTGCAAACGGTTGTTATCTTGCTATGCATTAAAATGTTGCTACAAATACTTTCGACCCTTCCTTATTTTGCGAATTTGGCGGTTACCATCATGGATTTTACCATAGGCTACTTGCATTGGACCTTCTTAGGGGTAGTCACTATCTTTCTTTTTTTCTTTTTGGACTATTTCGGATTCCTGAAAATCTCAAAGAAAGGCTACTTTTTGTATGCTACCGGATTTATTCTCACCGAGCTTCTTATTTTTTACAAGGGTATAGCTGCATGGCAGGGATTTTCCATTTTTGATGGATACTTCGAAATTTTGGCTGTTAGCAGTTTTTTGATAGCTATTAGTCTTTTAGTTCTATTTTTCGAAAATCTAGGACCCAAATCAAAGCACGATGATTAAATGCCCCAACTTTAGAAACCATACTCAATACTGATCCATCCTATTCTGAAATACCAGACTTTAAAACAGGCATTGCATTCCTTTACAAACTTATTAAAATAGGTAAAGTCAAATTTTCATTGGCCATCCTGGTAACCTGAAAATCAAACCAAAGACTGGTCTGTTATAATAACCGAAAAGTCGTTTCATCCTAGTTAAATTATATGGGAGATAACAATCACCAAACTAAAAATTACACTTAAAAGCAGTATATTAAACGTATGCTTAACCTTTAATTGCGCCAGTACAGCCCCATTATAAGCCATGCAAAGAATGGTAACAAAGAAGAGTAACACTAGGTTTGTCACTTGTTGCACCCCGCTCATCAGGAGCAGCATTGCGGCCACGGAACCGAGACAGCTCTGACCGATAATCGCTATCGTTGCATAACCTGTTTGCTCCTTCTTGAATTCTGCCAAAAGACTGCGGTATAGATTTAAAAAGTAATTCGTTCTTTTTTCAGACCCAGAAAGGGTCACTGGTATTGTCATTGAATTTTTCATCCTTATGTATTTTTAAAATTGTTTTTAATTGTTCTTCGGTTGCAATTTTTTGAATTTCATTGAAAAGTATCCTTTCTTCAAAACGGATATGCTGATCCAATTCATCCTGAATAAGAGGCAAAGATTCTGAAACCGTGACCGCCCCTGCAAAAAGCTGATGTAATCTTTTATGTTGGGTAAGAGCTTTTTTTACCATTACATGATCATTACCCAAAATTGGAAAAATATGTTTCTCCTCTAATTCAAAATGCGGAATCAAATGAGTGGTATAAAACCAGTCTACATATTTTTTGATACGCTCATTAGCAATTCCTTTGGAGAAACCCATTCGTATTTTCCAACAGAGCAGTAGGCCGTGATGGTGTTCACGGCTTACTCCCTGTAGGGCTTTATTACGTTTTATGGGCTTGATATCCATGAACGCTTAAGAAATGAAATTTCGCTCTAGAACTTCGGCCTCTGGAAACAGGATATTGTTTTCTAAATGAATATGCCTGTGCAGGTCTTCCTCAAACTCTCTAAGCAACGAAAAGGCCACACGATAAGTACTACAAGCATCTGCTGGTGGGTTATAATCATCACTAAGTTCTGCTATCAACCTAAAGCGGTCGCCCTCGTTCTCGTGTTCCTGCATCATCATCGCTATTGGGTTTTTAACCGTGTCAAAATGCGGTTTGTCTAGTTGTTCTTTTAATTTTTCGGCCTTTACCATTTTTCGTACCCAAGGAAAGAGCATCAGTTCTTCCTTTTTCATGTGCATGGCGAGTTCGCCGGCAGATGCGCTGAAATGCTCATCGATTTTCAAAAGTTCGGGGTGGCGTTCACCATGCACCTTGCACAGTTTGTTCAGGTATTGTTTTAAGATAGGAATCTGTTCTTCTACATACCTGTGATGCTTTTTTTCGATATAGTCAGCCAAGAGGTCCAAGGGCCAAGATTTAAAATCGGTATTATCATTATTGGTACGGCTTCGTGCTTCATCTATTTCCCCTCTTAATACTTCAACATCAAGATCGTACTTATTGGCCACTTCTGCTAAACTGCGGTTTCCCTTACAGCAAAAATCGATTTTATAGTTCTTAAAAACTTGCGCTACCCTGTAGTCTTCCGCTACCATTTGTCCTATTGTTTTTTCTAAGATATTTTCCATACTATGTATTATATAAAGTTAATTTTAGATTCAACGGCCATGATGGCCAAAGCCTTAAAATCCTTTTGAATTTTTAAGGTATGTTCTTTTTTTGCAGGGATAATAAAGGTGTCTCCTTCGCATAGCAACTTACTGTGTCCTGGCATGGTTAACATAGCCTGACCTTCCTTCACAACGATTACCGCTTCCTCCGTGCAATAATGGTGAGGCATCCGCATACCTGCCTTACCTTCAATCTGTACAACTTTTATTGAATTTCCCAGTTGTAAAATGGTCAATTCAGGTTTATTTATCACTTCCATTTTATTCTTTTTAATCGGATAAATTTATCCTAGTTACATTCAAATTTTTTTATCGTTTTAAATAAGTTAGTCCTACATCTAGTCCTGTGGTCATTTCATACAGACTTGTGTTTTCCAGCATTTGTTTTAAGTCGTTGCGTATATCCACGAATTTATCATGTACAGGACAAGGTTTATCGGCATTACATTCTTTAAGCCCTAGACCACAGCCAGCATATATATTGTCGCCATCTATGGCTTTGACTATTTGGCTGAGCATTACCTCATCTATACGTTTTCCGGTTATCTCAAAACCTCCATGAGCCCCCATTACTGATTCTACAATTTTATTTTTTGATAAAAGCTGCAATACTTTTGCCGTAAAGGCTACAGGAGAATCTATTTCCTCCGCAATTTCCTTTAGGGATACCCTCCTACCCTCTAACGACTGCATGGCTATATAGGTCGCAGCCCGTATTCCGTATTCACATGCTTTTGAAAACATTTATTCCTTGCTCTATATTAGAATACAAATATAGTTCAATTTTTAAATAGGACAAATTTATCCTAGTTAATTTTGTCATCCCTTTAATAGGCTCATAGAACCGCCTGCGGTAGCACCTTCCTTTAATTATATCTCACCTAGCTATTACATCATGTTGAATAATGACCTTAAGTGCCATTGATTATTGATTTATACCGCTATATTCTTTTAAACCGCTCCTATTTTCTATCATCTAAAAAATAGATTAGATGACTAGAACCCATTGAACGACATCAGAAAGCCACGAGATGTTACCCTATATTTATTCGATTTTCAAATTAATCAACCCTATTTATGTTCGCAACAGGCCCTTACCTCTAATGCATTGTTCTAGTAGCACTTTTTTGTAGCATTTCCCTTTTATACCTTAATGCCTTACGATTTCGCAACCCCTTTTGAAAACAAACAAAAAACATTCAAGACACATTTAAAACTAGTACAAGGATACGATTTGCATAGTACATTGAAACTATATATTTATAATAACTGATTAAAAGGTCTTTTAATAGTTAATAACTTTTTTAATAACTTTGATAGTGATACGATCAGACACCTTAAATTCTGAAATATCTTTATAAAAGATAAATTAATCTTTTTATATTTTAATAAATGTACTGTTATGATTTTCATGTAGTACTGCAAGAAGTACCAGGAGAAATTAGCCTGTGCTTTACCATTTCTGGATGTCCACTTCGTTGTGAAGGCTGCCATTCCCCTTTCTTATGGAAAGAAGGTAGCGGATCAAAGATTAGCCGAAAGGCCTACGAGGACATTCTCCATCGGTACTCGGGCTTAGCGACCTGTGTTGTTTTTATGGGTGGGGAATGGCATCCAAAAGAACTGCTGTTCTATTTGAAATATGCTCAGGAACACAATTACAAAACCTGCCTTTATACCGGTCTTGATGAAGTGGACAAGCGTCTACTAAATCATCTAACCTACTTAAAAACGGGGCCTTGGATAAAGGAATTGGGAGGTCTGGACAGCAAAACAACCAATCAAAAATTTAAAGAAGTAAAAACAAATAAGATTCTTAATCATTTATTTACACCTAAATAAAGTATGTTATGATACGACTAACGGACGAACAGATTACTAAAAAAATAGATTTTATTGAACACTATCTTAATTCTGCCAATGCCGCAGATGGTTCCAAAGTAGATTCCAATGCCAATGTAACCTCAAAGAACATAGCGACAATGGAAGCGGAACTGAACAAGGACATCAACATACAGGTAAACAGGGCCTTGGTAAAGCAAAAAATAGCATCACTTTTTGGAAATGAACTTGCCGACGAATATATCCGACAAATAGAATCACATGAAATTTATGTGCATGACGAAACCTCATTAAAGCCTTATTGCGCCTCTATTAGCATGTATCCTTTCCTTCTGGACGGTCTTACCAAATTGGGAGGTGAAAGTAGGGCCCCAAAGCACTTGGAAAGTTATTGTGGCGAATTTGTAAATCTAGTATTTGCTGTAAGTTCCCAATTTGCAGGTGCCCTGGCCACAGTGGAGTTCTTGCTATACTTTGATCATTTTGCCATTAAAGATTATGGCGATAACTACCTTGATGAACATGAAAAAATAATTGCCAATCATCTGCAACACGTGATTTATGCAGTAAACCAACCTGCCGCTGCCCGCGGCTATCAATCCGTTTTTTGGAATATCTCATTATATGACGATGCTTATTTTGAAAGTATGTTCGGAATGTTTGTGTTTCCAGATATGACCAAGCCTAATTGGGAAAGCGTAAAACGATTACAGGCCTTCTTCATGAAATGGTTCAATCAAGAACGAGAAAAGGCAGTTCTGACATTTCCCGTAGTAACCGCTGCAATGCTGGTAAAGGAAGGTATTCCGGTTGATAAACAATTTACCGAAATGTGTGCGCAAGAGCTAAGTGAGGGAAATTCATTTTTCATCTACCAATCCGAGAACGCAGATAGTTTGGCATCGTGTTGCCGGCTACGCAACGAAATAAGTGACAATACCTTTAGTTATTCCTTAGGTGCAGGCGGCGTAGCTACAGGATCCATCAATGTCATTACCCTTAACATGAACCGATTGGTGCAACAAGGTGCCAATATTGTGAAAGAAGTTAAAAAAGTGCATAAGTATCAAGTGGCGTTCAGACAACTTATCGATGAATATGAAAGAGCAGGAATGCTTCCCGTATATCAATCAGGATTTATATCCTTGGACAAACAATTCCTTACCGTTGGCATTAACGGAATGGCAGAAGCTGCCGAAAGCCAAGGTATCGAGGTAGGTAATAATACAACGTATAAAAATTTCGTGAATAGATATCTAAAAGCTATTTATAATGAAAACAGGGCAGCCAAAGAGCGGTACGGCTATATGTTCAACACAGAGTTTGTACCGGCGGAAAACCTAGGTGTCAAAAATGCGAAATGGGATAGAGAGGATGGTTTCATGGTTCCAAGAGATTGCTACAACTCCTATTTCTATGTGGTGGAGGACGATAGCATAAATTCTTTGGATAAAATAATGCTTCACGGAAAAGAAACAATCAAATATCTTGACGGTGGTTCTGCACTACATCTAAATCTTGAAGAAACACCCAGTAAAGATGGATTCATAAAACTTATACGCGCCACGGCCAAAGCGGGCTGCAACTATTTCTGTTTTAACATTCGTATTACTATCTGCAATGCCTGTTCACATATTGACAAACGTACCCTGTTTGAATGTAGCAAATGTGAATCAGAGAACGTAGATCATGCAACTAGGGTGATCGGTTATCTTAAACGGGTTTCCAATTTTAGTTCTAGTAGGCAAAAAGAACATCGCCTTAGACATTATCATTTAAAAAAACAACTCATAAACAAGGATTTTAAAAAAGATCAAGGAACCACTAATGTTACAGCATCTAAATTGCAAACGGTGTAGATTTCTTAAAGCTTTGTGCGGGACTATTAATTGGATAACCAACCTATAGTCCCGTAGTAGGCTATAAAAAATTGAAACTATTAAAATTCAAGATTTTTCAAAGAAATAACGGTGCCATTGTTTTTTATTTCTTTCGTTAGTTTGCCTATATTTCTTTGCATAAAATCCTTTAACATCCGCTCTTTAAACGGTGCAACGATTACATGTGCAGGACAGGGATTCTCGTCATTGCATTTGGCCAATCCTAAAAAACACTCATCAAATTTTGTGGTACCGTCAATACTTACCATAACTTCCCAAATGGTTTTTTTTTGATTTTCTTCATTTAGATAGTATCCACCTCTAGGACCTTTTGCAGAAGATATTAATTCGTGTGCGGTAAGGTTCCGCAGCAACTGAGCCAAAAATGGCAAGGGTACTTCTAAGGTTTCGGCAATCTCCTTCGCCCCAATCTTTTTATTTTCGGTACTGTTGATGGCAAGATATAACATAGCCCTTATGGCATATTTAGCAGCGTTAGATAGCATCTTATTGGTTTAAGAGTAACTAAAGGTAATGAAAAGAAATACTTAGAGTAGATTACATTTGTTTTCGAATCATTCACTAAAAGGTCTATGCATCCTTCTAGGTCTAATTACATGTGATATCATAATCGTTATATTATTTGATAACTTTCTCTATTGTTAAAAGTCCTCCGCCCGTTCAAATCTTAATTTTTTAACACCTCCCTGAGAATTTCAGTTCATATAAAGAAAAACGGTTAAATAATAAAAAATCGGGACGATGATATAGTAAAATATCAAAATACATTGCTCAAGTAATCTATGCTCCTCTTTACCGACCAGTATCACATAATGACTAATAATACGGGTTGATGTTTTCTCCAATCTAAAAAAAAGAAATATCTTGCATACTATGGGAATATTTGATTTCAGGGATGTTAGCAAACGAAAAAAAAAGACCGATGGCGTGACGATAACGTGCACGCCTAAAGAGATTTTTCTTAACGATGTTTCTATTAGTTTCCCCACAAACTACAGCATCCTTAAGGGCATATTAGGAGAAGCGTCACGAATAGAGCCTACTAAACAGAGTAAGAACAAAGTATATCTCTGGGATAAACTAGGCATCTATTGCTCCACGGCCGATGCCGAAAAAATGCTAATGCTCTTATTGGTAGAAGATAGTAGATATGGTTTGGGACATCAACCAAAAAATAATTTCACGGGGATTGTTACAATAGACGGCGAACCGGTAGCAGACACCATAAAAAATGTATCGGAAGACAGACCTTATATGATACGCTCTATCATAAAAGATAGTAAACAAGTAGCCGTTGCTCTAGGTTGGAATCCTGGGGTTTAGTCCCATTTGGTTAAAATGACAAATGTCATATTTCTTAAACCTTAAATATCCAACCTTTGTTGTCAAATGCTATAAACCAGCTATTATGACCAAACAAAGACTTTACCTTCTTTTTCTTTTTGTTATTAGTTTAAACTCTATTTCGATAACAGCACAAACCTTAGAGGTAGATGCCGATTTAAGAGCCCGATTCGAATATCGCCACGGATTCAACAACTTATTTCCCGATAACGCAAATCCTGCGGCATTTGTAAATCAACGTTCTCGATTAAACTTTAACTATACCGCAGAAAAACTTCAATTATTTATTGCGGTACAGGATGTAAGTATATGGGGAGATACAAGGCAAATTCTAGCTGTAGATGGTAATGACTCCTTTTCTGTCTTTGAGGCTTGGGGCCAATTAGAAATTAGTGAAAACTGGTCCACTAAATTAGGGCGACAAGTACTTTCCTATGACGACGAGCGTATTTTTGGTGGTCTGGACTGGGCCATGCAAGGTCGTTTTCATGATGCCGCCCTGTTAATGTATAGAAAAGATAATTTTATGATGGATCTAGGTGGTGCCTTTAGCCAAGAAACAGAACGAAATGAAGGCAATGACTTTAACATTCAAGGATTTTTTACCTACAAAGCCATGCAATATGCATACCTAAAGAAATCTTGGGAGAAAAGTAGTGCCAGTTTTCTTTTTCTGAATACTGGATTTCAAGATTTTGACGTGAACAACATAGCAGACGGCGTTTCATACCGTCATACCACAGGATCTTATTTTAAATTTCCAGTTCAGAATGTAAGCTTCGCAGGTAGTGCCTATTACCAATTTGGAAAAGCAAATGCAGCAACCGATCTGGCCGCCTATCAGGTATCGTTAGAAGCAACCTATAAAAAGAACAAGGTGCTTTATGGTGTAGGTCTTGAAATTTTAAGTGGGACAGATCAAGATGGCGCTACCAAAAATAATTCGTTCTTTCCCTTGTATGGTACCAATCATAAATTCAATGGTTTTATGGATTATTTCTACGTTGGCAATCATGCGAATAATGTTGGACTTAATGATTTTTATGCAAAAATGGTTTTTACTACCGGAGAAAAGTCGAATTTATTAGTAAAAGGGCATTATTTTGCCGCCAACGCTGATCTTACTGGGAATGCCGATGCGTATTTAGGAACAGAAATAGACATCGTTTACACACAAGCCTTAATGAAAAATGTAAAGCTAAATGTTGGTTATTCCCAAATGTTCGCTTCCGATAGTATGAGCTTAATTAAAGGTGGAAGACCAAACGACAACACCAACAACTGGGGATGGGTACAATTAATTATTAATCCTAATTTGTTCACCACTAATTTGGATAAAAATACCAACTAGGACTTCAATTGTTACAGATAGTCTAAAAAGTACGACTATTTTCGTTGAACCTTTTATATTATCCACCAATAGCGATCATACTGCGATTATCATGAGAATCCGGATCCTTAAATTTCTCCAAGGTATCCATACCGTTGCGCACTTTCTTCTTGGCCAATACCGCTTTTTGAATGACCGGCGCTATTGATTTCCCTTCACGAAACGGAGTAAGCAAATCGGATTCCGTTGACGAAAACAGACAGTCTTTAAGTTGACCGTTGGCGGTTAAGCGTATTCTGTTACAACTATCACAAAACGGATTGGTTACGGAACTAATGACCGCAAAAGATCCTTGATAGTCCTTTATTCGGTAGTTTTTTGCCGTATCATTCGGGGCATCTTTAAGTCGGATGAATTGTTTTACATCGTAGTGCGAATACACTTCTTTTAGCACTTCTTCCAGCGACACCAATTTGTCAAAATTCCATTTATTGCCATCAAAAGGCATAAACTCTATAAACCTGATCTGCAAGGGCTGTGTTTTTGTAAGTTCGATAAAATCGATAATCTCGTTATCATTAAAACCCTTCATCAACACACAGTTTATCTTTACCTCAAAGCCTTCTTTTACCAACAACTGAATGTTGTTATATACTTTGGTAAAATAATCCCTGCGGGTAATGGCGGTGTTCTTATCGTTATTTAAGGAATCTAAACTCACATTTAGTTTCCGCAGGCCGATCCTTTTAAACTGTTCGATGAATTTATCTACCATCACCCCATTGGTAGTAATGGCCAATTCTACGGGAAGTGTGGCCAATTGCTCCATCATCAGCCCAACATCCTTGCGCACCAAAGGCTCGCCGCCCGTAAGTCGGATTTTGGTGACACCATTGTCCACAAACTCCTTTGCAATGGCAAAGATTTCCTCATAGGTCATGATATGGGACTTTGGCGAAAGCGGAATTCCGTCTGCGGGCATGCAATAGGTGCAGCGCAGATTACATCGCTCCGTCAGGGAAATACGCAAATAGGTATGTTCCCTGCCAAAGGTATCGGTCAATATCGTGTTGGGTTCTTTCATATCAGTCGTGTTGCGCTCCTTTTAAAATTCTAAAAACATGTAAAACGGAAGGGAAAATAGCAGCCATAGATTCCCTTGCTCCGTTAGTAGAGCCCGGTAAAGCCAATACTAAGGTATTTTTTATGGTGCCCGCCACACTTCTGGAAAGCATAGCATAAGGCATTCTATCCTGTCCGTATTTTCGGATTACTTCTTCTATCCCAGGAATGGTCCTATCCAGCAAGGGTTTTAAAGCTTCCGGAGTTACATCGCGACAGGACAATCCCGTTCCACCGGTGTAAATAATCAAATCCGCCCCATTGGCTTGGTAGTATTTCGCCTTTTCCTGAATAATGGCTTCCTCATCTGGAATAATGATATAGTCCTTTATGGCAACTTCACATTCGGTCAACTTGGCCATAATGGCCCTTCCTGCCCTATCCTCTTTTTTCCCGGCCGAAATAGAATCGGAGCATACAATGACAACGGCATTCAAATCGCGCCTAAACTTATCGCGAAAGCTCGATTTTCCGCCTTTTTTCTCTATCAGTTTAATATGAAACAACTCAATTCCTTTATCGATAGGTTTCAGCATATCGTACATATTCAGCGCCACCACACTTGCGCCGTGCATGGCCTCTACCTCAACCCCTGTTTTATAAATGGTCTTTACGGTAACCAGTACTTTAATTTCCAACCCGTTAATTTCATAATCGATTCCCGTGAATTCTATGGGCAAGGGGTGGCAATCTGGCAATAGATCGGGCGTTTTTTTAACGCCTAGGAGTCCGGCTGCCTTGCTCATGGCAAAAACATCGCCTTTGGGCACGGTCTTGTTCAGAATGGCCTCGATCGTTTCTTGGCGACTGACTTTTACGATGGCCTGCGCCGTTGCCGTGCGCAGGGTATTACTTTTATGTGTGATATCTACCATACGCCTAAGTGTTTACCTTCCATTGATGCGTTTCGTCTTCAAACAGCTCTTTTCCAAAAACAGGCACATCGGCCTTAATGGCCTCTACCACGTATTCCAAGGCTTTAAAAACTTCTTTTCGTCGTGGCGATGAAACGAAGACGAACAAACAGATTTCACCTGTTTTTACCGCTCCCAAACTGTGATAAATATGCATACAGGTTAGGTTGAACTTCTCAAAAGTAGCCTCTCGAATTTCGTGAAACTTCTTGTTTGCCATTGCTTCGTATGCCGAATATTCTATCGCCGCAACCGCTTTCCCATCTATGGTATCGGCACGGACTTGTCCTAAAAAGATATTGTGTGCGCCAATAGTGGTTTTAGACTGATGCTTGGCGATGGAATTGCCAATAAATTCTGAGGATATGGATCCTTTTATAAATACGTTTTTGTACTCCATTTTTTAATATTGCTATATGACCGATACTGATACTATTTTAACTTACTTCTTGCGTCTCGGTTCTTGTTTCTTGTTTCTTGTTTCTTGTTTCTACAAATAGACTTAAATTCCTGCATTCGTAATTAATCCTATAAAATCATCCTCCCGCAAACGGAGGCAAAAGCGCTATTTCCTGTCCTGTAAGCAAAGTGTCTTCAGAAACCAATTCTTGGTTTTGTGCAATCCTGAAATCCTTGTTCTTAAGCCCAGGATACTTACCGACCAAAATCACTTTCAAATCTACAATAGTACCTTCCGCAATCTTCATGCTTTCTGAGCTTCGTCCGGTCATTTCAGCTATCATTCCAAAATAATTTATTTCCACAATCATATTATAGCAGTATATCGTTCTTGTAGCACTATAAACCTTGTAACGCTTTAAATTCTTCGTCCAAAAATGTCCAACATTTTGCGTTTATCGCCTCAAAAGCTGCTATTAGATTTTTGCCATACGGTGTAATTATCGTACCACCCCCTTTTTGACCACCTACCGAGGTCGTTACCACAGCTTCTTTTGCCGATTTGTTTACCGCATCAATAAGTGTCCATGCTTTTTTATAGGACATCCCAATAGACTTTGCCGCTTTTGACAAAGAACCTTTTGCATCGATCTCTTTTAAAAGTCGAATTCTACCTTCACCTACCAAAACATTATCGCCAACCTCTATCCAAATCCTACTTTTAATTTTGTAATCTTCCATAATTAGTAGCTTATGTATTAGGCAATAGTATTGTTTTTACCAATTCACCTTTTTTAAATACCGTACTATGCTCCGGTAGGAAAACCAAACCATTGGCATCTCCAAAAGCTCGCACCATAGCAGAACTTTGCCCTCCTAAAATTTCAACACCAATTTCGTTTATTCTGGCTTTTAAAAATTGCGCCCTATCTCCACCAGATACCTCGCAACCCATTAATAAGGGCAAAGTAATAGCTAAAAGGTTTGGGTTTTCAGCGCCTTCGCATTTTTTTAAAAGCGGATATACATAGATATAAAAACAAGTCAATGCTGCTGCAGGATTTCCAGGAAGTCCGACTATCGAAGTTTGGCCCTTTTTTCCGAAAAACAAAGGTTTTCCGGGTTTTTGCCTCACTTTATAAAAAATTTCCTGCACCCCTATCGCATGCAATGCTTTTCCAACAAAATCATATTCGCCCACGGAAACCCCACCAGTAACGATAACCACATCAAAATTTGAAACAATCTTATCCAAAACCTTTTTAGTCTCCTCGTAGTCATCTAATAAACGACGTACCGTGGCGTTCTTATATCCCAACCCATCCAAGGTAGCTTTTAACATTGCGCCATTGGATTCATAAATTTTACCATCTGATAATGGCTTTCCGGGAGCTACCAATTCATTTCCGGTAACAACGATAGCGATGGACGGTTTTTCACAAACCCTAATTTTAGTAACTCCCAAACCGGCCAAAAATCCAATATGGGCTCCTTTTATGGTGGTGCCCGCAAAAAGTGCAATTGCACCCCGTTTTATCTGCTCACCTTTGGGCCTAATATTCATTTCTACATGTACGGGAATATTTAATGTTAGTCGATTTCCCTCTACCGACACCCGTTCTTGCATTACCACCGCGGTTGCGCTATCAGGTACAGCCGCCCCGGTAAAAATACGAACGGCTTGTCCTGGCATCAACTCAGGGTTCTGGTCACCCCCTGCCTGTATTTCCCCAATTAAAGTGTACTTACTTCTATCCCATATGTTTAGGGCATAACCATCCATTGCAGACTGCCTAAAAGGCGGCATATCAATACTTGAAATTACATCTTTGGCTAACACATAGTCCAATGCATCTTTGGGGTCAATTTCAATCGTTTCAACAAGTTCTGCCCCATGCAACAGTACCAATTCCAATGCCTCTACCGTGCCTATCATCATATCGGTTCAATTTTCACTTGGTTCTTTGATTTCATTACAACGGAATTTTTAAAATTCTTAAAACATAGAAATATCAGCCTTACTCAGCATATATTTTGCCTATAGGATGCCTACTTTATGCGAGTAATAAACTAACCCGCTATTTCCGTTCAAATATAACGCTTATTAAATTTTCATTTTTATGACTTTTGTCATAATTTTTAATTCTGTCCTAGATTATTTTTGTTGAACTGTTAAGAGTATGTTAAGGGATAATTAACTATTTTTATAACTAGACAAATCCAATAGAATGCCAATAAAAAGTTATTTAGCCCATGCTATCTCAGGAAAAAAAGAAGAATTAATGAAGGCCTTGTTAAGTTTAGGCCAATGCGAAGTTGTTCCCGCAGAAAACGAAGATATCCTAGCGCTAGTAACGGATACCCCTAACGAAGAAGTAGAACTACTACTTAAAGAAAAAATAGAGGCCTTACCTAATCTTAAACTATTATCCCTCGTTTCTGGCTTTAATACACCACAAAACTAAAAATGTCCATGTACACATCAACCTCCAATAGAAGAAGTTTTATCAAAAAAATGGCGATGTTGTCCGCTATGACTGCCGCAGCATCCATGTTTCCGGGAATTATGTTCGCTAAGGAACAGGAGGAAGGAATTCCGGCGGAAGCCAATTTAGATTGGAAAAAAGGACCTTGTCGCTTTTGTGGTGTAGGCTGTGGAATTCTTGTAGGTACAGAAAACGGAAAAGCGGTTGCTGTAAAGGGTGACCCCAATTCTTCCGTGAACAAAGGTTTATTATGTGTAAAGGGATATCACCAAATTATGTGCTTACAATCCAAGGATAGGTTAACGCATGCCCTGGTAAAGAAAAACGGAAAATACGTTCAAACTCCGATAAACGAGGCGTTAGATATCGTTGCCAATAAAATGAAGGAAACCATAAAGAACCATGGTAAGGATTCCGTAGCAATGTACACCTCGGGGCAATCTACCATTCCCGAAGGATATGTGGCCTCCAAACTCATGAAGGGTGCTATAGGCACTAATAATCTAGATTGTAATGCCCGTCTGTGCATGGCAAGTGCGGTTACAGGTTTCTTGACCTCTTTCGGTATGGATGAACCCATGGGTTGTTACGAAGATATTGACTATGCCGACTATTTTGTTACTTGGGGAAATAACATGGCGGAAATGCATCCTGTTCTATTCTCTAGAATGTTGGAGCAGAAGGCAAGTCGTGGCGCGAAGATTATCGACTTTGCCACACGTACTACGCGATCTAGTACCGCCTCTGACCGATCTATACTATTTGAACCCCAAACAGATTTGGCCGTTGCCAATGCCATTTGCTATGAAATAATTAAAAATGGATGGGTTAATAAATCCTTTGTAGAAAAACATTGTAGTTTTAGTAAAGGACTTACAAATATTGGCTATGGTTTAGAGGATAATTTTGAATTTACGGACAAACCTGAAAAAATAGATTTTGAATTGTACAAAGAATTCTTAGCTGATTACAGTCCGGAAAAAGTATCCAAATACTCCAAGGTATCGGTAAAAGATATTAAGTTTCTAGCTTGGATTTATGGAAACCCAAATAATAAGGTAGTTTCGTATTGGTGTATGGGGATGAATCAACACACCAGAGGAACTTGGATAAACAACCTAGTTTACAATATCCACTTGCTTACCGGTAAAATCTCCCAACCAGGAAACGGTCCGTTTTCCTTAACGGGACAACCTTCTGCTTGTGGCACTGCCCGTGAGGTAGGCACCTTTACTCACAAACTTCCAAAAGGGGTAGTGATGAATAAGGAGAATAGGGAAATGGCCGCTAAGATTTGGAAAGTCCCCGTTGAGAACATTCCATCAAAACCCACCTACCATGCCACAGAAATGTTTAGGGCGGTAGATCGTGGTGATATAAAATTTATTTGGACACAGGCGACAAATCCTCTGGTATCGCTGCCAAAAACCGGCAGATACCGACCAGGAATGCAGAAGAAATCTTGCTTTGTGGTAGTATCCGATGTGTTCCCTACCCCTACTTCGGACGTGGCGGATGTTATTCTTCCCGCGTCTTGGCATATTGAAAAAGACGGACTCTACGGCAACTCTGAGCGTAGGACACAACATTGGAATAAAATGATAGATGGCCCTGGGGAAACCATGGCAGATGCTTGGATGTTCATTGAGGTAGCAAAACGCATGGGATACGGCGATTTGTTCCCGTACAGTAAAGAAAATCACGTAGAAGAAATATATAACGAATACAAGCAATTCCACGAAGGTGCAAAACACGGAATGGCACCATTGGAAGTGCTTAAAAAAGAATCTGGTGTCATTTGGCCATATGTAAACGGTAAATCTACCCAATGGCGTTTTAATGCCGAATACGACCCAGCCTGTTCCAACGGGGAAAAATTCCATTTTTATGGTAAACCCGATGGCAGAGCGGTTATATGGCAGCGTCCTTTTGAGGAGGCTCCTGAAAAGCCTGATCAAGAATATCCATTTTGGCTGAACACCGGAAGAGTGGTAGAGCATTGGCATACAGGTTCCATGACACGGAGGATTCCTGTCTTGCATCAGGCCATGCCAAATGCCTATATAGAATTTCACCCAGATGATGCAAAGGCATTGGGTATAAGGAACGGAGAAAACATCAAAGTTACATCGCGCAGAGGCTCTTGTACCTTACCAGCATCGATAAATGAAAGGGGCTTGCCAACAAAAGGGCAGGTTTTTGTTCCCTTCTTTGATGAAAACATGCTGATTAATGATGTCACCCTCGATGCTTTTTGCCCTATATCAAAAGAACCGGATTACAAAAAATGTGCAGTAAAAGTGGAAAAAGTCTAGGGCCTTTATTAATAAAAGCACACCACTTAACTATTGAAAGAGGTTTAGAACAAAAAGTTAGCGTAATCATATGTAAATGAAAAAGAGACTTGGAATCATATCATTTTTTGTAATCATCTTCATTGCTTTTATAGTGGTTTGGAACTACAGCTACGAACAAGGACTTGAAGAAGCTTATATACCTATAATAGAGACGCCTACCGGTAATTTTATACCGTCGGAGAGTGGTGCATTCAATCGGTTTGATGCTAGCGGTCTCGATTATTTTAATATGCCCGTGGATGAAAATCATCAACGTTCGCTTGGCACCTACTATGACAACAGAGCGTATGTTGGGGCCCCGCCGACCATCCCCCACCCTGTTGCAAAGGAACGAAGTTTAGGAGGAAATACCTGTATTCAATGCCATGGAAATGGAGGTTTCGTAGCAAAATTCAATGCGTATGCACCCGTGACCCCACATCCTGAAATGATTAATTGTAGGCAATGTCATGTTACCAAAAACACCAATAGCACGTTTACCGAGGTTGCCAGCGCGGCATCGTTAGAAGCAGGTTTCGTAAAAATAGCGGCTCCAAAGGTTGGTGAAGGTGTAAACAATGCCATGCCCGGTAGTCCGCCAATGATGCCTCATACCTTACAAATGCGCGAAAATTGTATTTCTTGTCACGCTGGGCCTAGCGCACCAAAGGAAATAAGGGTTACACACCCGGAACGAATCAATTGCCGACAATGCCATTTACCCATAAAAGCAGCTCAATCAACAATGGACGCTAGTACGTTCTTAAGACAATTCGATGACCTTAATGAAAAATAGAACTCCCCTATATTATATTATACTACTTCTGGCGGTTACCTTGGTTTCTTGCAAGGGAGGAGAAGAAGAATATCATTCCGTTACAGATAAGATAGAAGCGAAACAGTCCCCATACCATGGTAAACTCTCCTCTGAAGAATTATTGGCAGGCACTGAACTGATATCCATTACCGAAGGTGAGTATACTTTTTTGATTCCAGAACGTAAAGGACAAATAAAGAGTTATGCCTGTATCGAATGCCATAGCAAACCTGTTGCTCAAATGAAAGGAAACGAGATAGAGAAAGCGCATTGGGATATAAAAATAGATCATGCAAGTACTGGAACAATGAATTGTGCAACTTGCCACAACCCTGAGGATATGAACAAATTGAACTCCTTAACCGGTGCAGATGTAGATTTTAATCTTAGCCATAAGTTGTGCATGCAATGCCATTCTACCCAATTCGAAGATTGGAAAGGAGGCGCGCACGGAAAAAAAGTTGCAGGTTGGGCGCCACCTAGAGCTTCGATGACCTGTGTTAATTGCCATAATCCACATAGTCCCGGTTTTGAAAAAAGGTGGCCAGTACAATTTAATACAAAAACAGAATTAGAACGCCAAGAAGGCCTAGATCATTAAAAAGTAAGATATGAGCGACAACAAAAAATGGTTTTCTCTAGATATAGGCCAAAACAAGAAAAAAGAAGAAGCAGGCTCTTGCGGGTGCGGAAAAACATCAGGCGGTTGCGGAAGTCATAAAAAAGAAGAATTAAGTCGTGAAGAGTTTTATGAAGCAGCTATTAATGCATCTATAGGAGAGGAAAGACACAAAGACGGTTTTGAGCAGGTTTTTGATGTTAAAATGGATAGAAGAAGTGCCTTTAAAAAATTAACGGCAAGCTTACTTATTGGTGCCGGAGCTGTAACCACTTCATGTAGTGTAACTGCGGGTGGTGACACCAAAGAAAAAGCTCAGATAGATTGGGAGGAGCAGTTTAAAGGCAACTATAAATTGATGACCGATGACGAAAAGCAACAAACCATAGATAGACTTATGCGTTCTTATGAATTACGCACGGGTAAGAATATTAATATGAGCGCAGAAAATGCAGAGGAAAATGTACTCTTCGGTTATGCGTTTAACATCTCGCAATGCCAAGGGTATATGAATTGTGTAAGTGCTTGCGTGGAGGAAAACAATCAGGATAGGAATTCAGAGATGCAGTATATCCGCATCCATGAAATGAAGGATGGCGAAGGATTAAAATTCGAGGAAGCCGACGATAATTACTATCACGAAGTTCCTGCAGAAGGTCATTTTTATTTGGGCACACAATGTTTTCATTGCGATAATCCGCCTTGTGTAGATGTTTGCCCTGTGCAGGCAACTTGGAAAGAGGAAGACGGTTTAGTTGTCGTGGATTATGACTGGTGCGTTGGTTGCCGCTACTGTATGGCTGCATGCCCTTATGACGGAAGAAGATTTAACTGGAGCAAACCAGAAGTGCCTGAAAATGAAGTCAATAAAAATCAGCACTATTTAGGCAACAGAATGCGTAAAAAAGGTGTGGTAGAGAAATGTACTTTTTGTGTACAACGAAGCAGAAAAGGAGAAAATCCTGCCTGCGTGGAAGCATGCCCAACAGGAGCTCGAATTTTTGGCAATCTTCTAGATCCAGAAAGTACTATTAGATGGGTGCTGGCCAACAAGAAGGTTTTTAGATTAAAAGAAGACCTAGGGACAGAACCAAAGTTCTGGTACTTTATGGATTAAGATCTAGAAAGATACTGAAAATGAAACGTATGACACATCATTTAAAAGTGATTCAAAATAGGAATTAATGAGCCAATTTAAAGTATTAAAAAGTTTAGTGATAGATAGTTTAGATACCATTACCAAAGGTTCTAAAAAGTATCACATTTGGATGGGTGCTTTGACCCTTATAATGCTCATTGGCATGTATTGTTATAGTATTCAATTAGAAGAAGGCCTTAGCGCCACAGGGCTTACCGATCGTGTAAGTTGGGGTCTTTATATTTCAAATTTTACTTTCCTAGTGGGTGTTGCAGCTGCGGCCGTTATGCTGGTAATGCCTACCTATATTTTAAAAGATATCGATTTTAAACAGGCAGTCTTAATAGGGGAAGGACTGGCCGTGGCTGCCTTAGTTATGTGCTTGGCCTTTGTTGTTGCAGATATGGGAGGACCATCGGTGCTTTGGCACATGATGCCTGGTATAGGCGTTTTTAATTTCCCAAGTTCAATGTTAACCTGGGACGTACTTGTATTAAACGGATACTTATTCCTCAACATAAGTATTCCCTTTTATATCCTTTTTAGACACTATCAAAATAAGGAGGCAAAATCAAAAGTATATGTGCCAGGAGCTATTTTGTCCGTATTTTGGGCAGTTGCGATTCACTTGGTAACAGCTTTCCTATATCAAGGTCTGCAAGCACGTCCCTTTTGGAACAATGCCTTATTGGGACCACGATTCCTTGCTTCTGCCTTTGCCGCAGGCCCTGCTTTAATTATTTTAGTATTAGCGGTCATTAGAAATTTTACGGCATTTAAGATAGAGGACAAGACCATCAAGAAAATAGCGATGATCGTAACGGTAGCGGCACAAATCAATTTAATTATGTTGGTTTCCGAGTTATTCAAGGAATTTTATGCCCCTACGCACCATAGCGAAAGTGCCTATTATTTGTTCTTTGGACTACATGGAAAGGATGCCTTATTACCCTGGATCTGGACTGCAATACCTTTGAACGTGCTGGCTACGGTAATGCTTACTTTTGGTAAACTAAGAAACAACCTTAAAGTACTTTATTTTTGTTGCTTTATATTATTTGTGGCGATATGGATCGAGAAAGGATTTGGGCTAATTGTTCCCGGTTTTATTCCAGGACCTTATGGCAAAATAGTAGAATATCTCCCAACTGGGATTGAAGTAGGCGTAACATTGGGAATTTGGGCATTGGGAGCTTTCGTTTTTACCATATTGGCCAAAACTGCGATAGGAATAGAAACCGGGGAATTGAGGTACAAAGAGAAAACCACTTCTGCATCGTAAGTAATTAACTTAAAATGCAGTTTTTAATTGTTCTTGATTTTTCAGCGTTTTACTAAATTTGACTATCCGCCGTATTGTTAAAGCTTTTAAGCCAAAGATTGTGGCAATCTCTAATGCAATCTATGGTTCTAAAATATTGATTAACAACTGTAATCGTTGCCCATATCTTAATCGGAAGATTGCTAATTATATGCTTCCCTTTTGAAAATTAAATGATACAATTTCGTTCTCTAAAAAATTAGCATTTTCATACAACTTGCAATGCCCGATGGCATAATGCTTTTCTGATAACCAGTATGGCTAACTAATGATAATAATTTTATTAAAACAACATTTCGAAGATAGCTTATCGAAAGAAAGTATAAAGACTTTATATTCTAGTCAATTGACTCGCTACAACCAAGATAGCTTCATTACATCCATTATTCATAGTACTTCTAATTTTAATCGCTAAATTAAGGGATGGAAGATACTTTCATCAAATATCTGCTCCTATTATCTTTTGCGTACGTCTATGTTCGCTTACTGATTCCCTACACAGGTTTCTTTGCTCGGTTTATGTTCAACGAAGCAGTAAAGTGGGACAGGTATGTGGAGAAGCCAAGGCTGGTTTTCTATGGTACAGGACTTATCTTAATGCACACCAGTTATTCTAGTATTTTAGAATTTCAAAGTAATCCTTCAAGCTTCTACTTTATTGGAAACTGCTGTATATTTTTGGGCGGTATTCTGGTAAGCCAAGTAACATGGTCTAAAAAATTCAAAACAGTTTTCATCCCTAGAATTAAAGAACAACTAAAAAAAGAGCATAATTTTAATGTACGTGCCACAAAGAATCAATTGAAAGAACTGCACACCAGATTGGTCAACTACGATATGCTAATTACAGAGCGAATGAATCAGGAAGATTTTGTTAAGGTCTTTAAAGAAGATTGGCATACCCACGACGCTAAAATTTATTTTAAACTGGATGCTCCAAGCTGTAGAGAGTTTTATGAACTGTTCAGCCTATACTTCCCTAAGAATTCATTGAGTTTGATTAGCTTTTTCAAAAGGTCCAATACGATTCGTAGGGAAGATGGAAAACCCTACACCTACTCTACAATAAAGGATGCCAAATCCAGAACCCCGATTTCGAAGAAAAGCGAGGAACTAAAAACTATCTTTTCTAACCTTTAATATTGGTTTGTTTGCTTTTACCCCATTTATGCCTGCATTGTATTAAAAGCATACATTTCCTTTTACTTCCTATCCTAGTTTAGCACCAGAATTCTACTAAAAAGAACAAAAGCTTTTGTCTATTGTTTAATACAAAATTAAAAGAAAATGGACTATCTGGAACTAAAAGAACAGCTACACCGAATCGAACGTTTATTGGTGGCGAATAAGGAAGTACTCACATTTGAAGAAGCTTGCGAATACACCGGTATATCGCGTAGCTACCTATACAAGTTAACCGCAGCAAGGGAAATCCCCCACTCTAAACCTAACGGCAAAATGCTGTTTTTTGAGAAGACAAAACTTAATATTTGGTTACTGCAAAACCGTAGAAAATCAAAAGCTGAAATTGAGAAAGAAGCGTTGGATTATACTTTTAAAAATAGACAGGTTTAGATTAGTAGATGATTTTTTAAATCATCATTAAATACACTTTCTCTCCTAAATATTTAAATGAAAATACATGATTAAAATTTTATGGATAGGAAGAAGTATGAAGAATGAAAACAGTACTAATAATTACATCTGAGTGAGAATTCAAGATGTGTCATTGTCATGACAAATCTTGCTTTTGCTCCCGAAGGTCGCAAAAGGATAGGAACTAGTAATTGAGTTTCGGATATGTGATTTAGTAAAAAGTACTATAAGGAATATAGATATTAAAAACCTCGAATGAAAAAGGAGTTTGTCCAATTTCGATGCTCCATTTATGAAAAGAAGCTCTTAAAAATAAAGGCAAAAAAGAGTGGGCTTTCCATAAGTGAATATTGTCGTCGTGCCGCTTTTGACCATAGAATTGTTGAACGGTTTTCCGATGAACAAATCAATGTTTACAAATTACTCGTTCAGTATCAGGTCAATTTTAAGCGTATTGGAAATATGTACAAAAAACGAAATCCAAAATTATCAGAAGAGGTGGTACAGTTGGCTAATGAAATACGGAAACATCTTTACAATTTTAAGAAATGATAGGTATGGGAAAATCCATATCGCACACAGGTGCTTCCATGGGCTATGGATGGAAAGAGGAAAAGGAGGCCAAAGTAGTCTATCAAGAACATTTGGCGGGAGACAACCCTAAAGAGATTACCCAAGAGTTCAAAATAATTCAAACACAGAACCAGAGATGTAAAAAGAATACGATGAGTTTTGTGCTGAGCCCTACCATAAAAGATGGTCAAGAATTGAAGGACAAACAACTTACAGAAATCACACAACGGTTTGTAAAGGAAATGAAATTACAAGAGCGACAGGCGATTGCATTCGTGCATCGAGATAAAGGTCATTTGCACATCCATTTATATGTGAACCGTATCGGTTTCGATGGCAAGGCTTATAAAGACAACTTTATAGGTAAAAGAAGCCAACAGGCTGCAGAAAAAGTGGCACAGCAAATGGGATTGACCACGGTTCGAGAAGTACAGCAGGAAAGGTTAAACCAGGTTCAAAATGTACGACAAGAAATAAAACAAATCCATGAAAAGGTTCTGACCGAAATGAAACCCAAAGATTTTGACCAGTATATCAGATATATGAAACAAATAAATGTAGAAGTTATTCCTAGTATCAACAAAGCAAATCAGTTGCAGGGCTTTCGCTTTGAATATAAAGGACAAAACTTAAAGGGAAGCGAAGTACACCGCTCGATGTCTATGGCAAGAATCGCAGAGCGAATTGGTTTTGATAAAACTGCTTCCCAAAAGATAGTGAAGGACAATAGCCTAGAATTATTGGGCAAGACTGTTGGGATATCTCCCAACATCGCAGCCACAATTGCTAAAAGGGTTATCAAAATAGGTATTAAGAAAACAATTGGATTAGGAATGGAAATATAAGATTATGGCAAAATTAGATGAAATAGCAGAGTTGCTAACAGAAGAAATCAAAGGCTTCGAAAACTCGGTCAACCGAATGGAAGAATTGAAAGCCTTTTTGATGACCTATAAAATACAAGCCGATACCTCAGATATCGACTTTATTCTAAAATGCTACAACGACCATCAGAAGAAAGCCGTTGAAGACCAACATAAACTGATGGCAAATGTGGTCTACTACATAAAAAAGTCCATGACTTTTCCGAAATGGGCGTTTAAGCTTGTCTGGGGGCTGTTGGTCTGTATCTTCTTGGTTCTGGGCTTTGCTGTTTATAGAGTTTCCCGAATCCCCAAATTAGAACAAGCGGCCTATGGGCAGGGAGAAGAAAAAGCGGTTGCGCATTTTAGAGCATTCTTCGAGTATAGCCCAGAGGCTAGCGCACTCTACGAAAAGTGGTTGGAACCCCAAAGCAAAAAGTAGGGTGCGCCCTATCCGGTTTTTGCTTTACGCTTATCTGCCGGAACACTACAAAAACCGGACAGGATCCACGCGCAAAGTTTTAGGGTAAGATTTGGGGAAAAACAAAAGTTATTTGTCAGGCTTCATTTTCCAAAATGATTACCTACTTTCAATTCGTTAAAAGAGTAGATTTCAATTGGTAAATTCTCAATAAATTTTATGGGCACTTGGTTTGAAGTTATAACCAACGACTCAACTTTATAAGAATTCAGATTGACCTTAATTGAAGCTGAAATTTTGTCTAAATTATTTTCAATCCAAGCTCCCCTATTCAAATGTTTTGGTAATTGTTTATCGATATAGTTTCTAATACTATTTTGAAAATCATACATGATTTTTGCTTGCTTAGTATTTTTACACTCAATCGAATAGATTTTCTTTTCTTGTAAATCCATAGCAAATATATCCACATCGCCATAGTCCTTATCAGCCTTAAAGAAGCCTTTCTCCTTTATTTTGACTTCGTGGGGAATCAATTTTAATGACGTGTTAGAGTACAACCACTCATACACTGATTTTCGGAACTCATCTCCTTTAATTTTATTTCTTTCCGCGAGCAAACTTTGTATTCGAAAGTTCTTCTTTTCTACTTTAAGTGTGCCGTTGTGAAATATTGCCAGTAAATTGTCGAGGGAAATCTTTAAGTGTCTTATGCTCCATAAATAATTATGAATATTGTTTTTTTGCGTAATCTTGAGAACTGGTCTTCTTACATATGACAATTTTCGATTGTATCTCCAAGGGAAAATTTCGTGATGTTCATATTTTTCTGGTGGCGTATCAATTATCCCTCTTGTTTCTAAAACCATAAAATCAAGGAAAGAATTAATCTCTTGTTGAGTTAATTTTACTTCGTTTTTCAATAAATCAAGAAAGTCCTGTTCTGGCAAATCACCGTAAGACGATTCCTGCCGTAACGTATAGTTTGATATTGTGATAATAGTTCCCATTATCGTGGGAAGGCTTATTCCTATATCATTTAAAAATGCTTCATCTACCTTATCATAGTAAGGATCTAAGGGTATCTTTTCACCCTCTCTTCTAGATTTTCTTTCTTGAAAGTTACTTGCAAAACTTTCAGAATAACTAACTATTTCGTCGTTGGTAACAGCATCTCTATAATTTCTCAGTATTGTATCATAAAAATCATGTGACATGCCTATCCTTCCAGAAGGAAGTAAACCCATCCATGGATCATCGATGTCAAACTTTATAGAATCTAGTATTGCTCCATAATTTATGATTTCACTCATTATGGCGATTAGAAAATCATTATCATCATCATTAATTGTTTTATTTCCAAAATATGGTTCTGCTAAAACAAATTCAATCAAAGACCGTACTGCGTGTGAAGACTTGATAATTGTCGAATTAAACTCGTTGTACTCGTTAACTACGTCTTCATAATGACTAAAACACTTTAGTCTTGGAGTAACGCCCAAATCTCGATTTGCTTGACTTTGCAGTATCGCTTCATGTCGAAGCATCAAAGAAACCAGCAAGTCTTTTGAATTATAATCCTTTAACCGTATGCGTAATTGTTTTATTAGTGAATCAATAAGATCATAACAGAGTTTTATTCGGTCCTTCTTTTTAGCAATCTTTTCTGGTATTTTTTTATTAGAGTCCAGCCAATTAACATTTTCTTCAAGAACAATGGCTGTGTCTGCTTCATAAATGTACCTAGGCTTGGGTATGTAGCTGTCGATGATTACAATATTATCCTGACTATTTGAAGTTAAAATCATTTTTTTCTGGCTTAAGGGCATATGCCGGTTTAACAACTCCTTGATTTCACTATCTGAAATACTTCCTAAACCATATAATTCTAATAAATTACCCACTCCTCGAAGTAAGGCCCCAATAATTATTCTTTCCCCATAGTTGTCTTTTCTGTGCAATGCTTTAAATATTTCTAAAGGGAAAGTAATTTCGATTTTTCTAAACTCTGGGTTAATTTCGTAACCCAATGAAATTGTGTGATTTATTATTTCAGACTCTTCTAATGTACCTCCAAAATACTTTTTAAGCTGTTCGTCAAATACAAGAATAAACTCAATAGGAAACTTTTTGAGCGGAAGAAAAAAAGGTGAGAAAAACTCATGTAGTTCATTCAACCAATATAAGATTGCATCAATAAAGTTAATTCCAAAGGTATCTTCACGTTCCTTACAAGATATCCAAATAGGACAGTTATACTTTTTCAATACTTTTCTGACCTTACCCATGAAAATTTCCTCAGAAGTGTATATTGGAGCATAGGTCTGAGTTTTATAAACTGGCAAAAAGCCGGGACCTTGAATCTCATTGAAATTTGGCACTAGATGTCTATCGTTCTTCTTGTTTGACTCAATAACGACTTCCCCTTGCATTGTAAAATCAAATGATAGCACATCAGGGGTCCTGTTGTCAATCTCTAGAAATGATTCCTTGTTTCTTTTGTACCACTTAAAATAAGTTAGAATAGAAAAAAATGGAGCTATACTTAAACCTTTTTTTTCTGCTCTATCCTTAGCCCTTATATACTTCCAAAAAGATAATTTATCTATTTCCCAATAAGTAATAATCCTTTCAAGACTAAAAGAACTCATGGCCATTTGGAATTTCGCCTCCTCAATTTCATTGAATCCTAAAGCTTCCATAGTTTCAATTGAAAAAGGGGCAAATACGTGCAAGGCCAAAAATTCACACTCGGGATATTTATTCTTTTTTACTGCCTTTATTACTTCATTTGCCCTATTCTCATAATTAGTCTTAGAAGATTCATCCATAAAACAGACATAGGCGTACTTATTTGCATCAAATTGATATATTGATTCATTTTCGGTTAAATAATCAAAACCCATTTCTTCTTTCCAAAATGAATGGAGGTAAATTGCTAACTCAGCTCTTACCGAACTAGCATATTCGCTAGAAAGCACTTCTAACTCTTTAAAACCTTTTGCGCTTCTGATGATAAATAAATTTAGAGCATACATCTCGGACGTTGGCATGGTCAAATAGTATTTATCCTGATACTTTATAAATGGTTTTTTTATAAGGACTGATTCTCCATTTTTATTTTCAATTATCTCTTTAAATGAAGAAGTAAACTCCTCTATAACGTTTGAAGAAATTTGTAGCTTACTGTAGATTTCTTGTAGCTTATTTTCACTAAACTCAAAACAATCTTTGTGGTTTTCAAAAAAGCTCTGCTCTGGAAAAGTTATACTACCTCCATAATCATCTTTGAAAATATTTCTGGCATAGCCTAGCTTTTTTGCTATCTGATTATGAATATGTAGCATAAAAAGTGAACCCTCTCTTATTTTAATCTGACATACTTCCGATAAATTGCTGTCATAAAAAGATAATATTTTCAATAAATGTTGATTAACTTTTGTGCTTTCATGAGCAATACCCGGAAAAACTACGTTGTTGCCATTTATGAAAATTAGGTTTTCTGTGAATGAGGCCTCACTAGGATCTTCCCTGAAATCATTTTTATAGGAGTTTACTATAGCAGCTTTGAATTTTTTAAAATCAACTGGATTATCTTGATTGTTGAAATTTGAACAAATAATATCTTGGATATCTTCTAATCGAACAAGTTTTGAATGGTTTTCTGGAACCATTTGTAATACACTAGCTAGCTTGATAAGCTCAATGCTACTATTTCTCTTAACAAATGTTTCAAAGGTCGTTTCTTGCTTCGGTTCTGGGAGCTTAATTTTTCCAACCTTTTGTAAACAGCATTTTTTGAATTTCACACCACTGCCACAAGGGCAAGGGTCATTTCTGCCTATCTTCATTGATAAATCTTCTATGTTAATTTTGATGGAACCACGAAGCTAAAAACAAGCTCCAGCATCCTTATTCTAAAAATAGCTCAATTTTCCATTTTGAAAGAAAAATCTTAACAATAGATTAATCAACATTACTTGACAGCATACTTATTTCATTTTTTGTAATTTATTTACCAAATATGTAATTTTTGAATTATCTTTACGTTCTAACTAATGATCATACCAAGTGCATGTAATATCATTTAAAAAGCTAAGAGAGTATTTTTCTAAAGAAACCGATGCTAAAGTAGCTTTGCAAGATTGGTATAAAAAAGCAAATAAGGCTGAATGGGACAATTTTGCAGATTTAAAGAACACGTTCAATTCCGCTGACAGCGTTGGAAATGGTAGGTTCGTTTTTAACGTCAAGGGAAATCATTACCGAGTCGTTGCCATTGTACGATTTAAGTTTAAGAAAGTATTGATACGCTGGGTAGGCAATCATCGGGATTACGATAAAATAAAGAATATAGATAAGTTATAAGATTATGGGAAAATTAATAACACATGCGGCATATATAAAAGCGAATCTTCGCTTAGAAGAGTTGATAGACGTTGTGGATGATAATACACCAACCGATGACCCATTAGCAAAAGAGTTTCTAGAGATTACTGATATTATCGAACAATATGAAGAAATTCATTTCCCTATCGGTTTACCAACCTTACAGGAGATGATTGAATTACGTATGTTCGAAATGGGGCTAAAGCGAAAAGATTTAGCTGCACTATTAGATACAAGTGCTTCAAGAATTAGCGATTATTTGAACGGAAAGAGGGAAATTACTTTGAATGTTGCCAAGGCACTACATCAAAAATTGAACATTGATAGTGATATTATTTTGCAGTAAATAAAGACATGGATAACAAAAACCTACTAAAAGAAAGCAAAAGTGTTCACCTATTTTCCACCTCGAACGCCCCTACCCCAATGTTTATGGGGAAAAGAAAATACTGTATCGGGAAGTAGCAAATTACAAAATAACGCCTACTACTTAAA
>TARA_R110002051_G_scaffold291453_2_pt1 | contig 30266 bp, 32 predicted proteins | sample TARA_R110002051 | Tara Oceans TARA_R110002051 (sample SAMEA4397023) | marine metagenome | biome: Polar Biome; feature: [MES] marine water layer (ENVO:01000295) within the mesopelagic zone...; material: water (ENVO:00002006), including particulate matter (ENVO:01000060) such... | reverse complement strand
GACTTAAAATATATGTTTCAATTTTTGTCATGTACTTAGATAAAATACTGTCTTATTTTTCTAATCAACCTGTAACGCACTAATATTATTTTGTAATTAGAAAGGTTTTACCTGTTTTAGATATTGTTGCTCAAACTATTTTCATTTGAGTTAAAAATAAAATGAATACTGTTAAAATAGAGTAATCACTTATACTTTTTCTCAAAAAATGATTAGTATATTTGATATAGACATGAATATAAAAAGTAGTTTTTCAGAAACCAGAAAATTCACAGAGCTAATCTGTAAACCATTACAAACAGAAGATTACACACCTCAATCTGCTGTGTTTGCTAGTCCTCCCAAATGGCATATCGCTCATACAACATGGTTTTATGAAGAAATAATCTTGAAAAAATTTATTTTAGACTATAAAGTTTTTGACAGCACATTCGGCTACTTGTTCAATAGCTATTATAATGCTTTAGGAGACCGCATTGAAAGACATCACAGAGGCTTAATCACGCGCCCTTCAATTCAAAAAATATATAAATATAGAAAGTATGTTGATGAGCACATTCTTAGTCTTTTGGAAACCAACGCTAGCGAACATCTAAAAAATTTAATTGATTTAGGTATTAACCACGAGCAACAGCATCAAGAATTGCTTATCACAGATTTAAAATATACTTTTTCATGCAATCCATTATATCCTAAATTCAAAAAAACCAACTTTATTGAAGATACCAATGATGATTCTGGTTGGATAGCTATTGATGAAGGGCTTTATAACATTGGACATAATAAAAAGTCATTTAGTTTTGATAACGAATTGCCAAATTACCGTGTATTTTTGGAACCTTACAATATTTCTAAAAACTTGGTTACCAACGGTGATTTTATAAAATTTTTAAATGATGGTGGTTATGAAAACCCAAAATATTGGCTTGATGATGGCTGGACATGGATTAATACAAAGAAAATAAACAAACCCCTATATTGGAAAAAGTCTGAGAATCAATGGAATCACTATACCCTTTCTGGTTTGCAACGTATTAATGATGACTCTATTTTATCTCATATTTCTTTTTATGAGGCACAAGCTTATGCCAATTGGGCAGGTTACAGATTGCCCACGGAATTTGAATGGGAAGTAGCTTCAAATCAGCTAAATTGGGGGAAAAGATGGGAATGGACCAATTCTGCATACTTACCTTATCCTGGTTTTAAGACTTTTGAAGGTGAAGCAAGTGAGTACAATGGTAAATTTATGATTAACCTTATGGTGCTAAGAGGAGCATCTTCAGCAACAAGTAAAGGCCATAGCAGAAATACATACCGCAATTTTTTCTCACCAGATACCCAATGGCAATATTCAGGAATTAGATTAGCCCAATAATATATTAATAATTAAAATTTAAATTTTGATCGAAAAAATTTTAACCATAAATAATACATTCAAATCTGATGTAAACAAGGGCTTAAGTTCATCCCAAAAATATTTACCCTCAAAATATTTTTATGACAAAATAGGAGATTCATTATTTGTAAAGATTATGAATATGCCAGAGTACTATCTAACGAATTCTGAATTAGACATCTTTAAAAATAAAACTAAAGATTTAATAGATGCCTTACAGATTGAAAGTGATACAGAATTTGATCTCATTGAATTGGGTGCTGGTGATGGTATGAAAACTAAAGAACTTTTAAAAGTATTGGCGTCTTCGGGTTTTAGGTTCAATTTCATTCCAGTAGATATTTCCCAAAACGCATTAAACAACATAAAAAATTCGATAGAAAAAGATTTACCATCCATCAACATAACCCCTAAACAAGGTGATTATTTTGATGTTCTAGATGATATTGCCATCTCCAGTAAACCTAAAGTAATTCTATTTTTAGGATCTAATATTGGTAATATGAATGACGATAAGGCTACAAAATTTATGACCAATCTGAGTCATGTTTTAAACCTTAATGATAAAATTATTTTAGGTGTAGATTTAGCCAAATCTATAAATATAATATTACCTGCATACAATGATAAACAAGGTATTACTAAACGATTTAACCTAAACTTACTTCATCGAATTAATACAGAATTAGGAGCTGATTTTAATATTGAATGTTTTGAGCACCAACCTGTGTATAATGAAGAAGATGGTATTGCGTTTAGTTATTTAACTAGTACTAAACATCAAACAGTTTATATTGAATCATTAAAAAAATCATTTGAATTTTATGAAGGAGAACGTATTCATACAGAAACATCTAGAAAATATAACGACGACATACTGAAGAATATTTTAAGACATACTAAGCTTGAAATAAAGGACAAATTATTAGACTCTAAAGAATATTTTGCAGATTATATTTTAAACAAATTCTAAAATGAATACGTTCATAAATCATATAGGAATTTTAGGTTTGGGAAGTAGAAGTACTCTATTTTACATTAAAGAACTTCATAAAAAGATTCATTTACTTTTAGGCGATTATCACACCTTTCCTTGTTTGGTTTATAATATTGATTTTAATACTATAAATCCATATTTGCCAAATCAGTTCGATAAACTGGTTCCTAAATTAAAAGAATATCTTGATCAACTTTTCAAGTTAAAAATTACTGTTTGTATTATTCCAAATATAACACTTCATGAAACCTACGATTTCGGGAATCTAAATCACAATATTCTTCACCCTATTCAACTGGTAATAGAATTTTTGAAAGCAAATAAAATTAATCAAATCATAGTATTTGGATCTAAATATACGATGACGTCAAATTATTTAAAAACCAGTCTCAACAAACACGATATCAGAGTAGACATTCCGAATAAAGAAGATATAGAAACCATTGATTTAATAAGGAAAAAGCTTTACAGTTATTCTGAAACGCCTTCAGATATTGAACAATATGACACATTAATTTCAAAATATTCAATAAACACACATGTTTTAATTGCATGCACAGAACTTTCTATTTTACATCACGAAATAAAGCTATCAGCCAATGTGATTGATTGCGCATTTCTTCAAATAGAAAAAACTTTGACACTACCTATTTAGATATAAATTTTTTGCTAGGGTTAACTTAATATTTTTTTGCTTTGTACATGACAAAAATTAAAAAGTGTCACATTGAGCGCTCCCGATAGCTCGGGACGAAATGCTTTAAAAACGATATTTCCAATGTCTTCGACTGCGCTCAGACTGACACCTGGGATATTAACAATTTTTGTCATGTACTAATATTTTTTTGTTTTAACTTAAGAGCATATTATTCATTAAAAGTTATAAAATTAATTTCAAATTAAAAACACTATGAAAACACCAGACTTTTCAAATTTAAAAGCCATATATATTAATTGTACTTTAAAAAAATCTCCCCAAAAGAGCCATACTGATGGCTTGATGCAAGTTTCAAAAAAAATTATGGAGAAAGAGCATGTTACGGTTGATGAGATTAGATTTGTAGATCATGACGTTGCCTATGGTGTTTATCCAGACATGACAGAACATGGTGAAAAAACTGATGAGTGGCCAGAACTTTTTAAACGTATTTTTGATGCCGATATATTAATTTTAGGAACACCCATTTGGTTAGGAGAAAAATCATCTGTCGCTCAAAAATTCATTGAACGTATTTATGCTATGAGTGGCAAAACAAATGATAAAGGGCAATATTTATTTTACGGAAAAGTGGCAGGCTGCGTAATTACAGGGAACGAAGATGGAGTAAAACATTGTGCTATGGGTATGTTGTATGCTTTACAACATGTTGGTTATTCTATTCCACCTCAAGCAGATTGTGGATGGATAGGTGAAGTTGGCCCTGGACCAAGTTATTTAGATGAGGAAAGTGATGCTGGAAATAACGTGTTTACCAATAGAAACACCACATTTATGACTTATAACGTGTTGCATTTGGCTAACATATTAAAACGCAACAATGGCTACCCTTCTTATGGAAACTCAAGGGAAGACTGGGATAACGGTAAACGTTGGAGTTTTGAAAATCCAGAATATAGATAATTCAAAATAATTAATACATACCATTTGAATTGACTGATTTTTTAGGAATTTGTTGAATGGCATCCCAATGCTCACATATTTTTCCTTGCTTATCAAATCTAAAAAAATCCATAGTGATATATTCATCGTTATCAGGTCAAATTTGATGTGTATGTAGTGCCACAAAATCTCCTTCGGCAATGCTCCTTACAAATTCAATTGATTTGTTAGGGTATTCGTTCTGCATCTTTTCAAAATAATCTATAAACCCTTTTTTACCATCCGCTACATCTGGATTGTGTTGAATATAAGCATTTCCTACATACAAATCTACAGCTTCTCGGGGCTTACCCTCATAAGCCATCTTATAAAATGTGATGGCATTTTTTTTATTTTGTTCTAAATTCATATTCTTTATTAATTTTTATTTTTCTCGGCAATCCATTTACTCATAAATTTGGTGCTTTGTAAGGTATGATGCATCAGCATTTGTCCTGTAAAGTTGTTAAGTCGTTTTTTGTAGAGTTGTTTAGTTGTTATATCAATAATAGCAACCAATTTTTGTTGATGGTTCGTTTTATTAAAACGTCTATTAATAATTTCAAATCCATTTTGCTGTTTTTCTTCCCAAAGATTTTCATCTTGATATAATTCAATTGCTTTATTAACAAAATCTTCTGGCTTATCTTCAATAAATCCGTTCGTTTCAAAATTTCCAAACATACCTTCGGCTCCAACACTTGTGGTTACACATGGTGTTCCGTTTTGCATGGCATCAACAAGTTTTCCTTTTAAACCAGCTCCAAATTGAATGGGCGCTAAACATACCTTTGCTTGTTGCATAACTTCGTTTACATCTTCAGCAAAGCCTTTAATCAAAAACCCTTCCTTTTCATTGTGTAATTGATTGATTTTTTTAGTTGCATAAGCTCCATAAATATGTAATTCAGCTTTAGGCAATTGTTTTTTAATTAGTGGCCAAATCGTTTCTTTTAAGTATAAAACGGCGTTGTAATTGGGTTCGTGTAAAAAGTTTCCTATCGTTATAAAATGGTTTCTATCTGCAAACTTGGGAAGCTTTTGAATAGTTTCATTTTCAACTTCATCTAGCATAAAAGGCAAATACATTAAGAGCGATTCATCAACTTTAAAATCGTTTTTTAGTAGTTTCATTTCAACCCCTGAAATAATTAAACTTAAATCGCTTCTGTAAATACTAGCTATTTCTCGTTTTGCGGTATCATTAAACAAATAGGTTTCATCAAAAGGTTTTCCTTCCTTAAAGGCTTGTTGTCTGCCTTTTCGTAAACTATGTAAATCTTCGGTATCTAAAACACGAAACGCGTTTGGACATTGTTCAGCAACACGCCACCCGAATTGTTCCTCAATCATAAAACGATCAAACAAAACAATATCTGGATGTAGTTCTTTTACAAAAACATCAAAACTAACATGGTTTAGCTCTATTGAAGCTTGATTGATTCCTATGGAAGTTAAGTCGAAAGCATTCTCGCTTTTAGCACAAGCAGTAGCAAACGTTATTTGGTAATTATGAGTCTGGAAAGCTTCAATCAATTGCATCATTCTACTACCAGCCGCAGAACTTTTTGGTTCTGGCCATACGAAACCAATAATTAGTAAATTTTTCTTCATAAAAATTTTCTAAATTCCAAAATCTAAAAAACAAATTCCAAAAGCCAAACATAGTAAATTGCTATTTGATTTTTTTATAGATAACACAGTTTTAGTGTTACATTTCAGAGTTGCTTTCTCTTCCCCTTCGGGGAAGGATAGGATGGGGCTTTCTATTCAGGCTTTTTCTCCAAACTGTATTTAATACGCACTTTTTTAGCCCAATCGATAACCGAAGCTATTTGCGCATCGGTAAGTTTTGCCTCACTATGGGTCCATGTATAAGAATTAAGTGGCATCTCTTTATCTTCAACCATTTCAATAAGTTCTTCAAATTTATGATCTTTTCGTTTTACCGAATTTCCTTCCCAATTTGATACATTAAAATGTTTTTTTCCATCCTTAACATGACCAGCCAACCAATAATTTACAGGCGTAATTTTATCATACCACGGGTAACGCGTCACATCACTGTGGCAATCGAAACAGGTTTCCTTTAAAATTAGTTTAACATCTTCTGGCGGATTAGTTTCTGTTAAAAAAGGATCAATGGAAGCTATATCACCCTGATTTTTTTTTGGACCAAAGAATTGAGCAATTAAAAATACTACTAATAAAAACAAGAGTATCTTTTTTATTATTTTCATATGTTTATATTTATTGTTTTTTATTGGTCATATGCGACATCCATTTAATCATTTCACTTGGGTATCAAGTTTTAGTTATGGATGTTTCATGGCTTGAAATTTATATGTTTGAAGTTCATTTTTAGAAGTATAAAAATAGTAAAATTATCCCATGAGTTTAGAGGAATTCTATAAAGAATTGAGTTATGTAAACACATCTCGCGAAAATCGTTTAAAATATGCCAATATGGTTTTAAACGATATGGGTTTATTCCCTAAGCTTATAGACATTTTATTTATGGTTGACGACAAAGTATCCTATCGTGCAGCTTGGGTTTTCGAGTTTGTTTGTGCCGATTATATTTATGCCATTGTTCCCCATTTAGATAAGTTTACGAGTAACTTGAGAAAAATTCATTTAGATTCTGCTGTACGCCCCGTATCAAAAGTATGTGAATTTATTGCCAGAGCATACTATTCAAAACAACCAAATACCATAAAAAACAAACTTAGCCCCAAACATATTGAACGTATTGTGGATGCCTGTTTTGATTGGATGATTAGTGACCAAAAAATAGCACCAAAAGTGTATGCTATGGAAACCCTTTTTCTGTTTGGAAAAGAGAGTGATTGGATACACACTGAACTGGTCTTAATTTTAGAACAAGATCTCCCAACGCAAAGTGCTGGCTATAAGGTTGGTGCTAAACGAACACTAAAAAAAATAAAAGGAAAAGAATAGAAAAGAATACTTTTATTATTTAAATAGAAAATTAGTTTATTTAAATACCGTCTTTTATTCTATAACTTCAATTGAAACTTCTTAGCTTCTGTCTTCTGTCTTCTGTCTAAAAAAACTATCTTTGCATCTTCTTAAAACAACATCCAAATGTCATTATCACCGTTAAATGCCATCTCTCCAATTGATGGACGATATAGAAATAAAGTTAACGAGTTAGCACCTTTTTTTTCTGAAGAAGCTTTAATAAAATACCGTGTTTTAGTTGAAATAGAATACTTTATTGCACTTTGCGAAATTCCGTTACCCCAATTATCTACCGTTAACAATGCTGTTTTTGATGACTTAAGAAAAATATATAAAGATTTTTCTACTGATGATACACTTGCCATAAAAAAGATTGAACATGTTACCAACCACGATGTGAAAGCGGTTGAGTATTTTATAAAGGAAAAATTTGATGCTTTAGGCTTATCCCAACATAAAGAGTTTATCCACTTTGGTTTAACGTCCCAAGATATTAATAACACAGCCATTCCTTTAAGTATTAAGGAAGCCATGAATGACGTTTATGTTCCTGAATATTTTAAAGTTTTAGAACGCCTAAAAACATTGACTAAAGCTTGGGCATCCATTCCTATGCTTGCAAGAACACATGGGCAACCTGCATCTCCTACTCGACTTGGAAAAGAAATTGAAGTTTTTGTGGTGCGTTTAGAAGAACAATTTAATTTATTAAATGATATACCAAGCGCAGCTAAATTTGGTGGTGCAACAGGTAATTTTAATGCGCACCACGTGGCTTACCCAAACATAGATTGGAAAGCTTTTGGAAGCACTTTTGTTCAAGAAAAATTAGGATTGCAACACTCGTTCCCCACTACTCAAATTGAGCATTACGACCATGTGGCAGCTCTATTTGACACCTTAAAACGCATAAACACGATACTTATTGATTTAGACAGAGATATATGGACTTACGTCTCTATGGATTATTTCAAGCAAAAAATTAAAGCTGGCGAAGTAGGTAGTTCTGCCATGCCACATAAAGTGAATCCTATTGATTTTGAAAATTCTGAAGGTAATTTAGGAATTGCTAATGCCATTTTTGAACACTTATCCGCTAAACTTCCAATTTCTAGATTACAACGTGATTTAACCGATAGTACCGTTTTAAGAAATGTTGGTGTGCCTTTTGGACATACGTTAATTGGTTTTAAATCCACTTTAAAAGGTTTAGACAAATTATTGTTGAATGAGAAAAAATTTGCTGAAGATTTGGAAAACAATTGGGCGGTAGTTGCTGAGGCGATACAAACTATATTGCGCAGAGAAGCCTATCCAAACCCTTATGAAGCTTTAAAAGGTTTAACACGAACTAACGAAAAAATAAACCAAACGTCAATTTCTAATTTTATTGACACTTTAGAGGTTTCTAATGCAATAAAAGCTGAATTAAAACGTATAACTCCTAGTAATTATACTGGAATCTAAATATAAGTATGATAAGTGACAAACAATCTTTAATTCTTTGTGGTGTTATGGCTGCCGGTTTGTTTGTTGGTGGTATTCTTGAAATTTTAGATAATTTTATTGTACTCACTATATTAACGCTTGTTTTTTCAACTATTATAATAAACTTGTTTTTCATAAAAAGAAACCCCGAAGAGGAGAAAGAGAAAGAAGAATAAAACGATATAAAACAAAAAAGGTTTACCGTTTGGTGAACCTTTTTTGTATAAACTAGAATTCTTTTATTTAAAGAAATTCATAATATCCTGAATTTGGTTTTCATCAACATCTGCCTTTTGCATAGCACCAATTAAGGTTACCATTTTATCTGGACTCATATTATTACCAAGTACACGAACCACAGCAAAACCCATAGCTTTAGAGCTTCCAAAAACAACTACCTCATCAGCTTCCTCATCATCTCCAATATATTTTACAACTACTTTATTGCCTTTATCATTAAATTCCATTAAATCTTTATACTTGGCATCGCTTAAAATAGTTTTTACGGTTTCTATTTCAGCTTGAAGTTCTTCTGCGTTATTCTCGTCCGCTTTGTAGCCTAAAAAATTCAATTTACTTACTGATTTATAAGCCTCTTTTTGCTCCTCGGTAAATTCTGACTGATCCACTTTAACCATAGATAATGGAATGTCTTGGGAAATGAAGTTTTTAGTTTCTTGATTATCTACAAAATAGCGCTGTAAACTAACACCGCTACTGCAGCTTACTAAAAAAGCTGCAGCAAATAAGGTGTATAATATTTGATTGATGATTGTTCGATTCATCTGTTTGTTTTTATTTGATTTAAATGTCAGATGCGATTCGCTAATAAAATTCCTGATTATTTATTAGAACATCATAACTGCTCATTTCATGATTGATTATTATTAGTTCTTTTTATTTAAATGCTCGCCTCCAGGAATATTCATTTTAGAGGTTAACTTTGAAATTTCGTTTAAATCAATGTCGCCAGTTAGTGAAACAACTACGGTTTCAATTTTTCTGTTTTCGCCATTAATCTCAACGCCTTTACCTTTCATGGCTTTATCAATGCCATTTACAAAGATTAAAAGTTCTTTAACATGATCTGCATCTTTTCCTTCTTTTACATAAAAGTTTACATTGGTACCATCATCTCTAACTTCCATTAACTCCTCTAATGAGCTTGAACGTGACTTTACCCACTTTGATATATCAGCAGATATTTCTGATTTATCCGTTATAATGGTTTTAAAGCTAGTAATACTGTTTACCATATCCATGAAAGCTTTAGCTTCAGGGTCTTCAATATCGATACCCATTTTTGCTATCATTTGAAACATTTTAGGTTTAATGGATACATAAGTAACATTAGAGTCATCACTGTATTTTTCAAAAATATCTTTTTGAGCCATACCGGTTAAAGGTATTAATATGATGGCCATTACGAATACTATTATTTTATTTTTCATTTTACTTGTTTTAAAAATTTGTTAATTAATTATTTGTTTGTTTTAAAAATTATACTTCTTGTGTTTTCAATTTCATTAAGGTATCCTAAAGTTGAAGTGCCTTTGTTTACTTCGTTTAAGTAATTTACAGTAGATGTGCCTTTATTAAAATGACTTGAAATCATAGCTAACGAATTTGAAAGTTCGTTAAACGCTTCTTCGGGTTCACAATAGGTACCTAACTCATCACAATCAGTAGATGCAGGTTCATTAAAATAAAGCCCTAACATAAGAACAGCTACAGCTGCGACAGAAATCCATTTGTAATTAAAATTACGTTTTGTTTTTAATGGAACGTCTTTGGTAAATTGCTCTTGTCTATTTACTAAAAAATACTCAAACATAGGTTTGTACATTTCTAAATGTGGTGCAACAGTGTCGCTAGTAAAATAGTTTTTCAACAGGTGCTCTTCTTTAAGTGATGTCTCACCGTTCTCGTATTTTTCTAGTAATTTTTCTATATTATTTAATACCATAATTATGTGTATTAGTTAATTTTTCCCTTATTGTTTTTCTTGCTCTCGATAAGTTTACCCTAACCGCTGTATTGTTCATATCCAGCATTTTTGCAATCTCATCATAATCGTAATCTTCTATATCCCTTAGTTGAATTATTATTTTTTGTTGCTCAGGCAAGTCTTCTATTATTTTTGCTACCCAAGTTACACTATCATTTAACTCAACTTGTTTTTGTAACGGTGTTCCTTTTTCCTCGTAATTACTATGTACAATTTTTAAATTTTGTGCTTGCTTCGATTTTAATTTATCAAAACAAAAATTCTTTGTCATGGTCATAGAAAATGCTTCTACATTGTTATACCCTTCAATCTTTTGTTTGTTATTCCATAACTTTAAAAGAACCTCCTGAGTTGCATCTTCAGCTTCTTCCGTAGATACCAGTAATCGTTTTGCTAAACGAAATACTTTATCCTTAAAAGGCATTACGATATTTAAAAACTCCGTCTGAGTCATTTTGGTTTGGTTTGTCCCCATTGTCCTTCGGACGTTTAACTCCTAATATTTATTTAAGGTTAAAGTATCGTTGAATCTTCGATTTCCCCAAAGGGAAACTTTATTGGTTTGGTTTTAATTAAACTAGCTTTATTAAGGCTGTTTGATATTACGACGAACAAGTTTCTGATTTGTTACATAGCTATTAAAAAATTAAATTAGGGCGTAACCCTTCCCCGAACTACGGGAGGGTCGGGCTTTATTCGTTGGTTTATATTTCAAATTAAAAGAACTCATGAATATAAATATTTCACAAGTCGCTCTCTCCGAGGAGCTCCAACAATTGCTCAATCCCTTACGCACAGCACAATTTCAAAACATATCTAAAGTCTAACATTTATGTTTTTAAATTTATAACCACCTCGTCTTAAATTTCAAGGTATTGAAATTTAATCCACTCCTCCTTCAAAAGGAGGAGAATTAAAATCCCGAATAAGAACGCCTTCCGTCTTCCGTCTTTCGTCTTTCGTCTTTCGTCTTTCGTCTTCCAGCCAATAAAAATTTTTAATTACACAATATTGTAAGTAAATTTAGGGTTTTATAGACTACTTATATAAAATTGCGAAAATGAAAAATTTAAAAGCCCTATTATTAATATTAATAGCTACGCTTTCCACGGTCAGTTGTTTTGAAGATAATGACGATTTATCATTATCTGCAAACGAAATAAATGATTTTGTTTGGAAAGGTATGAATGCCTTCTACCTTTATAAAGACAACATTCCCAATCTTGCTAATGATAGATTTAGAAGTAATGCAGATTACGCCGATTATTTAAACAGTTTTTCCAGTCCAGAAATACTTTTTGAAAGTTTAATTTATGAAAGAGAAACAATCGACAGGTTTAGTTGGATTGTTGATGATTATTTTGAATTGGAACAACAATTTCAAGGAACCTCAAATACAAATGGGATGGAGTTTGATCTGTTTTTTTCACCAAATACAAATCGAACTGAAGTTATTGGAATTGTTAGATTGGTACTAAAAAACAGTAATGCAGATCTTCAAGGTGTTAAACGAGGTGACATTTTTTACGCTATTGATGGAACTATATTAACCGAAAATAATTTTTCATCGCTTTTAAATCAAAATGATTACACCCTAAATTTGGGTATTTTGAATGACCAAGGCACCCCAGACCAATTAGATGATACAGTAGATCCTGTAACAGAAAGCATTTCACTTAGTAAAGTGCAATACACCGAAAACCCTGTTTACCAAAGTAACATCTTTAATATTGGTGGTGAAAATGTTGGTTATCTTGTATATAACGGATTCACGATAGGTTTTGAGGATGAACTGAATGATGCCTTTGGTGAATTTAAATCGAATAACGTTCAACATTTAGTTTTAGATTTAAGATATAACCCAGGAGGTCGTGTTGATGTTGAAACCTTTTTAGCTAGTATGATAACAGGGCAGTTTACTGGTCAGGTTTTTAGTAAAGTTATTTATAACGAAAATTTACAATCCAATAATAATATTTACAACTTTACAACTAAAATAGGAGATGGCACTACCATCAATAGCTTAAACCTGCAAAAACTATACGTACTAACTACCGATAGATCAGCATCTGCAAGCGAAGGTTTAATTAATGGATTAAACCCTTTTATAGATGTTATACAAGTAGGAACCAATACCACAGGTAAAACACAGGCTTCAATTACTATTTATGATTCTGCTGATTTTCAAAGAGAAAATGCAAATCCAAATCATACGTATGCTATGCAACCTTTAGTTGCAAATGCAGTAAACAAAAATGATGAATCAGTTCCAGGAACGGGGTTAATACCAAGTTTAGGTTTTGAGTTGGAAGAAGATCCTTTTAACTATGGTGTTTTAGGTGATCTTGACGAAAGCCTATTGGCTCTAGCAATTGCTGATATTCAAAATTCTACTGGTAAGGCAGCTGCAATAAAATCTAAAGTAAAAATACCATTAAAACACATAAAAGACAGTAACGACTTTAATCCTTTTGAAGGCGGGATGTTAATTGATTAATTTTAACAAGACTGTTTTTGGAAAAACTAAAGACCTATTTTAATTGGAGTTCTGGAAAAGATTCTGCTTTAGCGCTATATTATTTATTACAAGATGAAAAATATGCTGTTGATGAATTAATTACCACAATTAACAACCATTATAACCGTGTATCTATGCACGGTTTAAGAAAAGAACTTTTAATAGCCCAAACCAAAGCTATAAATATTCCTGCTAGTCTTATTGAATTGCCTGAAATGCCATCAATTGAAATTTATGAACAGAAAATGCTTGAAACAGTTTCCAGATTAAAAAAAGAAGGTTTCACTCACAGTGCTTTTGGTGATATTTTTCTTGAAGATTTAAAGCTTTACCGAGAAAAACAATTGGAAAAAAAAGGTATGAAAGCTGTATTCCCAATTTGGAAACGTGATACTAAAGAATTACTTAACGAATTTTTAGATTTAGGTTTTAAAACGATTATTGTTTGTGCCAATTTTAAATATTTTGGAGAAGAATTTGTTGGAACAGTAATAGACAAACATTTTATAGATAATTTGCCCGAGGGTGTTGACCCATGCGGTGAAAATGGTGAATTCCACACCTTTTGCTTTGACGGCCCTATTTTTAAAAACTCCATCCCGTTTACTATTGGCGAAAAAGTTTATCGTGAATACGATGCGCCAAAAACTGATGATTCTGTTTGTAAAAATGACGATGAAAAATACGGAGTTTGGTATTGTGACTTAATTCCAAAATAAATCCTGCAAGTCCCGATAGTTATCGGGATTGAAAACATAAGTGTTCTGAAGTTGAAATCCCTTCTAAAATTTATGTTTTTAGCAAAATACCTTTTTAAAACTCCTTCCCTTTTTTAAGGGAAGAGCCTGTGCCGAACTTGATTCGGTATGGCTTTGATTTCGCTAAAAGAAATCAAAGTCGGAAGGGTCAAACTCCCTAATTTATAATGTTTTCTTTGTCTTCCGAACGCTTATTTTCAAAAACCTTGTATCAAAATTAAGATTATTAAAAAAAAACCTACAAGGTATTAAAGACCTCGCAGGTTGTTAAATGATTTTTTCTTAGTAGAGAAGTAGACCTGTCAGGTTTTTGAAACCTGACAGGTCTGATCTAAAATCTATAAATTGATATTCAATCCTAAACTTACATTCCTTCCTTTTGTAGTATATCCTAAAATTTCAAAATAATCTTCATTAAAAATATTAGTTACAGTGGCAAAAAGCTTTAATTTATTCTTTATCAGTTTATGACTAACATATAAATCGATTAAAGAAAACGACTCCAATTCCACATTTTCAAACGTTGCAAAATCCAAATCGGTTCTACTTCCAACAAATTGATAGTTTAAGGATGCAAATGTATTTTCGCAAAAATTATATCCTAAACTTGCATTCGATTTAAAATTTGGCACACGTAATCGTTCACCATCCTTAACTTCTAAATATGAAAAATTCATACTAAAATCTAAATTTTTAATAAAATTGGCTTCAAATTCAAATTCAGAACCTTGAACCGTAGCATTAGTTGTTGCATTTTCATAAGCTGTCGTATAAATAATCGTGCCCTCTTCTTCCCTACTAAAAAACACCGTACTAACACGAAATCCCTTTCCATCATTAAATTCAAAACCAGCTTCTACAGTTTCGTTTTCTTCTGGTTCTAAATCTGGATTGGCACCAAAAAAACCAAATAATTGCGACAAATTAGGCGCAATAAACGAGGTAGCATAAGAGCCAAATATTTTATAAGAACCATAATTTGATTTAATTCTATACGAGGGATTTAAACTATACACAAATTGCGAACCATATTCACTATGGTTATTTAAACGTGTACCGGCATTTAGGTTTAATCCATAATCTGAAACATAAACAACATTCAAATAAGGATCGGTGTTTGTAAAACTTTCATCAGTTGTAAACAAGCTTTTATAATCGCCATAATTAACCCCAACTATGGTATAAAATTTATCATTAAAAACGTATTTATTAAAGACATCCAATACAATACTTTCTGCTTCGTTTACCGTCGAAAAATCAGAAATAGTTTCCCTGTTTATTTTTGTGAATGCCGCATTCAATTGAAAACTTCCATTTTTGTATTCAAACTTAGGCACTAATCCAAAGCGTGTTTGCTCAGATATATACTTGCCATCTGTATCAGCAATTGTGAAATTTGGTGGTGGAAAACCATCAATATCCGTTTTAAATTTATCATAACTTCCAAAGGCTGTGATTTGAAAAGCATCATTTACTTCGTAACCAATTTTTAAGTTGGTATTAAATCTAGAAAACACATCTTCTTCAGGGTTCTCGGATTTTGCTGCCGACATACCGTCAACGAAACGATTGCCAAAACTTGCCAAATAGGTTACTTTATTCGACGTTCCGTTTACCGATACATTATTGGTAAAACTAGACCCATTGTAATTTAAATCGTCTTGGGTTTGGTTACTGCCTATAACACTCAAAAAACTTCCTGAAACCTCTTTTTTAGAAGCCTTTTTAGTTGTGATACTAATTACGGCAGTAGCAGCCGCATTTCCGTATAAGGTACTTGCGGCACCTTTAATAATTTCAATAGATTCAACCGTATTTAAATCTAATAATCGTAAATCAAAATCGTTGGCAACAATGGACGGATCGTTTATTTGAATACCGTCAATAAGCACTAAAACCTGTCTGTTATTTCCGCCACGAATAAAATAGCCTAAATTTTGACCTTCAACACTTCGACTTCCATTTATTTCAATACCACTTTTGGTGTTGATTAATTCAGAAATAGTTCGTCCTTGATTATTTTCAATCTCTTGCTTCGAAATTTTAATAACCGTTTTACCTGAATTTTCACGTTTTAATTTAAAACGAGAATCTGTAACAACAACCTCATCTAGTTGTTTCACTTGTGTTGAATCTTGCTGCTGTTGTGCAAAACCAACCATGGATATACCAAAACACAGTACACCAAAAACATTTGTTTTTTTCATTTAAATGAATAATTACTCGAGAGCGGTAAGGTGTTAACCATACCTATATTATTCATTAATCAAATTAACCTAAAAAAAACTGCTCTTTAGTATTTATGCTTCAAAATAAAAAACACCATAGCTAAGGCTATGCTTTATTTTTCTTTTTTGCCTAAACGACAAAATTCCTAGTTTTATTTACGGCGAATTTAATTAATGACTAACATCAACTTTTATCCCGAAAGTTTAACTTATTTGTTTTGAAAATGGCAGGTCTCCTGACTTGTTTTATGTTATTATACCTTCCCAACAAAAATGCCAGTGGTAATTGCAGTTAATAACATCCTCTCTTTGGAGGTACTAAAATAAATTCAGCATAAACTTACAGTTGCGGGAACAGTTCTGGAATTAGAATTTACGATATCCGAATTACGATTTTTGAATTATAACCTATAAAATCGTAAATCTGAAATCAACAATCGTAAATCTCTGCACCAGATTCCCTTTTAATCCGCTCACGTGAAGTGAACAAAACCAAATTTCGATGTAAAAGTAAACATTCTGTTGAATGATTCATTCAAAAGATTAAATAATATTACTTTTGAAAAACAAAAAATTGAATCTTGAAGCAAATTTTTTTAATACTAGTTACAATTGTATTTATTTCATGTAAAAATGAAGCTACAAAACAAATGTTGGAAGTTGTTGATGGCAATCAACTTAAATTAAAATATGCTAAGGGATTTTCTATGACAGATTATAAATCTCATAAAATTTTAGAGATTAATAACCCTTGGCCTGATGCTGAAAAAACTTATAAATATGTTTTAATAACCAAGGAAAACGCTGCCAAAACAAGTTTTATGCAAGATGAATTTGATGGTATAATTTTCAATCCCATTGAAAAAATGGTAGTCACTTCAACCACCCATATTCCAGCTTTAGAATTATTAGATGTAGAACAAACACTAATTGGGTTTCCAGGAACCGAATATGTTTCATCTGAAAAAACAAGAAAACGTATTGAAAATGGATTAATAAGAGAACTTGGTAAAAACGAAGGCATAAACACCGAGATACTTTTAGAATTAAAACCTGACGTGGTGGTTGGTTTTGGTATTGATGGCAACAACAGATCTTTAGGAATTATTAAAAAATCTGGTATTCCAGTTATTTATAATGGCGATTGGGTGGAAAGCTCCCCTTTAGCAAAAGCGGAGTGGATTAAGTTTTTTGGTGCTTTATATAACAAAGAAAAAGAAGCAGATTCCATTTTCAAGCGTATTGAAAACGATTATTTGGAAGCCCAGAAATTAGCAAAAAATATAAAAAACAAACCCACGGTTTTAAGTGGTGCTATGCATAACGATATTTGGTTTTTACCAAACGGTACAAGCACTGAGGCACAACTTTTAAAAGATGCGAATGTCAATTATTTGTGGCAAGAAAGTGAAGGTACTGGTAGTTTACAATTAAATTTTGAATCGGTTTTTACAAAAGCAAAAGACGCCGATATTTGGTTGAGTCCGTCAAATTATAACAGTTTGGAAAGCTTAAAAAACGGAAGTTCGCAGCATGCTATGTTTAAAGCATTTCAAAACAAAAATGTATATTCGTTTACTAATACAACTGGAGCTAGTGGTGGGGTTTTATATTACGAATTGGGCATGACACGCCCCGATTTAGTTTTAAAGGACATCATTAAAATTTCCCATCCTGAGTTATTAAAAAACCACGAGCTTCATTTTTTCAAACCTTTAGAATAGTTGCAATCACAAAAAACATATAGCACGCCTTTTATAGTTTTAAGCCTTGTGCTGATTATTTGTTTTTTCACAAATATTAGTTTAGGTTCGGTTTACATTCCTATAAAAAGTGTTTTTAATAGTTTGATTGGCAGTGCTACCGAGCAAGAAACTTGGCAACATATTATTCAAAATTACAGATTGCCAAAGGCCATTACTGCTATAATTGTGGGTTCGGGTTTGGGCATTTCAGGTTTATTGATGCAAACATTATTTAGAAATCCGCTGGCAGGCCCTTTTGTGTTAGGGATTAGTTCTGGAGCTAGTTTAGGTGTTGCATTGGTTATTCTCGGATCTGGTGTTTTTGGAGGTGTTTTTGCGTCATTGTTCATATCAAAATGGGGTATCGTTTTAGCTGCAAGCTTGGGGAGTTTTTTAGTATTGCTATCCGTTTTAATGGTGTCTTTAAAAGTTAGGGATACCATGGCTATTTTAATTATCGGACTCATGTTTGCAAGTATCACCGCAGCCATTGTAAGTGTGCTATCTTATTTTGGTTCTGCACAACAACTACAACAATATATTTTTTGGGGCTTTGGTAGTTTAGGTAATTTATCTTGGGATGAAATTTTTATTTTCTTTTTGATTTATGCTATCGGAATTTTAATTAGTATCATTTCCATTAAATCTTTAAACACGCTTCTTTTAGGAGAAAATTACGCCAAAAGTTTAGGTTTAAACATCAAAAAGAGTAGATTAATCATAATTATTGCAACTAGTTTATTAGCAGGAACTATTACTGCTTTCGCTGGTCCAATTGCATTTATTGGATTAGCCATTCCGCATTTAACCCGTCAGGTATTTAATACGTCCAATCATAAAATATTGTTGCCCGCCGTTTTTTTATTCGGAGCCATTGTTATGCTTATTTGCGATAGTATAGCACAATTGCCGAATAGCGATTTTACATTGCCTATTAATGCTATAACATCATTAATTGGAGCTCCTGTAGTTATTTGGTTATTGGTTAGAAAACGAAAAATGATATTTTGAAAAAATTGACAGAAGACTGAAAGGTGAGTTGTGGTATTGAGTAATTAGTCATGAGTGATGTCCCCTTGAGGGGACTTTAGGGGTGTTTTAAATAAATAGTAGAATTATTAACTAAATTAGTAGATACTATTTAGAGATAAATAATAAATTAACTTATTGTTGACAAAAGAGAAGAAAAATATCATTTTAAAAACTGAAGATTTATCAATTGGCTATACTTCAAAAAAAGCTAAAACGGTTGTAGCTTCAAATATCTATATTGAATTAAAACAAGGGGAGCTTGTGGGTTTAATTGGCGCAAATGGTGTTGGAAAGTCTACACTGTTACGAACACTCACCAATGTGCAAAATAGCTTAAACGGACATGTTTTTATCAATGAAAAAGACGTAAAAAATTATAATCCTTTAGATTTAGCCAAAGTGATGAGCTTGGTTTTAACCGAACAAATTACTTCTAAAAATTTATCGGTTTTTGAATTGGTTGCTTTAGGCAGACACCCCTATACCAATTGGGTCGGGAACTTATCTGAAAAAGATATTGTGGTGGTTCATGAGGCTTTGAAGCAAACCAATATTACCGATTTAAAACACAAAAAATGTTTTGAACTTAGTGATGGCCAATTACAAAAAGTGATGATTGCAAGAGCATTAGCCCAAGATACCGATTTAATTATTCTGGACGAACCCACAACACATCTCGATATGTACCATAAAGCATATATATTAAAATTGCTTCAAAAATTAGCCAAAGAAACTAACAAAACCATTTTGTTTTCTTCTCATGAAATTGATTTGGCCATTCAGTTATGCGACACCTTAATTGTGATGACTGAAACTGATGTTATTTCGGATGAACCTTGTAAACTTATTTCTAATGGCACCTTTGAAACGTTGTTTCCAAAGGATTTAATTGTTTTTGATAAAAAAACAGGAAGCTTCCGCGTTAAGAAATAGATTTTAAAAACTTCGGCCGTCAGCCTTCCGTCTTCAAACTAAAAAATTTATCTTTGATTATATTCTATCATTAAATGAACGACAGTCTTATACTTATCATATCCATTTTAATTTCTGCTATTATTGGTGGTTATTTAGGCATGCTTTTTACAAAACTTAAAAGTAAAAGTGAACAAAGCACACTTGAAGAACGCCAAAATCAAATGAGTTCTATAATTTCTGAATTAAAAGATAATTTAAGTAAAGTTGAAAATGAGCGTGAAGAGATTCGTAAAGAAAAGGATTTTTTGAATACGGAATTGGCAAGAAAAAATTCGGAATACGAAAACCTCCAGCAACTCAATATAAAACGTGATGCCGAGATTGAACAACGCCAAGAACAATTGCGTAAAGATTTTGAACTATTAGCTACTAAAATACTAGATGAGAAATCTGAAAAATTTACACTTCAGAATAAAGAAAATATCAAAAACATTTTAAATCCGCTTCAAGAAAAAATCAAAACATTTGAGGAAAAAGTAGATTTAACCCAAAAGGAAAGCATCAGCATGCATTCGGCCTTAAAAGAGCAACTTTTAGGTTTAAAAGATCTAAACCTACAAATGACAAAAGAAACCACCAACCTAACCAGGGCCTTAAAAGGTGATAGTAAAATGCAAGGAAATTGGGGCGAATTGGTTTTAGAACGGGTTTTAGAAAAATCGGGATTAGAAAAAGATAGAGAATATTTTGTGCAACAAAGTTTCACTTTAGCCGATGGCTCTAGAGTACTTCCAGATGTGGTTTTGCATTTACCAGACGGTAAAAAAATGATTATAGATTCAAAGGTATCTTTGACAGATTATGAACGTTTGGTAAATGCTGATGACGAGGATAAAGCTCAATTTTTAAAAGCGCACGTAAATTCTATAAAAAGACATGTGGATCAGCTTTCAGAAAAAAACTATCAAGATTTATATGATATAGAATCACCAGATTTTGTTTTAATGTTCATTCCTATTGAACCGGCTTTTGCTGTGGTTGTAAATGAAGATAATTCTATTTACAATAAAGCTTTTGAGAAAAATATTGTAATTGTAACGCCTTCTACGCTTTTGGCAACATTACGAACAATTGATAGTATGTGGAACAATGAAAAACAGCAACAAAATGCTATTGAAATAGCACGACAAGCTGGAGCACTTTATGATAAGTTTGAAGGTTTAGTTTCCGATTTAACAGGGGTTGGTAAAAAGATTGATGCTGCAAAAAGTGATTATTCAGCAGCCATGAATAAATTGGTTGATGGTAGAGGGAACCTAATTACCAGTGTTGAAAAACTTAAAAAAATGGGCGCAAAAGCTAAAAAATCACTCCCAGAAGCTATCATAAAACGTGCTCAAGAAGACGAAATCTAACACTATTCAAAACAGATGAAAACTTTATTAAAAATATTTTTTGGCTTATTATTAATTGGAATTGGGTATTTAAGTTTTGTATACATCCTGCATTATAGCGAAGGCGTAAGAGCAGGAAAACTTATTAAATTCAGTAACAAAGGAGTACTCTTTAAAACTTGGGAAGGTGAAATAAGCCAAGGCGTTTCTGATGCTCAAACATTCGTATTCTCTGTTGAAGATGATGAAAAACAAGTTATTGAAGACCTGAATAGATTACAGGGCAAATTTGTAAAGCTTCATTATTTTGAACGTTACAAAACATTATTTTGGTTGGGTGATACGAAATATTTTATAACCAAAGTTGAGAAAGAAGCAGACGAATAGTTAATACAAAACACATGTTTAAACATATAAAAGATTCCCAAATCACCATTTCAGAGCTCATGAGACCCTCCCAATCCAATTTCAGCGGTAAAATTCATGGTGGTTATATTTTAAATTTAATGGACCAAATAGCCTTTGCTTGCGCTTCAAGACACTCTAGAAACTACTGTGTTACTGCTTCCGTGAATAAAGTGGATTTTTTAAACCCCATTGATGTTGGTGAATTGGTCACTTTAAAAGCTTCTGTAAATTATACGGGGCGCACGTCAATGGTTATTGGGGTTCGTGTAGAATCTGAAAATATTCAAACGGGAAAAATAAAGCATTGTAACTCCTCATATTTTACTATGGTCGCTAAAGATGAAACTGGTAAAAACGCAAAAGTGCCTGGGATTATTTTAAAAACGGAGGAAGCTGTGAGACGTTTTGCTAGAAGTATAGCACGACAAGAACAATCCAGAAACAGATCTAATAATTTTAAAGCCTCTGAGTTTAAAATAGAAAATTATTTAGAAGCTTTAAAATCTCATAATGTTAAAATAGAGATCATTTAAAAATTAATTTTAAGGTCTAATCCTATGAGAAAGTCGATTGTAAACTTAAATAATATCAAACGGTAATATGTAATTTATCATTTATAATCCCGTTAGTAATTGAAGTGGTTTAAACTTTTTGGATTGAGGCAAAAATTAGTTATTTTGTGACTAATTGAAGGCTTTTTTTAAGTTGCATAGCCCCGACGCTTCGGGGCTACGAAACGAAAAAAAGACAAAAAGTAGGTGCAAAAGAGCTCCCGAAGCCTCGGGATTTAGCCAATTAAAAAAGTTTAAACCACTTCATTATCCAAACCCAAATAGCTATGAAAGTTAACCTTTTAATTTTTACATGTATTACAACAAGTTTATTTCTAATGAATTGCTCCAGTAGTGATGATGCAGATACTCCAGATTTAATAGTTACCTATGACTCTGATATAAAAAGTATTATGAGTAATAATTGCACGAGTTGCCACGGTGATCCGACAACAAATAGTGCGCCAATGTCTCTAACTACTTTTGACCAAGTGAAATCGAATATAAATAACATACTAAGTCGTATAAACAATGCGTCTAGCCCCATGCCACAAGCTGGGTTAATGACCATTGAAAATAGAAATTTAATACAGCAATGGAAAGATGATGGCTTATTAGAAAACTAATAGCCAAAATAGAAATAAAAAAATCCGCTATAAAGCGGATTTTTTTGGTTTACTATTTACTCAAATACATTTTTCGTCTGGAATACAAATCGTAAAAATTATCATCTTTTAAACTATCAATAAATAGGATGCTCTCTCCTGTACTTTTCATTTCAGGTCCTAAACGCTTATCTACATTTGGGAACTTGTTAAAAGAAAACACAGGTTGTTTGATGGCATAACCTTCTAATTGAGGGTTGAAATCGAAGTCGGTTACTTTTTTGGCTCCCAACATCACTTTAGTCGCATAATTAACATAAGGTTCTTTGTATGCTTTTGCTATAAACGGCACAGTCCTAGAAGCTCTAGGGTTGGCTTCAATAATATATACGATATCATCTTTAATGGCAAATTGAATATTAATTAAACCCACAGTATTCAATGCTCTTGCTATGGTATGTGTATGGTCAATGATTTGCTGCATTACCAAGTCTCCTAAATTAAAGGCTGGTAATGTAGCATTGGAATCCCCGGAGTGTACACCACAAGGTTCAATGTGTTCCATAATGCCGATAATATATACATTCCCGTCAGCATCACAAATGGCATCAGCTTCTGCCTCAATGGCGCCATCTAAATAATGATCCAGTAACAGTTTGTTATTTGGCATTCTTCTTAATAAATCGACTACATGTTCTATTAAGTCCTCCTTATTAATGACAATTTTCATCCCTTGGCCTCCCAGTACATAAGACGGCCTAACTAATAAAGGAAAATCCAATTCATCGGCTAAAGCTAAAGCTTCATCGGCATTTTCTGCAATTCCAAATTCTGGATAAGGGATGTTGTTTTCTTTCAACAACCTTGAAAAACTCCCTCTATCTTCAGCTAAATCTAAAGATTCAAAACTTGTTCCAATAATCTTAATACCATATTTTGTTAGTTTTTCCGCTAATTTTAATGCGGTTTGTCCGCCTAACTGAACGATGACACCTTCGGGTTTTTCATGACGAATAATATCATAAATATGTTCCCAAAAAACAGGTTCAAAGTATAATTTATCAGCGGTATCAAAATCGGTAGAAACCGTTTCTGGATTACAGTTAATCATAATGGTTTCGTAACCACATTCTGCTGCTGCCAAAACCCCATGAACACAACAATAATCAAACTCTATACCTTGCCCAATTCTGTTTGGTCCTGAACCTAAAACAACTATTTTCTTTTTGTCGCTTACAATACTTTCGTTATGTACGTATTTTTCTCCTGAAGGCGTTTCAACAAAATTTTCGAATGTAGAATAGTAGTAAGGTGTTTTAGCAGTAAACTCAGCAGCACAAGTATCCACTAACTTAAATACGCGCTGTATATTTAACTCATCTCGTTTATTGTAAACCTGACTTTCCAAACAACCCAACATGTGTGCTATTTGACGATCTCCATATCCTTTTTGCTTCGCTTCTAGCAACAAATCTCTTTCTATAGTATCAATATTGAATTTGGATATCTCCTTTTGTAGCTGGAATAATTCTTCATACTGTTTTAAATACCACATATCAATTCTAGTGATATCATAAATTTGACTCAAAGGAATCCCTATTTCAATAGCATCATAAATGGCGAAAACACGGTCCCAACTTGCATTTGTTAATTTATCAATAATCTGATTGTAATTTGTATATCCCTTGCCATCAGCACCTAATCCATTTCTTTTTATCTCTAAAGATTGGGTTGCTTTATGCAATGCCTCTTGGAATGAGCGCCCAATTCCCATAACCTCACCAACGGCTTTCATTTGTAAGCCTAAAGTCCTGTCCGATCCCTCAAATTTATCAAAGTTCCAACGTGGTATTTTCACAATTACATAATCCAATGTCGGTTCAAATAAGGCTGATGTAGATTTTGTAATTTGATTATCCAATTCATCTAAAGTATAACCAATGGCCAATTTTGTTGCAACTTTGGCTATGGGATAACCGGTTGCTTTACTAGCTAATGCTGACGAACGGGATACACGTGGATTAATTTCAATGGCTATAATATCTTCATTTGCATCTGGACTAACGGCAAACTGCACATTACACCCACCTTCAAAATCACCAATACTACGCATCATTTTAATAGCCATATCTCGCATTTTCTGATACGTTCTATCACTTAATGTCATTGCTGGTGCTACTGTTATCGAATCACCTGTGTGAATTCCCATCGGATCCATATTCTCAATAGAACATATAATAACCACGTTGTCATTTCTATCTCTAAGCAACTCTAACTCATATTCTTTCCACCCTAGCATAGCCTTATCAATCATCACCTCATGGATTGGAGAAATCTCTAAGCCCATGCGTAATAATTTATCATAATCTGCTTCATCGTGCACAATTGCTGCACCAGCACCACCCAATGTATAAGATGCTCTAATACAAAGCGGAAAACCAAACTCTTGAGCAATTTCTTTTCCTTTTAAGAACGATGTTGCCGTAGCTTGTGGTGCCATATCTACACCTATTTTTCCCATCAATTCTCTAAACTTTTCTCTATCTTCTGTAATATTTATGGCGTTAATATCCACACCTATCAACTCAACCCCGAAATCTTCCCAAATGCCTTTTTCATCAGCTTCAATACACAAATTTAAGGCAGTTTGTCCGCCCATAGTTGGCAATACTGCATCAATTTGTGGATGTTCTTTTAAAATTTTAATTATAGATTTTGTATTCAAAGGCAACAAATAAACATGATCTGCCATGGAAGGATCTGTCATGATGGTTGCTGGATTGGAATTTATCAAAATAGTTTCAATCCCATCCTCTCGAAGCGATCTTAAAGATTGAGAACCCGCATAATCAAATTCGCATGCTTGTCCAATAACAATAGGACCAGAACCAATAATTAAAATAGATTTAAGTTTTTCGTTTTTCGGCATTTTCTCGTGGTTATATGTTGGATTTTAATTCATTGCAAAAATAGTAATCAGTGGACATAAAAAAAGGCATTACACTTAAGTAATACCTTTTAATTATCAACAATTGTTAATCATTATTTCTTATGTCTTGATTCGGTTGACACAGATAATTTCTTTCTTCCTTTAGCTCTTCTACGTGCTAATACCTTTCTACCGTTAGCAGAAGCCATTCTTTCTCTGAAACCATGTTTATTCCTTCTCTTTCTTTTTGATGGCTGAAACGTTCTTTTTGGCATTGTCTTATTTTTTTAAATCCGAATTGTAATTTTAAAATAGATGGTCTATTAAAACCGAGGGCAAATATACAAAGCCTTTATTACATTGCAAATCATTTTTGAAAAAATTTTTTTTATTTCATTTTACAGTTAAAATATCTTAAAAACGCCTTTATTTATTTAACATTACTGTGGTTTTTTGTTGAAATTGTTTAAGTTATTTTTCATAAAAATTTAGTTTCTTTGTAGTCTAAATTAAAAGTAACGTGCTTTTTAATTAAAAAGACGTCAATTATACTTCTAAAATTATAAAATAATGTTCAATAAAATTATAAAACTTATTATTGCCGCAGGTATTTTAGCTTACGCTGTTTATCAATTTACAGAAGGTTACATAGGTAATGGTATTATGTTTATTTTACTGGCTTCCATCTTCGTATTTCTATATTTTAAAAATGAATTTATACTTTTAGCTTTTTTAAGGCTAAGAAAACAAGATTTTGAAGGTGCTAAAAAATGGTTGAATAAAATTAAAAATCCTGAGGGCGCTTTAGTAAAGAAACAACAGGGTTATTATAATTATTTGCACGGTATCATGGTGTCCCAAAGCAATATGAATGAGGCTGAAAAATATTTTAAGAAAGCAATCGCACTGGGTTTATCCATGAAACATGATTTGGCTATGGCAAAATTAAATTTAGCCGGTATTGCTTTTTCCAAACGCCGAAAACAAGAAGCACAAAGACTACTTACCGAAGCCACTAAACTAGACAAACAAGGTATGCTGACTGAGCAGATAAAGATGATGAAGCAAAACATGAAGCGTTCCGCAGGTCCAAATCAGCACTACGGTTCTGGCGGCTCTTTAAGAGCTCAAAAACGTAGAGGCTAAATTAGTGGCGACCAAAGCCTACAATAGGATTCTTTTAATTTATCAAGTTTAGGGCGATTTAAATAGGTATTATAATTCACTTCTTCTGAATTATCCATATCTTCTAAAAAGTGTTTCTTTAGAATTTTACTTTGGGATTTATCATAAATAAAAGCATTGATTTCAAAATTGATGTTAAAACTTCTGTAATCCATATTGGATGTTCCTATTGTTGAAAAAACATCGTCTATCACCATAGTTTTCGCATGTACAAAGCCTTTTGTGTACTTATAAACTTTTATTCCTGCTTTTAGTAACGCTTCTAAATAGGAATTTGATGCATGTTTTACAACCCAAGAATCAGATTTCTTTGGAATAATTAGCCGAATATCTACACCACTTTTAGCTGCTACTTGTAACGCAGTAATCATTTGTTCATTGGGTACAAAATAAGGTGTTGTAATATAAATGTAATCTTTGGCAGTAACAATTGCCGTAAAAATAACTTCCATAATGTTAGCCCAATCAGTATCTGGACCACTGGCAGCTATTTGAAGGGCAACCTGTTTCTTTTTTGCTTTAACTTCAGGAAAAAAGGTTTGGTAAACCGCTAGTTTTTCATCTGATACAAAATCCCAGGTAGATAAAAAGTGTATTTGTAAAGATTTTACGGCTTCGCCTTTTATACGTAAATGTGTATCGCGCCAATATTTTTTAGTTTGATTTTCATTAAGGTATTCATCAGCTATATTGATACCTCCAACATAAGCTGTATCACCATCAACAATAGCTATTTTTCTATGGTTTCTGTAATTCATTTTACCAGTAAATTTTGAAAAAAGAACTGGCATGAATGGATAATGCTTAACACCGCATTCAGTAAGTTTGCGTTTCATGCTATTGGGTATTTCACTTCCAACATCATCATAAATTAGTCTTACCTTTAAGCCTTCTTTTGCTTTATCACAAAGTATATTTAATACTTGTAATCCTATATCATCATCATTTACGATATAATATTCCAAGTGAATGTGATGGCTTGCAGACTTTAAATCCTTTAAAAGGTATTTAAATTTTTCATCACCATTTTTAAGTATCTTAATACTATTATTTAAGGTTAATGGTTCTTCATCATTAATATATAATAGCTTAACCAATTTAACTTTCTCATCAAGATACTGGTCTACTTTTTTGATTTCGGCTTTGCTGAACTCAAGTTCCTTATTTATTGTTTTTACTATACTTTTATTTAAAATATGTTTTTTATCAAAAATTTTATTCTTTCTATATTCCTGACCAAATAAATAATAAATAACAATTCCCAAAAAAGGAAAAAACACTAAAATAATGATATATGAAATGGTTTTAGTTGGGTTTATGTTTTTAAGCAGAATAGTGATAACAGCAGATACCACTATAACATAATTAAGAACAATAAGTACAACCCAGAAATTTTCCTTTAAAAATTCTAACATCTTGACGACTATTTATAATAGCCTTTCTCAGGTATATCAATATGATATAATTTTCTTGAACCATTATTAAGGTTAGGCTCTCTAAGCCAAGGGTTGTGTATTTTAAGTATTTTGTAATTTATACCAAACGCTTTGGCGAAAGCAGTAAAATCAGTTACCGCAGTATCAACTTCAACCTTATATGTTGGTACGTTGTAGTATAAATCTTTTTCCCTGAAATTAAACCCATATTTTGATGGGTTTTTTAAAATTTCTTTAAGCGCAACAATTCTAAATAAATAACGCCCGGTTTCTTCACCCAATAACAAATCGTAATAATCATTTACGCCTTGTTCTTCCAAACGTCTTGATATACCTGAGTTTCCAGCATTGTATGCCGCAGCTGCTAATGTCCAACTCCCTAATTCTTCCTTAGATTTTAGCAAGTATTTGCATGCCACTTCGGTGGCTTTTTCCAAATGGTAACGCTCATCTACATTATCATTAATCTCTAAACCATTTTCTTTACCTGTAGCAGGCATAATTTGCCAAACGCCACGGGCTCCTGCAGGAGATACTGCATTGGTTAAACCACTTTCGATAACTGCTAAATATTTAAAGTCATTTGGTATGCCTTGCTTTTCCAAAATCGGTTCAATGATTGGGAAATATTTTTTAGCGCGCTTAAACATTAATAATCCGTTGGATTGCCAATAGGTATTAACCAATAACTCTCTATCCATACGTTCTAAGATATCTGGATTTTTAAGCGGCATAGGCTCGCCTGCAAAATCTAAATGTTCAGGTACTTGCAACGCATAAACATTATAATCGTTTATAATTTTTGTTTCAAAATTTTCATCGGTAGGGGCATCTTGTAGGGCATAAATAAATAGGGCACATAAACTTAATAATCCCACAAACGCTAATAATTTTTGGACTGTCTTCATTTTTTAAAAAGTTTGCTTAAAATTAATTAAAAAATTGGAATAAACGATTTAACTCTTCAAAATAATATTTGGCAAATGTTTATTAAACCACTTGTACTTATTAATAATCATAATATGGGTGCCTCCTTTAATTTTAATACAATTGGATATATTTTTAATAGAAAAAACAGCGTCATTATCTCCATGAATATGAATAATATCTGGGTTGTAATGCTCCTGACTCCAACAAACCATATTTTTAATGGCCCAACTTAAATATTTACTATCGTTAATGGATAAGTATTTTTTGTATAATTCCAATCGTTTGCTCACTTTTGTACCGTAAGCATATTTAGCTAAAACATCAATATTGCTGGCTAATTGTGTAGGTACTAATTTATATGCTTTCGTTATTTTAGCTAATAACATATGCCTGGGCAACTCGTTAACCGATTTTACGCTAGAAACAATTATAAGTTTCCCAACCTTGACATGTTTACTCATTTCCTGCACTAAAACCCCACCAAAGGAAACGCCTAATAGCACAATGTTTTCATGTATTATTCGTTCTGCCATTCGCAAAGCATAATCTTCAATAGTCTCATTATCAATGGGAATTACCCATTCTAAATAATGAATTTTGAATTTATCTTCAGACAATTTAATACGTTCAAAAATTTTCGGGCTAGCTGCCATACCTGGCATGAAATAAACATGTATTAACTCTTGACCCATAAGCTATTAACTTGTTTTTTTCTTTAGATTGAAGATTATTTTATGTACTTTTGCAAAACAAAGTTAGAGAAATAGTACTCACTATTTAAGATTATTCCTAAGAAATAAAAATAATAAATATTATGGTTGAAGCTGCAGAATTGATTGATAATGATTTTTTACGCCAATTTGAAATTAAAATAGATGATCATCTAGCTAAAATTGAATACTCATTGCAAGAGCGAAAGATTTTTCTAACTAAAATGATTATTCCAGACGGAATTAAAGACGAAAATTTTAAAAAAGAATTTTTAGCGGCTGTTTTTGAGCAAATTAATGATCGGAATTTAAGTGTTGTTCCTACTAGCCCTGAAATTGCAAAGTTTGTAAGAAGCAATAGAAAATACAAGCGTATGCTTCCTGTAGGGCTTAGAATATAGTTCTT
>TARA_R110002051_G_scaffold43231_8_pt1 | contig 30282 bp, 27 predicted proteins | sample TARA_R110002051 | Tara Oceans TARA_R110002051 (sample SAMEA4397023) | marine metagenome | biome: Polar Biome; feature: [MES] marine water layer (ENVO:01000295) within the mesopelagic zone...; material: water (ENVO:00002006), including particulate matter (ENVO:01000060) such as...... | reverse complement strand
CCTGAAGGGCGACATATTCGTATTTCGTCCTGCCGCCGCCTGGCGGGTAGAGTGTCTTGCGCCCGGCGCCCCCGACCTTGATGCCATGCTGGCGCCACCATTTTGCGAACAGAGCGCTCTCTGCCTGAAGCCGGCCCGTCAGCTTCACGAAGCGCGGATCGGCGGCGTTGATGTCATGAACGGGCCGGAATTCGGCCAGCATGCGTTTTGCTTCGGCTTCCCAGCCCGTCCCGAACAGCTTGCGTGAGGCGGGGCGGAGGAACATGCCGATAAAGACATTCCTGTCTGCATCGGCCACATCGCCGAACCCGAACAAGGCATCTGCCGCAAGGTTCCAGTGCAGCACATCGCCCAGCCTGTTGGTGATGTAAGCTGGCTGGGCCAGCCGGTCGATCATGCGCTGCACTGTAGGCGGAACAATTTCGTCACTGGCGTTCTGGGGCAGGGCGATGCCCGACAGGGCGTAGAGGTGCGCCGTCTCAACCATGTCGAGCCGCAAGGCCCGGGCAATCGCGTCAACGGTCTGCCGGGACGGGGTGACCGGGCGCCCTTGTTCCAGCCGGATGTACCAGTCGACAGAAATATCTGCGAGCTCGGCCACCTCATCGCGGCGAAGCCCCGGCGTGCGGCGCCGTCCGCCTTCCGGCAGGCCAAGGGTCTCCGGCCGGATTGCCTCGCGCCGGGAGCGGAGGAACCGGCCAAGTTCATTGCGGGCGTGGCGAAGAGGGGCGGGCGTCGTCGTTTGCATCTCAGGGTGGGCCTATTTTATCCTATGATAATCCTAGTCCTATTTGCGGCGTGACGTTCACCTTAGTCTCGGCAAACGATCCGTCAACTGCGGGTCAAACGAGAAAGGAATATCCCATGCCAATGATTCAAGTCTGGATGCGTTCCGGGACAGACAAGGCCTACAGGGCGGCTGTTTCGGAAAGCATTCATCAGGCGATGATGTCGGTCCTGAACCTGCCGGAAGACGACTATTTCCAGGTCACGCACGAACTGGAAAAAGAAGAGAACTATATCTTTGACCCGAACTATTTCGGTATGCCGCGCAGCCCGGACTTCCTGATGATCCGGCTGTCGTTCAATGCCCGGCCGGCCGCTGTGAAACAGCGTCTGTTCGAGACGATTGCGGACAATCTCGTGAAATCTCCGGGCCTCCGCCGCGAGGACCTCGGCATGAGTATCATCGAGACCAATTTCGAGAACTGGTGGGCCCATGGCCGCCGGGTGGACAAGGAGACGGGCACGGACGCGCGGATGAGTGGGGGCGACTAGCTTTCGCTAGAACTCCCGCTCTCTCCCGGTCCACTCGATAAACCGGCCCGTGCGGGCAAGGGTGAGCCCGTCTGCGACCGCAACAATCCCTTTCGCGACTTCGTCCGGGGAGAGGGTCGCGCCGGGTCCGCCCATGTCCGTGCGGACCCAGCCGGGATCGATCAGGCAGACGGAAATACCTTCCGGTGCGAGGTCTGTCGCAAGGCCCTGCATCACCTTGTTCACAGCGGCTTTGGATGCGCGGTAGGCGATCCGGTCGGATTTCGCATACCCCATCCATGCCATCTGGCTGGAAACGGTCAGGATACGGCCGTTTTTGGATTTCCGCAGATGCGGCAGGAAGGCCTGTGCGACGGCCAGCGGCGCGAGGGTGTTGATTTCCAGTGTCCGGGCGAAGCCGCCGAAATCCATGTTCAGCGTAGTCTGGTCGGCATCCGGCGGGCCAATCGTGCCGGCATTGTTGATCAGGATGTCGATGGACGCATCGAGGGACGCGGCCGCAGCAGATATGGCCGTCCGGTCCGTCACGTCGAAGACGAGCGGCGTGAAGCCGGAGCCCAGTTCGGCGGCCGTTTGCTCCGCCTGGGCTTCGGTCCGCACGCTGCCATAGACCTGCCAGCCCTTGTTCAGAGCTGCGCGGGCGAGATCAAAGCCAATGCCGCGATTGGCGCCGGTGATCAGTATGGTCGTCATGTCAGCTCATTCCAGATTATGTCAGGCCCAATTGCTTCAGCGCATCCTGCACACCGTCGAACCGGGGGCGGATGTCGTCTCCGATATGGGCATGGGTGGGGATGTAGAACAGGCCGAGGTCCAGCCCCTTCAGGGCGATTTCGGCGCACTGTTCCGGCATGATGACATTGAATTCGGGGGGGATCATGGCCGGGTCGGGAATGCCGCTGGCGATCAGCGGCGTGTAGACCCCGCCCGGCATCAGCACGTGCACATCCATCAGCTCGCCGCCAAGGTCCTCGCGCAGCCATTCGGCCATGATCAGCACACCATGCTTGGTCGCGCCGTATGCGCCGATATGGGTACGCTTCACGGCGTGCGGCAGGCTGAGGGAATTTTCAGATCCCGTGATCATCAGCCGCCCCCGCACGTCCGAGCCTGTCAGGACGGCGGCATAAGCCTGCGCCACGCGGAAGGGGGCGAACATGTTCACTTCGAACATGCGCATCGTCTCCGGCCCGAAATCCTCTTTCGTCATCCGCTTGTGGCGGTCGATACCGGCATTGGCGCAGACGAGATCCAACCGGCCTTTCCAGTCAAACGCCTCTTTCAGGAGCGGGGCAGGGGCTTCCGGTTTTGACAGGTCGCAGGGGATGGCAAGGCCGGGGCGGGGAAGGTTTGCGGCGACCTCCCTGGCGAGCTCTTCCTGGATGTCCGCCACCACGACATCTGCGCCGCGTTCGCTGAGGGCCATCGCCAGCGCCTTGCCGATGCCGGACGCCCCGCCGGTGATCAGCGCCACCTTGCCTGTGTAATCGATCATGTTTGAGGCCTCCCGGAATTTTGCCGTTTTTGGCAGGCTATACTGAAAGCGTGGCCGGGCAGAGGCCCCAGATAAAATCTGCCGGAAATTCTGTCCGTGCAGATTCTATTTGTTCTATTTTTGTTCTCGTGGTAGGAACACCCTCCGTAGAGTTGGGAGTGTTTCCATGATCCTTGCTTTGTCTATTCGTGATTTCGTCCTGATCGATCGTCTCGATATCGAGCCGGGCAACGGCTTTACCGCGCTGACCGGCGAGACCGGGGCTGGCAAGTCCATCATTCTCGATGCGCTCGCCTTGACGCTGGGCGCCGCCGCAGACCGGGCCTTTGTCCGCGCCGGGGCGGCGCAGGCCAGCGTTGCGGCGGAATTTGCTGCCGTGCCGGGCCATCCCGTCTGGGAGGTGCTGGCAGAGCACGGCTTTGAAGCCGGCCCGGATGAAACGCTGACCCTGAAACGTATCGTGCGGGCCAGCGGGCCCGCGCGGGCCTTTATCAACGACCAGCCGGTGAGCGCGGCCCTTCTGGCGGAGGCGGGCGAGACGCTGGTGGAAATCCATGGCCAGCACGCGGCCTCGGCGCTGCTGCGGCCTTCCGCCCATCGCAAGATGCTGGACCTGTTTGCGGGCAATGAGGCCCTGCTGGATGCCTGCGCGGCGGCCCATGCGGCGCGGGTCGAAGCGCGTGAGACACGGGAACGGCTGGAGGCTGAAACTGAGGAAGCCCTGCGCACACGCGAATGGCTGGCTGGCGCGGTGGAGGAGCTCGACACGCTTGCCCCGCAGGCCGGGGAGGCGGGCAGCCTGACGGAAACCCGGACCCGGCTGATGCAGTCCGAGCGCGTCACAGAGGCCATCACCGAAGCGGAAGAGGCGCTCGCCGATGCCGAGATCGAGACGGCCCTGTCGAAAGCTTCCCGCGCGGCCGAGCGGATCTGCCGCCTGCCGGGCTTCGATGGCGCCGATCACCCGATGGCCCATGCCGCCCGCTCCGCCGCCGAGGCGCTGGAACGGGCCCTGATCGAAACGGGGGAGGCGGAGGCCGCCATCGCCGCGCTCGAAAGCCTGGTCGAGCATGACACCAGCGCGCTGGAATCTGCCGAAGCCCGCCTCTTTGCGCTCCGGGCGGTGGCCCGCAAGCATATGGTCGACCCCGACATGCTGCCGGACGTGCTGGAAACCCTGCAGGAACGGCTGAACCTGGTTGAGGCCGGCGAGGATGCCCTGATCCGCGCTCGGAAGGCCGAAAGCGTTGCCAATGCCGCCTGGCATGATGCGGCGGAGAAGTTGACGGCCGCCCGGACGGCGGCGGCCGCGCAGCTCGAAAAAGCCATCGCCAAGGAACTCGCCCCATTGAAGCTCGGCCGCGCGGTGATCCGCGTGTCTGTGACGCCGCTGGGCGAAGACGGCGGCGCCCATGGCGCCGACCGGGTGGAGTTCGATGCCGAGACCAATCCCGGCGCGGGCTTCGGCCCTCTGCGCAAGATCGCGTCGGGCGGCGAACTCGCCCGTGTCTCGCTGGCCCTGAAATGCGCCCTTGCCGAGGCGGGTAGCGCCGGCACGTTGATCTTCGACGAGGCCGACCAGGGAGTCGGCGGCGCCGTCGCGGCGGCGATTGGCGAACGGCTGATCCGGCTTGGCCGGACGCGGCAGGTCTTCGCCATCACGCACAGCCCGCAGGTCGCTGCGGCCGCGCGGTCGCAGTGGCTTGTGGAAAAGGGCAGGAGCAAGTCTGGTGGCACGCGCCTGCGCGGGCTAGATGAGTCGGACAGGCAGGAAGAAATTGCCCGCATGCTGTCCGGCGCCGAGATTACCGAAGAGGCACGGGCAGCGGCCGGGAGGCTGTTGGAGGATGCATGAGCGAGGCGACCCCGGTCGAAGACCTGACGCGCGACGAGGCTGCGGTCGAACTTGAACGCCTGGCTGGCCTGATCGCCGAGGCGGACGCGGCGTATTACCAGGAAGACGCCCCGCTGATGACCGATGCGGAATACGATGCCGCGCGCCTGCGCAATGCGGCCATCGAAACCCGTTTCCCGGACCTGAAGCGGGAGGACAGCCCCTCTGACCGGGTCGGCGCTGTTGCGCATGAGGGCTTCGCCAAGGCAGCGCACGCGGCGCCCATGCTGTCGCTGGACAATGCGTTTTCGGATGAAGACGTCAGCGATTTTGCCGACCGGATCCGGCGCTTCCTCGGCCTTGGCGCCGATGAAGAGGTCGCGATCACGGCGGAGCCGAAGATCGACGGTCTCTCCCTCAGCCTCACCTATGAGAAGGGCAGGCTGAAACGCGCGGCCACCCGCGGCAATGGCGAAGTCGGCGAAGATGTCACCGCCAATGCCCGCACGCTGGACGACATTCCGGAAAAACTCGGCGGCAAGGGCTGGCCGGACATGATCGAAATCCGCGGCGAGGTCTACATGACCAAGCCGGACTTTGCGGCCCTCAATGCGCGCGAAGAGGCCGCGGGGCGGAAGGTCTTTGCCAATCCACGCAACGCGGCGGCGGGCAGCCTCCGCCAGCTGGATGTCGGGATCACGAAATCCCGTCCCTTGCGTTTCTTTGCCTATGCCTGGGCCGCTGAAAGCGCGCCCTTCGCGGCGACGCAGCACGAGGCTGTGGAGAAGTTTGCGGACTGGGGTTTTTCGACAAACCCGATGATGATCCGTGCCGGGACGGTAGAGGAACTGCTCGCCGCCTATCGAGATATCGAAACGCAGCGCGCAGACCTGCCTTATGATATCGACGGCGTCGTCTACAAGGTGGACCGGCTGGACTGGCAGCAACGTCTCGGCTTTGTCTCCCGCGCGCCGCGCTGGGCCATTGCGCACAAATTCCCGGCGGAGAAGGCGACCACCGAATTGCTGGGAATCGACATTCAGGTCGGCCGCACGGGGTCTCTGACGCCGGTCGCGCGATTGCAGCCGGTGACGGTCGGCGGCGTCGTCGTCTCGAATGCCACGCTGCACAATGAAGACGAGATCGCCCGCCTTGGGGTAAAGCCGGGTGATACGGTGGAGGTCCAGCGGGCGGGTGATGTCATTCCCCAGGTCCTCCGTGTCGTGAAGGATGGCGGCGGCGCGCCGTGGGCGATGCCCCATCAATGCCCGATCTGCGGATCGGACGCCGTGCGGGAAATCGATGCCAAGGGCGAGGAAGACGTGCGCCGGCGCTGTACGGGCGGTCTCGTTTGCCCAGCGCAGGCGGTGGAACGGCTGAAGCATTTCGTCTCCCGCAAGGCGCTGGACATTGATGGCCTTGGCGCAAAGCAGATCCAGCTGTTCCACGAGAAGGGCGTGCTGAAAGGGCCGCAGGATATCTTCCGTCTCGCTGAGGCGATCGAGGCGGCGGGCCTGCCGCCGCTGGAAGAATGGGATGGCTTCGGCAAAGTTTCGGCGCGGAAGCTGTTCGACGCCATAGACGCGCACCGGACTGTGCCGTTTGCGCGTTTTCTCAACGGGCTGGGCATTCGCCATGTCGGCCAGACAACGTCACAGCTGTTCGCGCGGACCTTCCTGGCGTGGGACGCCTTCTGGACGACTGTGGTGTCCGCCGCTGAAGAGGGGGAGGGCAGCGAAGCCTGGGAGGCGCTGGCCGGTATTGACGGCATCGGCGCCACGGCGGTCAACGCGCTCTGCGATTTTGAACGCGAGGCGCACAATCGCGAGATGCTTGCCGCCTTGCTCTCGGAGCTGACAATCGAGGATGAAGCCAAGGCGGCGTCTGACAGCCCGGTTGCGGGAAAGACCATCGTCTTTACCGGTACGCTGGAACGCATGACGCGGGATGAGGCAAAGGCCCGGGCCGGGGCTTTGGGGGCAAAAGTCTCAGGGTCTGTTTCGAAGAAGACAGATCTCATCGTCGCCGGGCCGGGGGCCGGGTCGAAACTCAAGAAAGCGGCAGAGCTCGGTATCCAGACGATGACCGAGGATGAGTGGTTTGATCTGATCGGCGGCGCGTGAGCCGCCTGCCGGTTACTTTCCGCCGGGGATCAGCCGCTGCAGCAGGGTGCGTTTCGGCGCCGACGCATCCAGCATGACGCCTTCCGACGTCATCAGGTTGTAGGCCATCTTGTACCAGTCAGAATCCGGATAGTTGTAGCCGAGCGTTGCGGCGGCCTCGGTCGCTTGCGGGCGCATGCCGAGCGAGAGATAGGCCTCGACAAGGCGGTAGAGCGCTTCCTCGGAATGCGAGGTCGTGTCGTAGTCCTGCACCACGGTGCGGAACCGGTTGATCGCTGCGAGCGTCTGGTTGGACCGCAGGTACCAGCGGCCGACTTCCATTTCCTTGCCGGCCAGCTGGTCGTTGACCATATCCAGCTTCACCTCGGCATCGCGGGCGTATTCGCTGTTCGGGAAACGGCGCAGCACGTCCTGCAGGGAGGCTTTGGTCTGTTCGGTCATGCCCTGGTCGCGGCCGACATCGACGATCTGTTCGAATTGGCTGATGGCGATCAGATAGTAGGCGTATGCCGCCTCGCTGCCGCCGGGGTGGAGCGAGATGTAGCGCTGTGCCGCAGAAATGGCCTCGTCATAATTGTGGCGCTCATAGTGGGCGTACGCCGTCATCACCATCGCCTTGCGGGCCCATTCGGAATAGGGGTGCTGGCGTTCGACTTCGTTGAACAGCAGGATCGCGGTCTCAAAATCACGGCTGTCCAGTTCGCGGCCAGCCTGATTGTAGAGCTGCTCGACCGGACGTTCGACATAGGCCAGTTCGCGCTGGCGCTTTTCCCGGCTCTGGCAGGCTGTGAGACTGACAGCCACGGCAATCAGGGCGAGGGCGAGGGGCTTGGAAGGCTTCATGGGCTCCGGCGCGCTTTCTGCAATTCTTGTCGCCCTTTGATTAGCGCGAACCCCGCCCGAAATCCAAGGAACTTTCACATGCCGTAAACCCTGAACGGGTTCAGGCGGGCGAGTCTTACAGGCTTTTTAGGGGAGCGCGGCGATAACGGCCTAGAGGGCAACGCCGGCGCGGATTGTCCGGGTGACGAGATCTGTGTCCGCGTCGCTTTCCCAGCACCAGGCTTCCGGCGATTCCAGCAGCTTGCGTACCAGCATGTTGTTCAGGGCGTGGCCCGGCTGCACGGCATCATAGGCCCCGGCAATCGGGGCGCCGGCCAGCATAAGGTCGCCGACCGCGTCCAGCATCTTGTGGCGCACGAATTCGTCTTCGATGCGCAGGCCTTCCGGGTTCATGATCGCGTCGTCCTCATCAATCACGACGACATTGTCGAGCGAGCCGCCACGGGCAAGGCCCATGGAGCGCAGCATTTCGACATCGCGGGCGAAGCCATAAGTGCGGGCAAAGGCCAGATCGCGGGCAAACATGCCGGGGGCGAGGCGCAGGGCCATCTGCTGCACGCCGATGACATTGTTGTCGTATTCGATGCGCGCGCGCATCGTGAGGTGGTTATCCTCTGAAGGGGACAGCGTCGCGCGTTTCGGTCCGTCGACGACTTCGATGGTTTCGAGAATACGGATGCGGCGGCGCGGGACCGCCTGTTGCTTAAGGCCGGCTTGCAGCAGCAGCTCGCAATAAACGGCGGAGGAGCCGTCCATGATCGGCACTTCAGGACCGTCGATCTCAACCAGAAGGTTGTCGATGCCGAGGCCGGACACAGCCGCCATAAGATGCTCAACCACAGCAACGGAGATACCAGCCTCATTGCTCAGCGTCGTATTCATCTGCGTGTCGGAGACATTGGCAGCATGGGCGAGGATGCTGGCATTCTTCAGGCCAAGGTCCGTACGGCGGAACACAACGCCGGTGCCAACCGGGGCCGGTTTCAACACCAGGCGGGCCTTCTCGCCGCTATGCACGCCGACGCCGGCGCACATGGCGGGCCGCTCAATGGTCTGCTGCATTTCCATGCTAAATCTACTCACAACTGCCCCATGACAACTGATGTCTTTGTGGGGTCAGGGGGCGGAAGGGGCAAAACACGGCTTGTTTCGCCGTGTTACAAAACGGGCCATATCATCAGATATGGCCCTGTTTACATTGGATTTTACTGTAACAGGTTAACCCTGCCTGACTGTTTTTTCACATCTCCGGCGGGCCGGCTCAGTGATTGGCAGACCGGCGCAGGAACGCGGGAATCTCAAGGTCCGCATCGTCGAAGGGGGCGGGCTCCGGATGGTCGTCCGGCGAGGACACGATCGGGGCCGGTTCTGCGGCATCATCGTTTTCGCCCTGCGGGGTGTTGCGGCGCCAGCCAAACAGGTTGGCAAAGCCGGACCCGCCCTGATCGGCTTTCGGCTTGTCGGCAACCGGCGTGTCGCGGTGAGCGGAGAATACGGAATCTGCTGACACTTCTTCGTCTCCTTCTGCGCCTTGGTAGTGATCGTCTTCTGCCGCGGCCGTTTCCGCTTCGGCGGCGGCCGGGCGATGGGTAATGATGGCCGGGCGGTCTTCGTCCGGGGCAGGGGCTTCGGCGGCCACTTCCTCGACAGCCGCTTCCTCGGGCTCGGCGGTTTCCGCTTCCACTTCAGGCTCCGGCTCTTCAACCGGCGCTGCGATCGGCTGGCGGACGGTGGCTTGCGCCTCGTCGGGCTGTGCTGGCCGGGATGCGAAGCCTGCTTCGACGCCGGCCGCGATGACCGAGACGCGAAGGCGGCCTTCCAGTTCGGTGTCGAAGGCAGACCCGAGGATGATGTTGGCATCCGGGTCCACCTCGCGGCGGATTTCGTTGGCGGCCTCGTCCAGTTCGAACAGGGTCATGTCATACCCGCCGGTGATGTTGATGAGCACGCCCTTGGCGCCTTTCATCGAGATATCGTCCAGCAGCGGATTGTCGATGGCCTGGCGGGCCGCTTCAAGGGCGCGGTTCTCGCCGGTGGCTTCGCCCATGCCCATCATCGCCGTTCCCATGCCATGCATGATGGAGCTGACATCGGCAAAGTCGAGATTGATCAGGCCGGGCATGACCATCAGGTCGGTAATGCCGCGCACGCCGGAGTAGAGCACGTCGTCGGCCATGCGGAAGGCTTCGGCGAAGGTCGTGCGGTCATTGGCGATACGGAAAAGATTCTGGTTCGGGACCACGATCATCGTGTCGACATGGCTGCGGATCAGGTCCAGCCCGCTTTCAGCGACATGCATGCGGCGGTTGCCTTCGAAGCCGAACGGCTTGGTCACGACGGCAACGGTGAGGATGTCCATCTCGCGGGCTGCGCGGGCGATGACCGGGGCAGCGCCTGTGCCGGTGCCGCCACCCATGCCGGCGGCGATGAACACCATGTGGGCGCCTTCGAGATGCTGCTTGATCTCGTCGATGGATTCTTCGGCAGCCTTTTCACCGATCTGAGGCTGCGCGCCTGCGCCGAGGCCGGACGTGGTGACCGGGCCAAGCTGGACCTGCGTCTCTGCCTTGGAACGTGAAAGGGCCTGCGCGTCCGTGTTGGCCGCAATGAACTCGACGCCCTGCAGGTTCGCCTCGATCATGTTGTCGACAGCGTTGCCACCGGCTCCGCCGACGCCAAAGACCAGGATCCTGGGCTTCAGTTCATAATTCATTGCTTCCCTCACTTCACTCTACTTGCGGACCCCTGCCGTGGAGCAAGATGGCGTGATGCGGCTAAGAAGCAGTTAAGTGGAGTGAAATTGGCTCAGAAATTTTCTTCGAGCCAATGGAACACCTTGTTCACCACGCCGCTTCTCGACTCAGGTCCGTCCTGGCGCGAAGCAGTTGCCCTTACTGCGTCCGCAAACCCCAACTCGGAGTACAGTAGCAGACCGGAGGCTGTGGAGAAAGCTGGCGTTGCCAGTGTCTCGCCGAGAAATTCGGCGATGGTTGGCCGGCCGAGACGCACTGGCGCCTGCAGGATACGGCTGGCCACGTCGCGCACGCCTGACAGCTGCGATGCGCCGCCGGTCAGCACGACCCGGTGGGGGAGTACTTTGCGTACACCACTGGAATCGAGCGTCTTCCGCACGAATTCGAACGTTTCTTCGACCCGGGGGGCGATGATTTCTGCCAGCTGGCCGCGTTCCATGCGGGCGGCCTGCAGCCGGCCGTCATCGCCAAGGCGCGGCACTTCGATCCGCTCGGCGAGGCCGGGGCCTTCGAGGTTGGCGGTGCCATAGACGCTTTTCAGCCGCTCGGCAGCCGCGAACGTGGTGCCGAGCCCCTGCGCGAGGTCGGAGGTGACATGCGACCCGCCCGCCGGAACAAGACCCAGCCAGGCCGGGGAGCCGTTGAGGTAGACCGAGACAGCCGTCACGCCGGCGCCCATATCGATACAGATGGCGCCGTTTTCGATTTCATCGTCGATCAGCGTGCCCGCTCCGCTCGCGATGGAGGAGGGGATCAGGGCCGTGACACCGATATGCGCGCGGCCGACGCATTCGACGAGGTTCTTCACCACGGATTTCGGTGCGGTGACGACCGACAACAGCAGGCTCAGCTCGCTGGCATACATGCCCTGCGGTTCGCGGACACCTTCCTGTTCGTCGACGCGGTAAGCGACCGGCCAGGCGGCCAGGGTTTCCTCGCCCCGGGCAGGCATCTTGCCCAGCGCCTGGGCCTGGATGCGGCGCACGTCTTTCTGGTTGATCTCGCGGCCGCCGATGTCGATGCGGGCGGTGACCAGCGTGGAGGCCAGTTTCTGGCCCGTGATGCCGAGCATCACATTGGAAATCTGCTCTCCGGCCTCGCGTTCGGCATCTTCCACGGCAAGGCGGATGGCGCGTTCCAGGCCTTCCATGTCCGTGATGGTGCCGCCGGTGAAACCGCGCGACTGCTGGCGCCCGGCGCCGAGAATGCGGAAGCTGCGCGGGCCGGCGCCGTCATTGCGGCCGATCAGGCAGGTGATCTTCGAGCAGCCGATATCGAGCGCTGCGACCGTGCCGGTCTGCGAGCGGCCCATACGCGGGGCACGGCGGGACTGTGCATTGGCCATCAGGACCGCGCCGCGATTTCACGCGCCTTGAAGTTCGGCGGGTTGACCGGGCCAAGATAGACGCGGCCGGCATTGCGCAGGTCGATCATTTTCAGCGGGCGCTGCATCAGGGCCGTGCGCACCTGCAGGTCGGTCAGGCGGCCGAGGGCGGCGGTCAGTTCGACATCTTCCGGCAGGCGGACCGTGGCGCCGGAAATCAGGCGCATGTCCCAGCGGCGGTCGTTGATGCGGGTTGCGATGGCAAGGTCGCCGGTCACGTCCGGGGCATCGGCCAGGGCATTGACGAGGGCAGGGGCGGCTTCCGGCGCGCCCCGCCCGGCGACTCGGACCAGATCGGGATGGTCGCCGGCGCGTTCGTCCGGGATGACCCGGCCGAGGCCGTCCACAACAGTCCATTCCTTGCCGTCATGCCAGACGGCAACCGGCTCGGCAGCGTCCGCAATGATGACAACCTGGTCTGGCCAGAGACGGTGCACGCGCACGTTCAGCACCTTGTGTGTGCCTTCAACGCGGCGGCGGATGATGTAGGGATCGGCGCGGAACATGTTCTCGCCCGGCTCGATCATGGCGGCGGCGCGGATTTCCTGCTGCAGGCCGGGATCCTGTTCGAGGCCCAGCACGGAGACTTCGTTCACGGAGACGCCGGCCATGCGGGCCGTGTCGTCCATGAAGCCGGCAAACCGGCTTTCGATCTGCGACATGGATCCGCCCATCCAGGCCGCGAGTGCCACGATGATGGCGATCAGCATGACGAAACCGAACAGGACGGACGAGACGCGGACTTCCTCGCCTGTCACCTCATCGACAAAGGTGACCGGTTCGCGTTTGCGTTTCTTGGCGGGCTGGTTGCGGCTTATCTTCGGCATGAAGCGTCCTCAATCATCCATGCGACCAGTTCTTCGAAGGACATTCCTGCGAAAGCGGCCTGTTCGGGGACAAGTGAGGTGGGCGTCATGCCGGGTTGGGTATTGGTCTCTAGGATCACGAGCCGGTCTCTCTTGTCGTCGTAGCGAAAGTCGGATCGTGTCGCGCCCCGGCAGCCAAGGACCTGATGTGCCCGCACGGCGAAATCCATCGCCATGGCGGTGATGTGCTCAGGCACGTCTGCCGGGATCACATGACGTGATCCACCAGCTGAATATTTTGCATCGAAATCGTAATAGTCCCTTAAGGTCGTGATCTCTGTCACGGCTAAAGGCCGGTCGCCCAGCACGGCGACGGTCAGTTCCCGGCCGGGAATGAATTCCTCGGCCATGAGATAGTCGCCATAATGCCAGCTCTCGTCCAGCAGGTCCTGCGGCGGGCCATTGGTGCCTTCGCGCACGATCAGGACGCCGAAACTGGAGCCTTCATTGACCGGTTTGATCACGTAAGGCGGGTCCAGCGCGTGGGCGGCGGCGGCTTCGGCCCGGGTGACTTGCTTGTCCTCGGCCACCGGCAGGCCGGCGGAACGGTAGACGGCTTTCGATTTCAGCTTGTCCATCGCCAGGGCAGAGGCCAGCACGCCGGAATGGGAATAGGGCAGGTCCATGATCTCCAGCAGGCCCTGCACACAGCCATCCTCGCCCCACGGTCCGTGCAGACCGTTCAGCACCACATCCGGCTTCGCCTCAGTCAGCTGGGCGGCCAGGTTCCGGCCGGCATCAATGCCGACCGCGTCATAGCCGGCGGCCTCAGCCGCGCGCAGCATCTGCGTGCCAGAGGAGATCGAGACCTCCCGTTCGGAGGACCAGCCGCCATAGATCACTGCCACGCGCTTCATTCTGAATGTCCTTCCTGCCCGGCGGCGCTCGACCCGCACCCCCGGCGTTCAATCGTCTTTTCTGCTTGGTGCCGGTGAATAGGGGCTTAAGCGAGGCAATCCGGCGGCAGGGCGAAGATTACGAAAAAGTCATCTCGGTAGCCTATTGCGCTCGACTGACTACAACAGTAGTCAATATTGAATAACGGAAAGATGAGTCGCTGGCGGGGGCGCCGGTTTCTCTTCACGAAAGCGAAGAAGCAGGAGGCGCCCCGTGGCTGTCAGCCATACCCTATTGTCGAGTTTTGCCGCCCTGACGGCAGCCAGTCTTACCGCAATCCCGGCCATGGCGGAGCCTGACACTGGCTCGCCCGCATCTGCCGGCATTGATTATGCGCCCGCCGACTTCGCGCAATACAATCCGCAAACCGCGCTGGACATGGTGAACCGGATTCCCGGCTTTTCCATCCAGGGCGACGATGACGGATCGCGCGGCTTTGGCCAGGCCAGTGGCAATGTCCTGATCAATGGCCAGCGGGTTTCCGGAAAATCAAACGGGGCCGAAGCGACGCTCGGGCGGATTTCCGCCACGCGGGTTGTCCGGATCGAAGTGGTCGACGGCACCATGCTGGATATTCCGGGCCTGTCCGGGCAGGTGGTGAATGTCACGACCGACGGGGAAGGGGGCATGTCCGGCACCTGGCGCTGGAAATCCCGCTTCCGGGAAAACCTGACGCCCTACTTCCATGAGGGTGTGGTCGCCCTGTCCGGCGGCGGCGAACGCCTGAACTGGAGCGTGGAGGCGAGCAGCCTGCCGGAACGCGGCGCCCATGCAGGATGGGAAACCATCACCTCGGCGGATGGTGCGTTGCTGGAACGCCGCAAGGAAGATTTGACCAATATTGCCGACAATGCATCCGTGTCCGGATCGCTCTCCTGGACACCGCCGAGCGGTGTGGTGGCGAACCTCAATGGGCAGGTCGGCATCTATCAGTTCGACCGGAAGGAAGTTTCGAAGACCTTCCCGGTCGATGCGCTGGAAGGCCGGCGCCTTTTCCTGAGCGGAGAGGACGAGTGGAATGCCGAGTTCGGAGGCGACTATGAATTCGGCTTCGGACCGGGACGCCTGAAGGCGATTGGGCTGATCCGGCGCGAAAACAGCCCGGTGAATGATTCGGTCCTTATCGGCGCGGTGGACGGAACGGACCTGACCGAAACCCGTTTCAGCCAGACCGTGGACGAAGGCGAATATATCGGCCGGGGCGAATATGCCTGGGCAGCGGGGCAGGGAAGCGACTGGCAGGTCTCCGTCGAGAATGCCTTCAACTTCCTCGAAGCCGAAGCCGGGCTGAGCATTGCCCGGGACGGCCAGCCCTTCGAGATCATTCCTTTGCCGGGTGCGAACTCCCGCGTTGAGGAGACCCGCTGGGAAGCGGCCATCACGCATGGGCGCGCCCTGACGGAGGCGCTGCGGCTGCAGGTTTCTCTCGGGGCGGAATATTCGGAGCTCACGCAATCGGGGGACAATACAAATGCGCGGGAATTCACCCGGCCGAAGGGCTTCGTCAGCCTGTCCTGGCAGGCCGATCCGAAGCTGAAGCTGACAGCACGGCTGGACCGGGAAGTCGGCCAGCTCGATTTCTTCGACTTTGTTTCGTCGGTGAACCTCAATGCCGACAATGGCAATTCCGGCAATTCCGAAATCGTGCCGCAACAGGCCTGGAAGTGGAGCCTGCAGGCGGAGAAGGATTTTGGCGCCTGGGGGGCGGCAACGCTGAACACCTATTATTCCGACATTGAAGACATCGTCGACCGTGTTCCGCTCGGCACCGGCGACGGGCCGGGAAATCTCGACACGGCGTGGGAATTCGGCATGACACTCGACACAACGCTCAGTCTTGACAGACTGGGCATTCCCGGCGGCGAATTGACGAGTTTCGCCGAAGTGTATGATTCCGAGGTCACCGATCCGCTGACCGGTGAGGTCCGCCGGTTCAATGACAGCCAACTCTATTATGTGAACATGGAGTTCCGGCAGGATGTTCCGGACACGGACTGGGCCTGGGGTATCTTTGCGGAGAAATTCGAAGATAACCTGTATTACCAGCTTGCCGAGCAGGGCGTGCAAAACTCCACACCCGGTTACGCTTATGCCTTTGTCGAGCACAAGAATGTGTTCGGCCTGACGGCCATGCTGGGGATCGGGAACCTTCTGAACCAGAAAGACAATTTCCGGCGGGAGATTTACGAGACCAACAGGCTGGGCCCGCTCGCATCGATCGAAGACCGCAATCGCCGCTTTGGCCCGGTCGCCGTTTTTGAATTGCGCGGAACGCTCTAGGCGGTTTCGCTGGCAAGCTGCCCGATGCGGCGCACTTCCCAGCGAAGTTCCACGCCCTGTGTTTCCAGCACACGGCGGCGGACGAGTTCGCCCAGCGCTTCCAGGTCTGCGGCGGTCGCGTCGCCGGTATTGATCAGGAAGTTGCAGTGCAGGGGAGAGACCTGCGCCCCGCCGACTTTCAGGCCCCGGCAGCCGGCCGCATCGATCAGTTTCCAGGCTGAGCGCTGGTCCGGCGTGCCCGGTGGATCGGGATTGGCGAAGGTGGAGCCGGAGGTCTTTTCCTTGATCGGCTGCGTCTCGGCGCGGCGTGCCTGCAGCTGTTCGATATCGGAGAGGATCTTGTCCGGTGCGTCCGTGCCGGTACCCTCCAGGATGAGGCGGGTGACGATCAGATCGTCTGGCAGGTCTGTGTGGCGATAGGAGAAATGGGCTTCGGGCAGGTCGCCGGCGCGGTCCGGGCCGCGATAGGCAGCCCTGGTGCCGTCGCGCCGGAAGCCGTGCAGGCTGACCAGAACGTCACGCAGCTCCCGGCCGTAACAGCCGGCATTCGTCCGCGTGGCGCCGCCGACGGACCCCGGAATGCCGGACAGGAATTCGAGCCCGCGTATGCCATTCGTGGCGGCGGTCTTCGCCACGGCGAGATCCAGTGCGCCGGTGCGGGCGGACAGGCGGGACCCGTCCAGCGCGTCAACGTCCCCCCAATACCGCCCCATCAGACGGATCACGACGCCGCGAATGCCGCCATCCCGGACAATGACATTGGAGCCGACCCCCAGCACCGTGACCGGCACGTCCGGATCAAGCGCCTTCAGGAAGGCTTCGAGGTCTTCCTCGTCTGCGGGCAGGAACAGGGCGTCGGCCGGTCCGCCGACCCGAAACCAGGTGTAAGGCGCGAGCGGTGCGTTCTCGATGATCTTGCCGCGCACGGAGGGGAGGGGAAACGCCGTCATATGCTGGCGCTTCCCCCGACTTGCCCGCGAAGTCAAGCGGGCGTGCGTGATACGCGTGATCCGTACCAGTCGATATTGCGCGTCATGTACATGGTCAGCGCAATGGCCGCGAAACTGGCCAGCGCCCCGGCAAGCAAGGCCTGACTCTCTGCCCGCATCAACACATAGATCAGGCTGTAGATGCCAGTGAGGATGCCGAGGGCGCGCAGGCCATATTTGCGTGAGCGGAACACGCTGGTTGCATAGGCCGAGATCAGGCCCACCGTCATTGTGGCTGCAATCACGAAGGCTGCGTCGAATCCGATCCGCTCCGAGAAGGCCAGCAGCAGGATATAGAAGATCGACTGGGCGAGCCCGACCAACACATATTGCGCCGGGTGCGCCCGGGCCCCGCTGGTCACCTCGAACAGGAACCAGGCGAGGAAAACGAAGCCGATGAACATGGCGGCATATTTCAGGGCGCGCTCCACGCTCTGATACGGGCTGACCTGTTTGATGAAGCGCACGGCCATGTCGCGCCAACCGGGTGCGTTGACTTCGGAGAGGTCGATATTTGTGCCTGCGCCGGGAATGCCGCGCGCGAGATAAGGGACCCGCCAGCTGGCCGTAAAACCGCCGACGCCTTTCTCACCGACATTGTGCCTGTCCGGCAGCTTGCCGCCCTGAAAGCTCGGATCGTTCCAATTGCTGGTCAATGTCATGGACGTGTCCTTGGCGAAGGGGCCGATGGCAAACCGGTCAGCACCGGTGATGCGGATCCGGGCGGCAATTTCCAGCGGCCGGTTCTCAGTTTCGAGGCCTTCGATCCTGCCTCCGGCGAGGCGTATGTCGGCTCGGGGGACAGGGGTATAGCCGTTCTGCCCTGGTGCGGTCTGAAGGGCGGGTTCCATCGAGACATCTTTTCCGTTGGCCGTGACAAGGAAGGCTTCGCGGATACCGCGCATGTCGGAGACACCCAGATAAAGCCGGGCATCGTCCCAGATCGGCTCGGCGCCGTCTGGCAGATTGTCTCGCAGCTTTGCAGGATCGAATTTTGCGCGGAACGACACGCTCGCGTCGAATACGGGAATGGAATGAATGCCGCGCCTGCGCTCGGACACGTCGATGTCGGCTTTCGCGTCGCCGGTCTCGGCAAAAACGATGACATGACCGAAGACCTGACGGTCAGACGTGAGCGGACCGACGGCCTTCGCATAGGGAAGCACGAGGACCGGGCCGAGCAGGCTTTGGCGCCCGCCAATTGAGTCGCTGATCTGCTCCAGCGCCCGGTCGGCGCCCATGCGCCGGTCCTGCACGACGCCGAACACGAACAGAGCAGGGATCGCCATCAGCAAAGCGAGGGCGCAGACCAGAAGAAGTTTCAGACCGGCAGAGCGCTGCGGCAGAAGCTGGGTGAGGGGATTGGGTGGGGGTGTGGCCGGTGGTCCGGCCATCTGTGTTTCGGACATGGAAGCCTCCTTGCAAATGGAGGCTGCCGGCATGCGCCCGGCCCACGGCTACCAGAGGGCGAACCCGCGGCTTCGGGAAGGAAAGATTACGGAAAGTTCAGGGCAGGATCAGCAAAAGAGACCTGAGCGATTGAGCAATTCCTCAGCGCAGTCAGCAATATCCCGCCCGGCTGTATCAATCCGGACCGGCAGTACGGGGCTCGGCTCCCATTGCCGGGTAATGACGCTTTCGAGGGGCACCGGCGTCAGACCTGGAATACCGGTGTGGCGGGTTTGAAGCCGGGTACGGACTTCCTCGATGTCAGAGCAGAGGATTTCGATTTCGACAATTTCACTGCCTGATGCTGCCGCGGCATCGCGCCAGCCCTGACGGCATCGGCGATCACGTTCCGGCCTTCGCGCAGATGCCGGGCAGCTAATCGATAGCCTTGCCGGTAGCCGCGTGTGCCGACATCGAAGTCAGCACCATGCTGATTGCGCAAATCCTGTTCGAAGACGTCGATGCGCAAAAGCTCCGCGCCCGTCCGTTCGGCGAGAAGTTTGCTCAGCGTCGATTTCCCGGAACCCGGCAGGCCTGACATCATGACCAGCCGGGGCATGGAAGCTTACGCCCGCTGGGTGCTCAGGGCGCCGTGGCAGTGTTTGTATTTCTTGCCGGAGCCGCACGGGCAGGGCGAGTTGCGCGGCGTGTTCGACCAGTCGTCTTCTGCCTGTTGCAGTTCCGGGCCGGGCGGCCTGGACGTGTCGGCCGGGTCCATCTCGTTGACGCCGGTGTCGGGGTCGAGGTGCGTTTCGTGCGCCGGTACCTGTGGTGGCTGCGGTGCCGGCATCTGCGCGGGGGCAGGCCGTTGCGGCATCTGGGCCGGGGCAGGGCGCTGCTGCGCCTGTTCCGGAGGTGCCTGCTGCACACGGACGTGCATCAGCGAGCGGGTGACCGTCGCGCGCAGTTCTTCCAGCAGGTTGTGGAACAGGTTGAAGGCTTCGGACTTGAACTCGTTCAGCGGGTCACGCTGGCCGTAGGAGCGCAGGTGGATGACCGAACGCAGCTGGTCGATCAATTGCAGGTGTTCGCGCCAGCGCATGTCCAGCACCTGGAGCAGAATCTGCTTCTCGATCCGGTGCATCTGGTCAGCGCCGACCGTAGTGGTGATCGCTTCATAGACCTTGTCCACCGCATCGCGGATGCGTTGGACGACTTCCTTGTTGGCAACGCCTTCTTCGGCGGCCCATTCGTCGACCGGCAGGTCGATGGCGAATTCGTTGCGCAAGGCTTCGCGCAGGCCGGCCACATCCCATTGCTCCGCATACGCCTTTTCCGGCATGGTGCGGGCGACGAGTGCGTCGATCACATGTTCGCGCATTTCCACGATCACGTCGGACACGTCCTCGGCGCGCATGAACTCCATGCGCTGTTCGAAGATGGCCTTGCGCTGGTCGTTGATCACGTCATCGTATTTGAGGACGTTCTTGCGGATCTCGAAATTGCGCTGTTCGATCTTGCGCTGTGAGGTTTCCATCGCCTTGTTCATCCAGGGATGGGTGATGCCCTCGTCTTCCTTGATGCCGAGGCGGCGCATCACGGCGTCCATGCGCTCAGCGGCGAAGATGCGCATCAGGTCATCTTCGATGGAGATGTAGAATTTCGATTTGCCGGGGTCGCCCTGGCGCCCCGTCCGGCCGCGCAGCTGGTTGTCGATGCGGCGGCTTTCGTGACGCTCTGTCCCCAGAACATACAGGCCGCCCGCATCCAGCGCGCGCTTTTTCTTGACCTCGATGTCGGCCTTGATCTGCGAGGTGAGCAGGGAGGCTTCGCCTTCGGTCAGTTCCCGGCCGAGCTCGGCTTCTTTCTTGTCCTTTTCCTGCTCGAAGCGCAGGTCGAAATTGCCGCCGAGCTGAATGTCGGTGCCGCGGCCGGCCATGTTCGTCGCAACGGTAACTGCGCCAGGAACGCCGGCATCGGCCACGATGAGGGCTTCCTGTTCGTGGTGGCGGGCGTTCAGAACCTTGTGCGGGATCTTTGCGGCGGTCAGCAGATTGTCGAGGATTTCGGACTTCTCGATCGAGGCGGTGCCGAGCAGGATCGGCTGGCCCTTGGCGTGGCACTCGCGCACTTCCTTGACGATCTCGGCATATTTCGCCTTGGCCGTCCGGTACACGACGTCGTCTTCATCGATCCGCTGGATCGGCTTGTTGGTCGGAAGGTCGATGACTTCCAGCTTGTAGATGTCGGCAAATTCGTCGGCCTCGGTCAGGGCCGTGCCGGTCATGCCGGACAGCTTGTCATAGAGGCGGAAATAGTTCTGGAAGGTGATCGAGGCCAGCGTCTGGTTCTCGGGCTTGATGTCGGTGCGTTCCTTGGCCTCGATGGCCTGGTGCAGGCCTTCGGACAGGCGGCGGCCTTCCATCATCCGGCCGGTGAACTCATCAATCAGCATCACCTCGCCGCCCTTGACGATATAATCCTTGTCACGGGCGTAGAGCTTATGGGCGCGCAGGGCCTGGTTGGCGTGATGGACCAGGGTGATGTTGTGCGGCTCCCACAGGGACCCTTCCAGCAGGCCTTCTTCTTCCAGCCAGGTTTCGATCTTTTCCATGCCGCCTTCGGCATAGGTGACCGAGCGCTGCTTTTCGTCGAGCTCGTAGTCGTCTTCCTCCAGACGCGGGATCATCGCGTCGATCTTGATGTAGAGGTCGGAGCGGTCGTCGGTTGGGCCGGAAATGATCAGTGGTGTCCGGGCTTCGTCGATCAGGATGGAGTCCACCTCGTCGACGATCGCGAAATGGTGTCCGCGCTGGGCCATCTGGTCCAGCGAGTATTTCATGTTGTCGCGCAGATAGTCGAAGCCGAATTCGTTGTTCGTGCCGTAGGTAATGTCTGACGCGTAGGCGGCCTTGCGCTCCTCATCCGTGATGCCGTGCACGATGATGCCGGTCGTCATGCCGAGGAAGCCATAGATCTGGCCCATCCATTCGGCGTCACGCTTGGCGAGATAGTCGTTCACGGTCACGACATGCACGCCCTTGCCCTCAAGGGCGTTCAGGTAGGCGGCGAGTGTGGCGACCAGCGTCTTGCCTTCACCGGTGCGCATCTCGGCGATCGCGCCGGAGTGCAGGATCATGCCGCCCATCAGCTGGACATCGAAATGGCGCATGCCGGTGGCGCGCCGTGCGGCCTCGCGGGTAACGGCGAAGGCCTCTTCCAGCAGGGAGTCGAGCGTGGCGCCGTCGGCGAGCCGCTTGCGAAATTCCGCCGTCTTGCCTTTGAGTGCGCTGTCTGAAAGCGCTTCCATCATGGGCTCGAGGGCATTGATGCGGTTGACGCGGGCGCGCAGGGGTTTCAGCTTACGGTCATTAGCGGAACCGAAAATCTTGCGGGCGACGGAAAACATATCAGGCTGCACCAATCAGGTCTGGGGCGAAGAAACTGTGATCCTGACCGTGTGACCGCACAGGAATACGCGGGTTCTCCCACCGTGATTACACCAGCCAAACGTACTCGACCAGCGCGCGGGTGAGACTTAAGAACGCCGCATTGGGGTGTCAATGCGGCGCCATCAGACAGCTGGAGTGATGACTGTGTTGAATCTGAAGGCGTTGCGGGTCAGTCCGCGTATCCTGTTTGCCGGCCTTATTGCTAGTCTGGCGATCTTCATGGCGGCTGCCTGCAGTGCGCCGCCGGAGGAAGAAGTGCCTGTTCGCGTTGAAGGCGCAACAGCCGCCACCGTGAATGGCGAGAAAATCTATGTCAGCGATGTGGAGTTGGAGGCGGTTGCCCGCGGGCTTGTTCCGGCAGGGACAAAGGTCAAGGCAGGGGACACGGAATACGACACCGTCCTGAGCCAGCTGATCGAGCAGAAGCTGATGTCTCAGGAAGCGATTCGGCGCGGACTGGACAAGGATCCGGCCGGGCGCCGCCGGCTGGAAATGGCCAGAGAACGCATTCTCGGCAACCTGCTGGTCGAAAACCTCGTCGCCGAGGATGTCACCGAAGACCAGATCGAGGCGATGTACCAGAAGCAGGTCGCCCTGCAGCAGGACGATGACGAGGTGCGTATCTCGCACATTCTGGTCGCGACAAAGGAAGACGCGCAGGCCCTGTTCGACCGGATCCAGGCCGGCGAAAGCTTCGAGAGCCTTGTCAGCGCCAACTCGCTCGACAGTGCCACACGCATGGAGCAGGGGGACCTTGGTTATGTGTCCCCCAATGACGAGCCGGCGCCGTTTCCGCTGGTGATCGCCAATACGGGCGAAGGGGAGGTTGCCCCGCCATTTGAATCCGCTGACGGCTGGCACATCCTGAAAGTGAAGGACCGCCGCTCGCGCGCCCCCAAGACGCGTGAGGAAATGCGGCCCGACATCGTCACCTTCCTGACCCTGGAACAGGTCGCCAAGATTGTCCGGCGTCTCAAGGCGGAAGCGCAGATCCAGCAGGGCGAACCGGGGCTCGACGACGACGGTTCGACGCCTTACAGGCTTCCGGACATGGATACCGGCTCTGACACGCCGGAGGACCCGTCCGCTCCGGCTTCTGAAGGAACTGAACTTTGAATCTGACGCCCTCGCCCTTTGCTGCGCCTTTTCCGAAATTGCCTGACGTGAAAGGCGTGCGCGCTGCCACCGGCTCGCGCGGCTTTTATGCCAAGCGCGGCGAGACGCGCGACGATGTCTTCCTGTTCGCCTTCGACGAAGGCACGACATGCGCCGGTGTCTACACAATTTCACGAACCGCATCGGCAGACGTGTTGTGGTGCCGGCAGGCGCTGGAGACGGGCCGCGGTGTGGCTCGTGCCCTGATTGCCAATTCGGGCAATTCCAACGCCTTCACCGGTCCGAAAGGCCATGAGAAGAACGAGGCGACGCTGAAAGCCGTGACCGGCGCGCTGGGCGTCGCAAAGGAACACTGCTTCCTTGCCGCGACGGGCGTGATCGGCGAGCCGCTGGCCGATCCGAACTATGTCGGCGCGTTCGTGCCGGAACTGGCGGGCAAGCTCGGGCCTCCGGACTGGGAAGCCGCGACCCGCGCCTTCATGACCACGGACACGTTCGCCAAGGGCGCCGGCACGTCGATGGATATTGGCGGGCACGATGTGAACTTTGCCGGGATCGTGAAAGGGTCCGGCATGATCGCGCCGAACATGGCCACGATGCTGGCCTATGTCTTTACCGATGCCGCCATCGCCCATGACGTGCTGCAGGAATTGCTCGAAGAGATCACAAGCGAGACGTTCAATTCGATCACCGTGGATGGCGACACATCCACGTCCGACACGTTGATGGTGTTTGCGACCGGCCAGTCGGGCATGGACCCGATCACCTCGAAGGACGATCCGCGTCTCGATTCCGTGGCGATGGCCCTGCACTCTGTCTGTCTGGAACTTGCCCAACTGGTGGTGAAGGACGGGGAAGGGGCGCAAAAATTCGTCACCATCCAGGTGGATAGCGCCGCGTCTTATCTTTCCGCAAAGATCATCGCCCGCGAGATTGCCAATTCACCGCTGATCAAGACAGCGATGGCGGCGGGTGATGCGAATTGGGGGCGTATCGTAATGGCGGTCGGCAAATCGCTGGAGCCGATCAAGGCGGAAGCGCTCGCGATCTGGTTCGACGATATTCAGGTCGCCAGGGATGGCGCCCGCATGCCGGACTATGATGAAGACGCTGCGAGCGCCGTGTTTGCGCAGCCGGAATTCACGATCCGTGTGGACGTTGCCGCGGGCGATCATTCGGCTACCGTCTGGACGTGCGACCTGACGCACGGCTATGTCGACATCAACGGCGCCTACCGCACATGAGCCCCAAATGAGCCATCGACTCGTTCTGGTCGTCGCCGCAGCATTGTACAATGACAAGGGCGAGATCCTTCTGGCGCAGCGCCCGGAAGGCAAGCAGCTGGCTGGCCTGTGGGAGTTTCCGGGCGGCAAGGTAGAGCCGGGCGAAACGCCGGAGGCTGCCCTGGTGCGCGAGCTGTATGAGGAGTTGTCGATCACGGTTAAGGAATCGGAACTCCAGCCCCTCACTTTTGCGAGTTTCACTTACCCCGACTTTCATCTTCTCATGCCACTTTACAAGTGTCAGGCATGGTCAGACGAAGTGCATCCGCGTGAAGGCCAGGCCATCGCATGGGTTCCTCCGGCAAATCTGTCTGATTACCCGGCCCCTCCGGCGGATATTCCGTTGTTTGAGGTTCTTTCGGGAGGACACGCGACGGAGGGGTCATGAGAGCCGCACGTGAACTGTTTCAGACGTTTCTCGGCAACGAGAATGGCGCAACTGCCATCGAATACGCTCTGATTGCCGGCATGATCTGCCTGGCGATTGTTGGCGGGGCGACGGCTGTCGGAACGACGACCAATGACTCTTTCACCAAGGCTGCAGACGGCTTCCCGGACTGATCCTTTGGTTTAATCGCGCTTGGCTTGCTTGCGCACTGCGTCGGCGAGGCTCGCCTTGGCAGAGCCGGGCCGCAAGGGCTGCGGCTGGCCGGGGGCCGGCGCCCAGCCGGATACGTGAACAATTTCGAAACTTGCCCGCACGCGCCCGTCCGGATCGGCATGGCGTTCGCGATACAGGCTGAGTGCCCTGTCCAGCACAGCGCGTGGCAGGGGCCGGATCATGCCCGGCGCCAGCGCGCTTTGCTCTCCCATACCTTTCAGGTCGGCCAGCAGGCGCGCGGGATCGCGGTAGCGCACCACCACACTATCCCGGTCTGCCACGGGCAGGGCGAAGCCCGCCCGCTGCATCAGGTTCGCCATGTCCTTCAGGCCGGGCAGCGGGGACAGGCGCGGGGACACACCCCCCGACACCTCCGTTTCCGCCTCCATCAGGCAGTCCCGCAGCTCCGCCAGCGTGCCTGCGCCAAACAGGGCGCCGAGGAACAGGCCGTCCGGTTTGAGGCTCTGGCGCAACCGCACCAGCGTGCCCGGCAGGTCGTTCACCCAGTGGAGGGACAGGGCCGAGACGATGAGGTCGAAACGGTTTTCGGGTAGAGATGGGGTTTCCTCGTCCAGCACGCGGGCGTCCGTGCCTGCGGCGCGTGCCGCATCAACCATGGCCGGGGAGAGATCGCTGGCCTCGACAGCGCCGACCCGGCCGGTGCCGGACAGGATGCGGGCCAGCCGCCCGTCATGGCAGCCAAGGTCCAGCGCGCGCTCGAACCGGCGGGGCGTATCCTGCACGCGATCGGCGATGTCCCTCGACACGCGCTCCTTGAGGAACGCATAATCCTCATAGCGGGGTGCGGCCCGGTCACGGTTTCGCGCAACACGGGCACGGTCGAACAGGCGCGGGGGAGCGGCAGGCGTCATGGCACGCGATATGGAGCAGCAGCAGAGCCGTTCAAAGGCCTTTCTGCGTATTGCCGCTGATTTCCTGTGGCCGCCCCGCTCGCTGGTCAGCCGGGAACGCGGCCTCGGCAAGGGGCCGCTCGCCCCGCATGAATTCGGGCGGATCCATTTCCTGAGCGGCGCCGTCTGCAACCGGTGCGGGATGCCGTTGGGGGCCGAACTGGACGATGGTGCGACGTGCGCGGCGTGTATCGCCCGCCCGCCGCGTTGGGACCGGGCGCGTGCGGCATTCGTCTACGAGGCGGCCTCCCGGCGGCTGGTGCTGGACCTCAAACGGTCGGGCCGGCGCGACGGGCTCGGCACATTTTCAGGCTGGATGGCCCAGGCAGGCAGGACGCTGCTGGATGAAGCCGATGTGATCGTTCCGGTGCCGCTGCACTACACCCGGCTCGCCAGCCGCGGGTTCAACCAGTCGGCCTGGCTGGCAGATGCCGTTTCACGGCGGACCGGGGTCCCGGTCTCGGTCGATGCGTTGAAGCGGACCCGCCGCACGCCGACCCAGGGCGGGCTCTCCGCCAAGGCCCGCCGCCGTAATATGGCAGGCGCGTTCGCACCGCACCCCAAGCGGACCGGGCATGTTCAGGGTAAACGTGTCCTTCTGGTCGATGACGTGCTGACCACGGGCGCGACGCTCAGTGCGTGCACGCGTGCCCTCAAACGGGCAGGGGCGCGGCATGTGGACGTCCTGGTGCTTGCGCGCGTTGTACGGGAAACCGACGTCACCATATAATTCCTGTAACGGTTCCAAGGAGCTTTTTTATGACGAAAGTCACGATCTATACCCGGGCCTTCTGCCCGTATTGCTCGCGCGCGGTGTCCCTGTTGAAGGAGAAGCAGGTGGCCTTCGAAGAGATCGACGCCGGCATGAGCCCGGACAAGAAAGCGGAGATGATCCAGCGCGCCAATGGCGGGCGGACCTTCCCGCAGATCTTCATCGGAGAGCATCACATTGGCGGGTGCGACGAGATGATGGCGCTCGAACGGGCCGGCAAGCTCGATCCGATGCTGGCGCAGCCCTGAGGCGGGGAGGGCTGACCAGTGATCCGCTACGCGCTCCATTGCCAGGCCTGTGACGAGGACTTCGAAGCCTGGTTCGCCTCGTCTTCCGCCTATGAAAAGCTGAAAGAAAAGCGCCAGGTGCGCTGTACGGCGTGCAATTCCTCCCGCGTGGACAAGCAGATCATGGCGCCTGCGGTGAAATCGGCGAAGAAAAAAGACGCCTCCGCCGATCCGGAGAAGATGTTTGCCGCCTTTGCCGAGAAGGCTCGCCAGCATGTGGCCGAAAATTTCGACTATGTTGGCGGCGATTTTGCCGAAGAGGCCCGGTCCATGTTCTACGGCGAAAAGGATGAGCGCCCCATTTGGGGGGAGACCACCGAGGATGAGCGCGAAGCCCTGAAGGAAGAGGGCGTTCCGGCTGCCCCGCTGCCTGAGCCGTTCACGCCGCCTGTGCCCAAGCCAAAGGGCCAGTTGAACTGACGCAGCCATTGGCGGCTGACATCTGCGGCAATACGGGCGCCATCATCCGCTTGACCCTTCGCCTGCCTTCGATAATACGGCAGGCAGCAATGATTTCACGGGGAGAGCCCTCAAATGGCTGCCAGCGAATACCACCACGGCGATATGGATATCCACGATCAGGAAGCCACCTGGGACGGCTTCATCAAGGGAACCACTTGGGGCAGCCTGATTCTGGCGCTGATCCTCGGTCATGCCGTCCTTGCGGTGGCCATCGGCATTCACTGGGCGGTCTCACTTGGCCTGATGACGATCGTCGGCATCGGGTCCGGCATTGTTCTGAACCTGGGCGGACGCTGGTATGCGACCCTGGTGATTCTGCTGCTCACCGGCGTGTTCGTTCAGCTGATGATCTGGCTTTTCGGCGCGCTTATCTGACGCCGTCTTTACTGACATCGCAGGTTTCGCACATTGCCTCGGCCGGGTCGGCCTCGAGGCGAAGTAGCCCTATGCGGCCCTCACAGGTCAGACAAAACCCGTAGCAACCCTTCTCCATCCGGGCGAGCGCGGCTTCGATCCGTGCGAGCTTTTGTGCATAAGTGTACAACCGGGCGCGCGCAGCCTGTCCGCACTCTTCTGCCGTCAGCCCCGGGCTTGACGGTGCAAGGGGGTGTAGGTCCGTCTTCATTCGAAATCATGCTGCGTCGGCTTTAAGGGGTTGGCAAGACGCACCGGGCCAAAGAGTAGGCAGCCATATCGACTCTCGTGAAAAGCGAGCGATTTTCAGACGGATTCGGAGATACGGATGGCCCAGTCCCCGCTCACCCTGACGGATGTGACCAAGCGTTTCGGCGGCTTCACAGCTGTTGAGGGCCTGTCGCTGGATGTCCCGGAAGGGCGGATTATCGGCTTTCTGGGGCCGAATGGCGCCGGCAAGTCGACCAGTTTGCGTGTTTCGCTGGGCGTCATCCCGCCGGATGAAGGCATGGTGCGCCTGTTTGGGGCGCCGCCGAACATCCTGTCCCTGCGCCGGGTCGGCTTCCTGCCGGAGGAGCGCGGCCTCTACAAGAAAATGACCGCCCGGGAGACGATTGCCTATTTCGCCCGCCTGAAGGGCCTGACCGCCGGGGAGGCGAAGGCCCGTGCAGACGAGTTGATGGAATCGACCGGGCTGGGGGAGTTCCGCAATACGCGCGTGTCCAAGCTATCCAAGGGCATGGCGCAAAAGGTCCAGATTCTTTCGACCCTCGCGCACAAGCCCGACTTCCTGATCCTCGACGAGCCGTTCTCCGGGCTCGATCCCGTAAACCAGCAGGCGCTGGAAGAGCTGATCCGCGACGAACATGCGCGCGGAGCGACGATCCTGTTCTCCACCCATGTCATGGAGCATGCCGAACGCCTGTGCGACCGGATCGTGATGATGGCGCGCGGACGCAAGGTCTTCGACGGCACGCTGCCGGAGGCGTTTGCCACGCTGGACAAGGGCGCGAGCCTGGAAGTGGAGGAAGGCTTCGACCTGGCCGCCGCGCTCGCCCCGAAAGGTTTCGAGGCCCAGCGTGCCGCGGACAGGGGCCATGGCGATGCCTGGCGGATCGCCTTGCCGAAAGGCGTTGGCCCGCAGGACGCGCTGCGCGCGGCCATTGAGGCCGGGGCACCGATCACCGGTTTCGCGCCGGACGAGGCTCGTTTGCGGGATGTGTTCGTTTCGCTGGTCGGAGAGGCCGAAGCGGCCGCGCTGAATGATCCGCTGGCGGAACAGGCAGAGGGAGCGCTGGCAGAATGAGGAATATCTATCTCATCTTCCGCCGGGACTATCTCGGCTATGTGAAAGCCTGGGGGTTCTGGCTGAGCCTTGCCGCCGTGCCCGCCTTGATGCTGATCGGTTCCATGTTTGCGCTGTTCGCGGCGCAGTCTTCGCCGGTCCGCTATTATACGGTGATCGAGCCGGGGCAGGTCTATGCCGAGGCGATCGATACCGAACTCGCCCGCAATGAGACGGCCGCCATGGCGCAGGAGCTGTCAGACCAGATGCAATTGCCGGAAGGCGCCATGAACACCGGGGCGATGCAGACGCTCCGGGATCGGAAATTCATCGAGGTGACGCCGCCTGCGCGCGACCTGGACAGCCTGCGGCCTTATCTTCTGGGCCAGCAGCTTGTGTCCGGCCCGCTTGGAGACAAGCCGCTGTTTGCGGCCTTCATCCTGTCGGAAGACGGCAAGTCGCTCGAATACTGGAGCGATGACGTCAACATCAACACGCTGCGCTTTGAGGCCGAGGACGCCGTACGCCGCCTTGCCCGCAAGCATGCGCTGGAGGCCGCCGGTCTTGGCCCGGATTTTATCCAGGAAGCCGATGACGCGGCCGTGCAGGTGCCCGCCCGGCGCATCCGCAGCGTGGCGGAGCAGGAATCGGCCGGGGCGGAAGTCACGCTGGCCGACAGGGCGCCTGTCTTCGTCGCCGGGGCGCTGGCCTATTTCCTGTGGCTGATGGTGTTCTCGATCATCCAGTACCTGCTGATGGGCACGATCGAGGAACGCTCCAACAAGATCTTCGACACGCTGCTGACATCTGTGCGCATGCCGGAATTGCTGGCGGGCAAGCTGCTCGCCGTGTTCGCGGTGACCTCCACCATGATGCTGGTCTGGGGCCTGTTCGCGCTGTCGGGCTCTGCCTTTCTCGCAACGCAGGTGCCGGGGGCAGGGAGCATGATCACGCCGTTCCTGGCAGCGGCGGGCAGCCCACAGATCCTGATCCCGGCGCTGGTCAGCTTCGTGCTCGGCTACATCATGTACGGCATGATCTTCATGGCGCTCGGCTCCCTTTGCGACACGATCCAGGAGGCGCAGACACTGCTCAGCCCGATGATGATCCTGCTGATGCTGCCCATGTTCGCAATCTTCATTGCCTTTCAGGATCCAGGCTCTTCGGTGGTGGACATTGCCACCTGGGTGCCGGTGTTCACGCCCTTCCTGCTGATCCTGCGCATGCCGCATGATCCGCCGATGTGGGAAGTCGGTCTGCAGATGGGCCTGATGGTAGTGACGACGCTGGCCGTGCTCTGGATCTCCGTCCGCGTTTACCGGGCAGGGGCCGTCAACGGCGCCAGCATCGGCGACCTCGGCAAGATGCTGAAAGGCATGTTCCGGAAGAAGGCGGTTTAGCCTTCGGCCATTCCGCTGGTACGATGTCCCCACAAAATGAAGAGGTGGGGAAATGAGCAAAACGATTTTTGAGGCGGCCGTCCTCCTGGTGGGGGCGGCCTTCACGATTGCCTTCTGCGTGATTGTCGTACCGGCCCTGATTGAGAGCGGGGATATTGCCGGGGCCTT
>TARA_R110002051_G_scaffold1008_6_pt1 | contig 30312 bp, 26 predicted proteins | sample TARA_R110002051 | Tara Oceans TARA_R110002051 (sample SAMEA4397023) | marine metagenome | biome: Polar Biome; feature: [MES] marine water layer (ENVO:01000295) within the mesopelagic zone...; material: water (ENVO:00002006), including particulate matter (ENVO:01000060) such as...... | reverse complement strand
GAAAGCCACCGCAGTTTGGCTGTGTGACAATACAACAATCACGTTTAAGCAGATTGCCGATTTTTGCGGATTGCACGAGTTGGAAGTGCAAGGCATTGCCGATGGCGATGTAGCTACTGGCGTCAAGGGGTTTGACCCTGTGTCCAACAAGCAGCTGTTGCAGTCCGAGATTGATGCGGCCGAAAAGAATCCGAACCATAAATTGAAACTGCTGTTCAATCCGGCGTCTGCAGGCGAAGAGAAGCGTCGCGGTCCGCGGTATACGCCATTGTCCAAGCGTCAGGATCGCCCTGCGTCAATTTATTGGTTGGTAAAGTTCCACCCTGAATTGTCCGACGGTCAGGTGTCAAAACTGGTTGGCACAACAAAGCCGACTATTCAGGCGATCCGCGATCGCAGCCATTGGAATATCAACAACATTGATCCAATTGATCCGGTTGCTTTGGGGTTGTGCAAGCAGTCCGAACTGGATGCGGCAGTACAGAAAGCCAACGCCAAGAAGGCCAAAGAGGGTGGTGTTATGTCGGACGACGAGCGCCGCAAGCTGGTGAGCACCGAGCAGTCACTGGGAATGGCGCCAGAGCCGAAGATGCCAAGCTCGATGGCTGGTCTTGAAGCGTTTAGCCTTGCTGATCCGCGTGATGAGGAAGAGGACGAGGAAGACAAGAACAAGAACTTGGATGTCTCGGACGCCGAAAGTTTCTTTAACCTGCCAGAAGATGACAAAGACGACGAATAGTGTCTTGATCATACGTTAAAAAGACGCCGCCCCAGTTTTCTGTGGGCGGCGTTTTTGTTTATTCTGCTGGGATAGCGCCGGATTTTTGCATCTGTTTTGCTGCGCGTCTGGTTTTACGTGCGGCGCGGTTTGCAGTGACATTGGCACCGAAAATAAGCATCGCGGGCGTCACGACCAATGTCAGCACCGTGGCAATCGTTAATCCGCCCGCGATAGCACTCGACAGTTCGGTCCACCACTGGGTGGAGGGCGCCCCATAGATGATTTCGCGGGTGAAGAAGTTGATATTGACCCCGATCACCATGGGCATCAGTCCCAGCGCTGTTGTGATCGACGTCAGCAACACGGGCCGCAAACGTTGGGCGCCAGTGCGCAATGCGGCCTCTTTGGGGGCCATGCCTGTGCGGCGCATATCGTTATAGGTGTCGATCAGGACGATGTTATTGTTCACGACTATCCCCGCCAACGCGATCACACCGATGCCGCCCATCACGATGCCAAAGGGCCGCCCTGTCACCAACAGCCCTAGCAGAACGCCTGCGATCGAAAAGATGATCGCCGACATCACAATGAAGGCCTGATAGAAATTGTTGAACTGTGTGAGCAAGATTACGAACATCAGCAGGATTGCCGCTATGAACGCGCTCATCAGAAAGATCATTGAATCCATCTGGTCCTGTGCTTCGCCACCAAAGGTCCATGTCACGCTATCGGGCAGGTCCATTGCTTCTAGCGCAGCGCGCAGTGCTACGATTTGGTCGTTGACCAACACATCAGGGGCCACATTGGCATCGATTGTCACAACGCGGCTTTGATTGACGCGGTTAATTGTGCCTGTGCGCGGCGCGGGTTCAAACGTGACAAAGTTCGCGATTGGCACGAGCCCTGCGTTGGTCGGTACACGCAGCGATTCGAGTTCTTCGAGAGTGCGGTCCGCAGACGGGAACCGAATGCGGATATCAACCGAACCATCCACATCGTCGGGCCGGTAATCGGCAATGGTGATCCCTTGGGTCAATAGTTGCACGGCTTGCCCCAGCAGTGACACGTCGGCACCAAAACGTGCCGCTTCTGTGCGGTTCACCCGCAAGCGCCATTCAACGCCGGGCAGGGGTCGTGTATCGGTCACATCAGTAAACCCGCCGATCTTGGTCATTTTGTCTAGCACGTCATTGGTGACTTGCACCTGTGCAGCGCGGTCTGCCGAGATGATTTTCAGGTTCACGGGCTTGCCCGCAGCCGGACCACCTGCGGCAGCTTCGACCTGAATGTCGATGCCTGCAATATCGGCCATTTGCGCGCGGATATCGGTGCCGATAATGGCCGCCGCACGCCGCTTGTCCCAATCCATCAATTCAAGTTGAATGGTGCCGATCACTTCAGCGTCTTCGTTATTGGCGGCCGTGGTTTGGGCGTAAACACTGCGGATATCACCGTCTTCAAGCAGCCGGTCTTCGACCAACCGCACCAGCGCATCGCGCTCGAAAATAGAGAAGTTGTCGCGCGCGCGCACTTGGACTTGCATGAAGTCGGGTTCTTGGTCGGGGAAAAATGTGACCCCGTTGCCGAATTGGCCGTAAAGGCTAAAGCTGCCCAAGAGCATTGCGATTGCGAACAAGATTGTTGCACCGGGACGCAAGATGGCCCAGTTGAGAATACGTACATATGCCCCTGCGCCGCCGCGTAGTTTGCGCGGATCGCCGGTCTCGGTCTCGTAGAATGTGGACTTGTCTGTCTCGGATAATGGGCGCCGTTTGCCCATAATCCCACCCGTGACGGGGATAAAGATCAACGCCATGAATAACGATGCAGTTAAGGTCAGGATCACGGTGATCGGCATGAATTTCATGAATTCTCCCACCATGCCTTGCCAGAAGAGTAATGGGAAAAACACCGAAAGTGTGGTCAGCGTAGACGCGATAATCGGCCATGCCATACGTTTGGCGGCATCGGCAAAGGCGGTTTTTGGATCGGCGCCTTCTTGTAGTCGCCTGTCTGCAAGTTCCACAGTTACAATCGCGCCGTCCACCAACATGCCCACCACAAGGATGAGCGAGAACAACACGATGATGTTCATGGTGTAACCCATGAACCAAAGAGCGGCGACACCAGTTAAAAACGCACCTGGAATGGCCAGACCCACAAGTAACGCAGAGCGCAGACCCAAGGCCCAGACGATCACGATCATAACGAGCAAGATCGCGGCGATAACGTTTGCTTCGAGGTCGGTCAGCAAGGATTTCACCTGTTTACTTTCGTCTTGCATATAGTTGATTTTAACGTTTTCCGGCCAGCTGGCTTGGGTCGCGGCAATGACCTTTTTGGCAGCATCCACGGTGTCGATCACATTGGCACCAGAGCGTTTTTTCAACTCGAGCGCCAATGCCGGTTGACCGTTGATCCGTGCAAAACTGGTCGGGTCTTCAAAGGTGCGGCGGATTGTGGCGACTTCGGCAAAGGTCACGACGGTATCACCGCGCACTTTGACAGGCATTTCCATCACGTCATCAATATTTTCAATCAGCCCCGGCACCTTGAGGACAAGGCGACCTGCGCCGCTCTCGATGGCACCAGCGGCGATCAGCATGTTGTTGCGGCTGACCTGACCGATCAATTCGTCAAAGGAAATATTGTAAGTCTCGAAGATTGTTGGGTCAATCAGGATTTCCAACAGCTCTGTGCGCTCGCCGCCCACATCAACCTCGAGCACACCCGGGATGCCTTCGAGGTTGTCTTGTAGCTCGCTGGCCAGCGCGTTGAGTGTGCGTTCAGGCAGCGGGCCCGACAGGATGACGGTCAGAATTGGGAAAAGTGCTGTGTTAATCTCGGTCACGGTCGGGTCGCGTGCATCGTCGGGCAGATTGGCCTTTGCCCGATCAACCGCTTCGCGCACCTTGTCGATGGCCTCTGACACATCGCCGCCCGGCTCGAACTCCAACTGGACATTGCCGAACCCCTCGCCTGCGTGCGAGGTCATGGTTTTCAACCCAGTTAAAGAGGCAAGCTCGGTCTCGAGCGGTTCAATCAGGAGCCGCTCACTGTCTTCGGGAGAAATACCGTCGATACCAGTTGAGACATAGGCCATCGGGATCGGAATCTCCGGGGTGCTTTCCTTTGGGATGCTGGTGTAGGCGATCGCGCCGACCATTAAAATCGCAAAGAAAATCAGCGCGACAACGCGGGTGCGTGAAAAGGCAGCGTCGATGAGTGCGTTCATTGCGCGGCCTCCGCGAGCTCTGTTTCAGATTGAGGATTTACCTTGTCGCCATTGGTCACATAGCCTTGGCCGATTGTGATGATGTTGGCGGTTTCGGGCAGGCCGCTGACCCAGATACCGTCGGTTTGCGCGCTCTCGATTTTGATTTCAGCGAAAACCACAGTGTTTTCTGCATCGACCGTTTTGATCCCCAAGGTGCCGTCCGTGTCGAGCGATAAAATTGCGGGCGACAAAAAGTGTGCTGTGATTTCACCGATCGGGATGCGGATTTCGGCGCTGACACCTGCGGGCACCGCCCCATCGGCATTTTCGACCGTGATTTCGGCAAGGAATGTGCGGGTTTCACTATTGGCGCTGCTGCCCACAAAGGCGACGGTGCCAGTCAGCTCTTCGCCGGTGATGAATTTTACTTCGGCGGTTTGACCCGCTTTGATGTCGCGCAAGGATTGCTGCGGCACTTGTATGGTGACGGTCAGCGGCGTGTTGTCGACGACGAGGCCGACGGTTGACCCCGCAGAGACGAATTCGCCCTCGTTCAAGTTAAGTGCCTCGATGCGACCCGCGAAGGGGGTAGTGATATCGCTGTAGTCCAGCGCCTTTTGCGCAGCGGTGACTGCGGCCTGTGCAGAGGCAAGGCTGGTGCGGGCTTGCACCAACCGGTCGTTCGTTGCCACACCGCGATCCACCAAGGTTTCTGCATTGTCGAATTCGCGCTGCGCACGTGCAAGTTCTTGTTGCGCCCGGTTCAGGTCGGCCTCGTTCTGGGTTACGTCAAAACGCGCGATCACATCACCCGCCGCAACCATGTCGCCCTTGTTGACGAGGACGGTTTTGATCTGACCAGTGGCCTCGGCACGCAAATCGGTGCTGCGGTCGGGCAATGCTTGGCCCTCTGCCACAAAGTTGCGGGTTACGGTTTCGGATGTTGACGGGGACACGGCAACTGCCGTGACTTTTTCCACGGTGTCTTGGGCTGCGTCCTCCGCGACGGTCTCTGACGGAAGAATATAGCCGCTGCCCATCCAGCCGATTGTCGCGAGCACCAAGGCAGAGGCCACCCATTTGGATCGGGACGCGCCGCGCTCGGTGTCAAAATCGAGCGTTTGCGGCTTTGGTTGGTCAGTCATAATATGCTCCGGAGGGTCATGCGCGGGCACCGGGCAGACCAAATAATGTTGTTCGGCTTTACATAAGCCCATTGCTGGGCGTTTCTAGTCAAATAGGCGCAAACGCAAGAATATCATCAGATCCGTTGCGTCAAAGTGCTCTTCGAGCGTTGAGGGCGGCGGTAATTGTGCCATCGTCCAGATAATCGAGTTCACCACCCACCGGCACGCCTTGGGCCAACGACGTGACAGAGATTCCTTGTAGCTGGTCGGCAATATAATGCGCCGTGGTTTGCCCGTCGATAGTTGCGCCAAGCGCCAAGATGACTTCGTGCACGCTTTCTGATGTGATCCGGTCCAGCAGCTTTGGTATGCGCAACGCGTCGGGCCCCACGGCATCGAGGGCCGAAAGCGTTCCACCCAGAACGTGGTAGCGCCCCTTGAACACACCAGAGCGTTCCATTGCCCAGAGGTCGGCGACATCCTCGACGACACAAATTTGCCCGATGGACCGCTTTTCGGCACTGCAAATATCGCAGATATCAGTTGTGCCGACGTTGCCACAATTAAGACATTCGCGCGCTGTGGCGCCGACGCGCTGCATGGCTTCGGCCAAGGGGATTAGGACAAGGCTGCGTTTCTTGATGAGGTGGAGAACGGCGCGTCGTGCAGAGCGTGGTCCCAAACCGGGCAGTTTGGCCAGAAGCGTGATGAGAGTGTCGAGGTCATCGGTTCCGTTGCTCATTGTGCCACTCCAAGTTGACCGAAAAATTTGCTGCGATCGTGGCCATTGGCGTCACTTAGAACGGCAAGTTCATGCCCGCAGGCAGCCCCATCTCTTCGGCCATTTTTTGCATTTCGGCCTGCGACCGCGCGGATGCCTTTTGTTGGGCGTCTTTGATCGCCGCCAAGATCAGGTCTTCGACCACTTCCTTGTCATCGCCGTTGAAAATAGAAGGGTCAATGTCGAGGCCTTTGAGGTCACCCTTGGCTGTTGCAGTAGCCTTCACCAGACCGGCACCAGAGATGCCTTCGACCATGATTTTATCCATGTCGTCCTGCATTTGGGCCATTTTGCCCTGCATGTCTTGTGCTTGTTTCATCATCTTGGCCATGTCGCCAAGACCACCCAAACCTTTTAGCATTCTCAAATCCTCTTTAACTGTGTGATGTAAGATAAGGGTTTGCGCGGTGTCTCACAAGATGTGCCCTAGTCTTCGTCAAACGGGTCCCATTCGTCTTCGACCTCTGGCAGAGCACCTTCGAGGGCGTCGTTTTGCCGATCGGCTTCGGTGCTGATTTTTCTGATTTTGGCGTTGGGAAAAGCACTGATCACGGCTTGCACCAGCGGATGGTCCTCGGCTGCTGTGCGCAGCGCGTTTTCGGCTTCGTCGCGGACCTTAGCGATGGTTGGGGCGCCGCCCGTATTGACCACCGTGATGGCCCAGCGGTTCCCCGTCCACGCTTGCAACCGCGAACCCAACCGGCCAACAAGATCGGCGGGCGCATTTGCGGTGGGGTTCACCTCGATTCGGCCAGGCTGATAGTTAACAAGTTGCAGCCCTGTTTCGACATCGACCAGTAGTTTGACGTCGCGGTGGCTACGGATCAGGGCGACCACGTCGTCGAACCGTGCGTAATGCGCCAGTGCATCGCTGGCCAAAGCAACGGCAGTTTGTGCGCCCGAAGCGGAGGGGCCGTTGGGCGCGTTATGGGTCGGGGCAGAGGCCGCGCCCATCGCGGTGGTAGCCCCACCCGAAGGGGCTGGCCTGCCCCCCGAGGGGCCGCCACCTGTGGGGGGCTTTGCGTCTTGTAGTTTCTTGACCAGTTCTTCAGGCGAGGGCAGGTCGGCCACATGTGTCAGGCGGATCACCGCCATCTCGGCGGCCATCATCGCGTTCGGGGCCATCGCCACTTCTTCGAGTGATTTCAATAGCATTTGCCACATTCGGCTAAGCACTCTCATGGGCAAGTCGGCGGCCATTGCTTGTCCGCGCGTGCGCTCATCTGGGCTGATGGTGGGGTCCTCGGATGCCTCTGGTGTGATTTTGATCACGCTGATCCAATGGGTAATCTCGGCCAGATCGCGCAGCACGGCCATAGGGTCGGCCCCATCGGCATATTGACCCGAAAGCTCGGTCAATGCGCCTGCGGCCTCGCCTTTGATGATCATGTCGAAGAGGTCAAGCACACGGCCACGGTCCGCGAGGCCCAGCATAGCGCGCACCTGATCGGCTGTGGTTTCACCTGCGCCGTGGCTGATTGCTTGGTCAAGTAACGATTCCGCGTCGCGAGCAGAGCCTTCTGCGGCGCGGGTAATCAAGGCGAGGGCATCATCGGTGATGTTTGCGCCCTCGGCATCCGAAATTTTGCGCAGCAGGGCGATCATCACTTCGGGTTCAATCCGCCGTAGGTCAAAGCGCTGACAGCGCGACAGGACGGTGACGGGCACTTTGCGGATTTCGGTCGTAGCAAAGATGAATTTGACGTGCGCGGGGGGTTCTTCGAGCGTTTTCAGCAGCGCGTTGAACGCCCCTGTCGACAGCATGTGCACCTCATCGATGATGTAAATCTTGTAGCGGGCCGAGGCCGCGCGATAATGCACAGAATCGATGATTTCGCGGATGTTTGCCACGCCTGTGTTGGAGGCCGCATCCATTTCCATCACGTCGACGTGTCGGCCTTCCATGATGGCCACGCAGTGTTCGCATTTGCCACAAGGTTCGGTTGTGGGTTTGCCGGTGCCGTCAGGGCCGATGCAGTTCATGCCTTTGGCGATGATCCGTGCAGTGGTGGTTTTGCCGGTGCCTCTGATCCCCGTCATCATAAAGGCCTGTGCGATCCGTTCGGCGGCAAAGGCGTTTTTGAGCGTGCGCACCATCGCGTCCTGACCCACCAGATCAACAAAGGTCTCGGGGCGGTATTTGCGGGCGAGGACTTGATAGACTGGGGTGTCGGACATGGGCGCTTTCTAGGATTCGGACGGGCTTGATTAAGGTAAGGTGCGCGGCGCGGGGCGTCCACCGCGTTTACCGCAATTTCAGCGGGCTGTCTTGTGCAGGTTTGCCCGCACAGGCATGGTTAACGCGACGGGGGCAAAAAATGGCCGGATTTTCGATTTTTGCATTGCAGGCGGGTGGTGGTGTTTTGGCGCTGTCGCCTCAAATGCAGCGCTCGGATATACCTGCGGTCGCGGCTTGGGCACCCGATCTAGTGGTCTGCATGGTCGAGTTGCATGAATTGGATGGCGCGTATGCCGCGCAGGATGTCTGGCCGGACCGATGGGCGCATTTTCCTGTGCAAGACTACGGGGTGCCGGACCGAAGCCTTGATCATAGGTGGGACGAGATCGCGAAATCGGCATTGGAAATTCTTGCAGGCGGCGGGCGTGTTCTGGTTCATTGCCACGGTGGGTGCGGACGATCTGGCATGGCGGTGTTGCGGTTGATGATTGCCGCGGGCGAGGACCCTGATGTCGCATTGGCCCGTTTGCGAGGTGTGCGGCCTTGCGCGGTCGAAACAGAGCAACAGATGTTATGGGCCAAGCGTGGGTAGGATGGGTTTTAACCCGTCACCGCCCTTTCTTTTTCATCGCAGCCTTTACAACTTTGCCGAATTTACGCGACCGCGCATGGGCCTGCGCGATTGTTTCGGTGGCTTGCTCGTCTTCACGCACCAGTTTTTGGAACCGCTTTAGCCGCTCTGGATCAATGTCGCCTGCAGCGATAGCGGCTTGCACCGCACACCCCGGTTCAGTCACGTGCTTGCAATCGCGAAACCGGCAGTTGTCTTCGATTTCTGAAATCTCGGGAAATGTTGCGGCAATGCCCGCGGCGACATCCGCGACACCCAGCCCACGCATTCCGGGGGTGTCGATCAACCACCCACCTGTAGGTAGGCGGTGCAAAGACCGCCCCGTGGTTGTATGCCTCCCGCGCGCGTCATCCTCGCGAATGGCCTGCGTTGCCGCGTTTTCCCCTGTGAGTGCGTTGGCCAGCGTGGTTTTGCCTACGCCTGACGAGCCTGCAAGCGCCACGGTCTGCCCTTTGCCGATCCAAGGCCCCAAGGCACTGGCCACATCGCCGTGCAGCGCATCAAGTGCGATCACTTCGAGGTTGCGCCCCAATGCACGCGCCTGGACGATATAACTATCGGGGTCCTCTGCTTGGTCGGCTTTGGTCAGCAGAATAACGGGTGTGATGTCGGCGTCGTGGGCAAGCGCGAGATAGCGCTCTAGCCTTGCGGCGTTAAAGTCTGCGTTGCAGGATGTTGTGATGAACAAAGTGTCGATATTGGCCGCGATTAATTGCCGGTCTCCATGCACATAGTCCGACCCGCGTTGTAGCGTGCTGATCCGGTGTAACCTGCGGATCATTTTGGCAGCCTGCGGGTCGCAAAGCACCCAGTCGCCGACCGCAATACCTGCCGTCGAGACGCCGCTATCCAACGCCAGATCAATCGGGCCTGCGGCGGTCAATGTCGCGATTCGTGTCCGGTGCACACCACTGACCCGGGCAGGGGTTGTGTTGTCAATTTCATCGATGTCGCGTTGTGAATTGTAGAATGCGGTCCAGCCAAGGTCCGCGAGGCTAATGGGGTTTGTCACGATCCTGCCCTCGCATGAGGTAATATTTGGTGCGCGCAATGCACGGCCCGACAATAGCAAGGATGACAGCAATAATTCAGCGCGACCCTGCCGAGGAGATTAAAAAGATAGCTATCATTTATCCTCCATGAACAGGTGGTTTTGACGTCTTGCCATGGCAAAACGAAAAGGTGAGAGGCTGGACATCGACCCAAGTGGGGCTCGTTGTGGCTGCTTCCTTCCGGACCTGACCAGGTTGGCGAGGCACTCGCCCGCGCCAACCTCTCGACCTTCATATAAGCTGTGCCGCGAAAAGGCGCAAGATGTCACACTGTCAAAGTGAAAATTCCGAACCCGTCACGCGTTTTACCGCTGGCGCGAATATTCGACGCTTTGGGTGGAACGGCGGTCGCACTTGAGGTGAACCAAGCGGCAGCTTGTCCAATTGGTGCAAACCGCCAAATTTCGCGCGCGACATTATCCAAAGTGCCTAGATTACGAAGCCTATCTATCAAGATGTTTCGGGTTGTGTCCGCAGACACATACGCGATCTCGTCCGGTGTTGCTGCAAAGAAGTTTCCGCCGCCGCTCGCACGGTAGCTATTGGTTGCAACAATAAAGCGGTCAGTATCTTTGACGAGGTGCCCATCGAAGCGCAGGTCGGTCACCCGATCAGTGTCGCGGGTCAGATCAAATGCGTAAGTAAGCCCGTAGATGACGTCAAAATCATAGGGCGGCACATCGGGATTAATGAGCAGCTGTGTTGGCTCGTTTGGCTGTAGGGTATTGAAGTAACGAGAAGATTTCTCCAGCCATGCCCTTATCTGCGCCCCGCTGCGAAACACGCCGTAGAGCTTGTTGGTAAACGGATAAATCGCCGCGGCATCACGCAATGTAAGCGGGCCGGCCGGGATATCGATGAAATGATTGGGACCACCACGGCCGCCAACGCGAAACGGGGCCGCAACTGATAGCAGCGGCACATCTTGCCAAACGGTTCCTATACTGGCGCGTTTGAGGTGCTCCAATTGCGCGTCAGCCAGCAATTCGAGAGTCAAATCGGGTGCGGTGGTGGCATAGTGGCTATGGATACCGACGCGGGTTTGCGCGATCGCCTGCCGGATATGTGCAAGTGTTTCTTGATGCGCATCCTCTGTCAGCCCTGTGATCTGCTTTTGCAAAGCCGATTGCAGGGTTGGATCGGGTGTTTTCAGCTGGCTTTTGGACTGGATGATTTTCCACCCTATTTCTTCCCATGCGATATCAAGCGTAAGGACGCCCAGATGCGATCCGTAAAAGCCCGCCATCACGGTTGGTTTGCCGTGAATGGTGCCTTTGTCATGATCAATCGGGCCGATGTTGCTGTCGCGTGGATCGGGAAATTGGGAATGCGTGTGGCCTGCGAGAACCACATCCACGTCGGGCAGTGCAGCCAGCGGGACGGCTGCGTTTTCCAAGTTGGGTTCCCATGTGGCGGATCCAATGCCCGAGTGGCAAAGGGCCACAATGATGTCGGCGCCTTGGGCGCGCAATTTAGGGGTTAACGCGGCAGCCGTTTCTACGATGTCAGTGGCCGTCAATTTACCGTCAAGAATTGCCTTGTCCCAGCGCAAAATCTGTGGCGGGACGACCCCAAACACACCGACGCGCAGCTGGCGTATCTGACCATCACGACACATAATGTCTTTGCCGATCAGAACGTGGGAGGGTCTTAGGGGTGTGCCGTCCAGATATTTGACGTTCGCGCAAACAACCGGAAATTGTGCATCTTTCAGCGCGTTTTCGAGAACTTCAGTGCCATAGTTGAATTCGTGATTTCCGAGCGCGACCGCATCATAGCCCAAGACATTGAACGCTGCAATCATTGGGTTGGGCGTGCTATGCTTGGCGTTGCCTACGACATAGTCTGCCAAGGGATTGCCTTGTAAAAAATCCCCATTATCAAACAACAAAGTCGTCACCGTAGGATCATTGCGGTAGGATTCTATTAGCCCCGCAAGCGGTACCAGCCCAAGGTCGGGGGTCGGATGATCAGCGAAGTAGTCGTATCCCAACAACTGCATGTGCAAATCGGTGGTTTCCAAAATACGCAAGCGCGCCGATTGCGGGATCGCATCATGGTCAGAGGTATCAGCCAGTTTGTCGCGCAAATTCATTTCTGCAACCCTAAGCTGTTTGATTTGGTTAGCAGCGCGGTAATTAATGAAAGGTTTGAAATCGTGTCAAAATCATGGCATTTGCGTGGCATGTTGATATCCGAAACAGTGACATTTGGCGGCTCTGGCTTAGACAGGGCGGCAGAATTGCGTGGTGATTGCGCCGCGCTTTTACGCAGTCCGCAGGCGCGGGCGATTGTATTTTGGCGCGGCAAGCCCTTGGTAAACCCTGACAATACATTAACCCGCCTGAAGATGGATCACCCTATGTTGGGTGAGGCTAATGCAAATAGTATATTCCTTGGTAAAGACAAGGATCTGCTGTTGTTTGCTGTGGATATTTCTGCATGGCAGCCTGATGATTTGGACCCTGCTATGGTGCCGGGCTTTGTTGACGCAACTCGGCATGTGCACCCGTTGTTGCCTGATGCGGATTTTGCTGAAATTCGCGCGCTGATGACGTTGCTGACCCCGCGCGATGCAGAGCTGGCTGTGACTGGAAAAGCAATTTTGGAATGGCATCGCAGTCACAGATTCTGCGCCAAATGCGGCGTCAGAAGCGTGGTCGCGATGGGTGGCTGGCAACGCAATTGCCCTGCTTGCAACGCCTCGCATTTTCCTCGCACCGATCCGGTTGTGATAATGTTGATTACCTTGGGCAACGCGGTTTTGATGGGCCGTTCGCCGGGCTGGCCCGAGGGCATGTATTCGCTGCTGGCTGGTTTTGTAGAGCCGGGCGAAACGATGGAGGCCGCGGTCCGGCGCGAGGTCTTTGAAGAAGCAGGGGTGCGCGTGGGCGCTGTGTCTTATCTCGCCAGTCAGCCTTGGCCGTTTCCGGCGTCTTTGATGTTTGGGTGTGCCGGAGAGGCATTGAGCCAAGAGATCAAAATAGATCCTGCCGAGATCGAGAATGCCTGCTGGGTCACCCGCGAAGAAATAGCAGATGTTTTTATGGGGCAACACCCGTTCATAAAACCTGCCCGCAAAGGAGCTATCGCACATTTTTTGCTGGAAAATTGGCTTGCGGACAGGTTGGATTAGATGCAAGTCGAAAAGCGACACCGCGCGCAGACGCGGGATCATAGGCAGGGCACCAAATGAAGTTTAGCACACGCGAAGATATTGAAGCCCCAATCGACTATGTTTACGCGCGGGTCTCCGATTTTAATGGCTTTGAGCGCCAAGCGTTGCGACGCGGCGCCGATGTGCAACGCCTAGGTGCGTCGTCAGTCGTGCAGCAGGGCGCTGCGTGGGATATCGCTTTTAAGTTTCGCGGCAAAGACCGCAAAATGAAGGCGACGATTGCCAATCTGGACCAACCGACATTGCTTCGGGTTGAGACCAATGCCAGCGGAATTGATGGCGAAACCGTGATCGAGCTTGTCGCACTATCACGCAATCGCACACGGGTATCGGTGATGATTGAATTGTCGCCAAAAAGTCTTTCTGCGCGACTATTGCTGCAGTCTTTGAAGCTGGCGAAGAGCAATTTGACCCGTAAGTTTAAATTGCGCATCGCGGAGTTTGCGGAAGACGTCGAAGATAATTACCGCAAACTGACCTAGCGTTCCAACCGGCGCGGGTCGGCGGGATAGACACCCATCATATGCAGATGATCGGTAAAATAGCCCAATTCCTCGAGCGCAAGTTGCACGTTCTTGTCATCAGGATGCCCTTCGATCTCTGCATAGAATTGCGTCGCGGTGAAATGTCCTCCAACCATATAGCTTTCGAGTTTGGTCATGTTCACGCCATTGGTCGCAAAGCCACCCATTGCTTTATACAGCGCTGCGGGGATGTTACGCACACGGAATACAAAGCTGGTCATCATACCCTGCGCACCGCGCCGATTAACGTTTGCATCACGCGCCATGACCAAAAACCGCGTCGTGTTGCGGTCGCTGTCTTCGATATTGCGGGCCAAAACATCCAGCCCGTAGATTTCAGCCGCCAGTTCGGAGGCAAGCGCGCCCGCCGTCATGTCGGAGCCTTCCGCCACTTCGCGCGCAGCACGTGCATTGTCGGACGTCGCATGGGGGGTGATTGCGTGTTCGCGCAGGAATTTTGAGCATTGAGGCAAAATCACGGGGTGCCCGTATGCATGTTTAATCTCGGATAAGGCCGCAGTTTTTTTCCCCAGCAGATTAACATGCACCCGTACGAAATATTCGTCCACAATATGTAAACCACTCTCTGGCAGAAGCGAGTGCACATCAGCGACGCGGCCATAGGTGGAGTTTTCGACCGCGATCATGCCCAACTCTGCGTCCCCGTTGCGGACAGAATCGATGGCGTCTTCAAATGTCTCGCAAGGAAGCGGCGAGAAATTTGGTCTGGCCTCGGCGCAGGCCTGATGCCCATAGGCACCTAATTCGCCCTGAAATGCGATTTTTTGCGGCATTGTGCGTCCACTTCCGTTAAGGGAGATAAAAATGGGCAATTGGTCGCGGGAGTATACCTTGCAACCGATAGTGTGAAGCGGATAGACAACTACAAAACTGCGAACGGAATGGAACGCGACATGTTCGACACAATGACGATGACTAAAACGATTGGTGGCTTTTGTGGCGCCTTCTTGATTTTCTTGCTGGGTGGTTGGGCTGCCGACTCGATTTATAATAGTAGCGCTGAGGGCGGAAGCAGCCATGATGGTGCCACTGCGCAAGGCTACCGGATCGAAGTGGCCAGTGCAGATGCGCCAGCGGCGACGGCAGAACCGGAAGTCGATTTTTCTGTAATGTTTGCATCTGCTGATGCTTCTGCGGGTGAAGGGGTCTGGCGTAGTTGCCGGTCTTGCCACGCCTTGGAAATTGGGAAAAACGGCACAGGTCCATATCTTGCAGGTGTTGTGGGTCGTCAGGTCGATTCAGCCGAAGGATATCAATACTCTGGTGCACTGGAGCAAGTGGCCGACGTTTGGACCCCCGAAAATTTGAACGGCTTTCTTGAAAACCCTCAGGGTTACGCGCCGGGCACAAAGATGAGCTTTAAGGGTTTGTCCAAGGTTGAAGATCGTGCAAATCTGATTGCTTATTTGGCAACATTCGGCGGCTAACTGTCGCTGTATCGGATAAAAAAATGGCCGCGCACACGAGTGACGTGGCCTTTTTCATGGCCTTTATGCGTCCGATCACATGTAGATCACGCAATCTCAACTTGAATGTTGCGCCTTTCGCCCGTTAGCTTCACCCAACACAATGCCAAAAGGGGACAGGGATGCAAAGCCAACCGTCACGCCACGCAGCGAATGCACAAACCGCCAAGCCTGCAATTGCGCGGCGGCTTTTGCTTGGAACTTCTGCCCTGCTGTTTGGGGTCGCTATTTTGGCGGACCGAGCGCTTGCAGATAGCGATGATCCCGTAACGGTGACGCACCGCTATTCCAACTTTGATGATGCGATGTATCCCGCTGATTTTCCCTATCTGAATTATGTAAATCCGAGCGCTCCAAAGGGCGGCGAGATTTCACAATGGGCACAGGGCACGTTTGACAGTTTCAACATGTCCACCCGCAAAGGCACGCCCGCGGCACTGGCAACAATCGGCTATGAGAACATTTTGGTCGGGACGGCAGACGATGCATACGGGGCTTACTGCTATCTGTGCACAACGATGGAATACCCCGAAAGCCGCGATTGGGTGATCTTCAACCTGCGCGACGACGTGACATTTTCCGATGGCACGCCGATGACGGCGGACGATCTGGCGTTCACATTCAACCTGTATCTCGAGCAGGGCATCACCGAATACCGCGAGATCTATTCGCAGTTTGTGAAGGCTGTCGAAGTGCTGGACCCCTATAAGATAAAATTCAGCTTTACCGACGATGCGCCGCGCCGTGATGTGGTGACATGGGTCGGCGGAACTTCGGCGTTTTCCAAGACGTGGTTCGAGGAAACAGGTGCACGGCTGGACGAATCGACTGATGCACCGTTTCTTGCGACTGGGCCCTATCTGTTGGACAGTGTCGATATCGGCCGTCAGATCATTTACCGCAAAGACCCAAATTGGTGGGGTGCCGATCAGCCGCTTAGCATCGGGCGCAACAACTTCGAGACGATCCGTGTCGAATATTTTGCTGACAGTTCGGCGGCCTTTGAGGGTTTCAAATCAGGCGCCTATACGTTCCGAAATGAAAACAGCTCTAAGGAGTGGGCGACGGGGTATAATTTTCCTGCTCTAGATAACGGCTGGGTCAAAAAAGAAGAGCTACCAGACGGGTCGATCGGGTCGGCGCAAGCCTTTGTGTTCAATCTTGACCGGGCAAAGTGGCAAGATCCACGTGTCCGCGAGGCGATTGGCCTAATGTTCAACTTTGAATGGTCGAATGACTCGTTGTTTTATGGCCTGTATAAGCGTGTGAATTCGTTCTGGCAGAACTCTGACCTTGAAGCAAAAGGCACCCCGTCCCAAGGCGAGCTTGCGATCCTTAAGCCCTTGGTCGACGAAGGGTTGTTGCCTGCATCTATTTTGACCGACGAGGCCGTGATTGCCCCAGCATCCGGCACCGCAAACCGGCCGCTGGACCGCACAAATTTGCGCCGTGCAAGTGCCTTGCTGGATGAGGCCGGATGGCTTGCTGGCGACGACGGAATTCGCCGCAAGGACGGTCAAACGCTTGACGCAGATTTCTTGCAAAATTCCCCGGCCTTTGACCGGATAGTGAACCCGATGATCGAAAACCTCACGCGTTTGGGCGTGAATGCAAAACTCGACCGTGTAGATACCTCGCAATATATCGAGCGCCGCCGGTCAGGAGATTTTGATCTTGTGAACCACACCTTGACCCAAGATTTTGAGCCCGGCCAATCGTTGCGGCAATGGTTCGGATCAGAGGCCGCAGACGACAGTTCGCGCAATATCATGCGCCTGCGCTCGCCGGCTGTGGACCGTGTGATTGATGCGGTTGTTGCCGCCGAAGGATTAGAGAATATTCAGACAGCGTCAAAGGCATTGGACCGCGTGTTGCGCGCCGAGGGTTTCTGGATTCCACAGTGGTTCAAAGGCACGCATACTGTCGCGTATTTCGACCAATACCGGTATCCCGAGACATTGCCGCCTTTCGCGTTGGGCACATTGGATTTCTGGTGGTATGACGCAGAAGCCGCCACCGCGTTGCAAAACGCGGGCGCATTCCAGTAAGCGAAAGCAGACAGACCTATGGCCGCATATATTCTCCGCAGGTTGCTGCTTGTGATCCCGACGCTACTGGGAATTATGATCATCAATTTCGCGCTGACCCAGTTTGTGCCCGGTGGTCCGATCGAGCAGATCATCGCCCAAATGGAGGGTGGCGGTGACGTGTTTGAAGGCATCGCAGGCGGCGGCAGCGAGGTCATTGAAGGGGCCAGCGACGATTACATCGGCGCGCGTGGGTTGCCCGCTGATTTCATTGCCGAGCTGGAACGCGAGTTTGGCTTTGATAAGCCCCCACTGGAGCGGTTCCTGACCATGATGTGGAATTACATCCGCTTTGATTTCGGCGAAAGCTATTTCAGGTCGATTTCGGTGGTCGATCTGATTTTGGAAAAGATGCCGGTGTCGATCACACTTGGCCTTTGGTCGACGTTGATCGCTTATATGATCTCGATTCCGCTGGGCATCAAAAAGGCGGTGCGCGACGGCTCGAAATTTGACACTTGGACTTCGGGCGCAATAATCGTCGGTTATGCGATCCCGGGGTTTCTGTTCGCGATCCTGCTGATTGTGTTGTTTGCGGGCGGGTCTTACTGGCGGTTCTTTCCGCTGCGCGGTTTGACGTCGGACAATTGGGAAGACCTGACCCTGATCGGCAAGGTGCTGGACTACTTCTGGCATATCACACTCCCTGTTTTGGCCTCGACGATTTCGGCGTTTGCCACGCTCACGTTATTGACCAAAAACAGTTTTCTCGACGAAATCAAAAAGCAATATGTCATGACCGCTAAGGCAAAGGGTCTGACTGAATCTCGCGTGCTCTACGGCCATGTATTCCGCAATGCGATGCTGATCGTTATCTCTGGATTTCCCGCTCTTTTCATTGGTGTGTTTTTTGGTGGGTCGCTGATTATTGAGACATTGTTTAGTCTGGACGGTCTGGGCCGGTTGGGATTTGAGGCTGCGGTAGCGCGTGACTATCCGGTGGTGTTTGGCACATTGTTCGCCTTTTCACTAATGGGACTGGTGATCGGGATTATCACCGATTTGACCTATGTGTTCATCGATCCCCGTATTGATTTCGAGGCGCGAGGCCAATGACATTATCCCCGTTAAACCAACGCCGCTGGCGCAATTTCAAACGTAACCGCCGGGCTGTTTGGTCGCTGATCATCTTTTCAATCCTGTTCGGATTGTCGTTGTTTGCTGAACTTATCGCGAATGACAAACCGATCCTTGTGTCGTATCGCGGCGAGTTGCGGATGCCGGTCATGTCGTTTTATTCCGAGACCGATTTTGGCGGGGATTTCCCGACAGAAGCGGGGTATTCCGACCCTGAAGTGCAATGCCTGATCGTCACAGGCGGGCTGGTGGACTGTTTTGACACCCCCGATACCTTGATTGCTGCGGTTGCAAACGGTGACGATGTGGGCATCGACGGGTTTGAAAAAGGCTGGATGCTTTGGCCCGTCATCCCATACGCCTACGACACCATCGTCGATGTCGCAGGGGTTGCACCCGCGCCACCGTCACGGACAAACTGGCTTGGCACCGATGATACCAAACGCGATGTCGTTGCCCGCATCATCTATGGGTTTCGCTTGTCGATTGTCTTTGCCCTGATCGTGACCTCGGGCGCGTCGCTGATCGGAATTGTAGCAGGGGCCGTGCAGGGGTATTTCGGGGGCTGGGTAGACCTTGTGTTCCAGCGGTTCATCGAAATCTGGACAGGAATGCCATCGCTGTATGTGATCATCATCGTGTTTGCGATTGTCGGGCGAAGTTTCTGGTTATTGGTGTTTCTCACGATCCTGTTTGGCTGGCCCGCGCTTGTGGGCGTGGTGCGCGCCGAGTTTTTGCGTGCGCGCAATCTGGAATATGTGCGCGCAGCCAAGGCGCTGGGCGTGTCGGACCGTGTGATCATGTTCCGCCATATGCTACCCAATGCGATGGTGGCCACGGTGACCATGTTACCGTTTTTGATCACAGGGGCCATCGGCGGGCTGGCATCGCTTGATTTCTTGGGCTTCGGGTTGCCATCATCTGCGCCGTCGCTGGGCGAAATGACGTTGCAGGCCAAGCAGAACTTGCAAGCACCTTGGCTGGCCTTTACCGCCTTTTTTACCTTCGCGATCATGCTATCGCTGTTGGTGTTCGTCTTTGAAGGCGTGCGCGATGCCTTTGATCCCAGGAAAACCTTTTCATGACCTCAATCCTGAACGTCAAAGATCTGAACGTCAGCTTTCGCCAAGACGGTGAGACGACCTATGCAGTGCGCGGCGTGTCGTTTCATGTGGAAAAGGGCGAAACCGTGGCCTTGGTCGGCGAAAGCGGTTCTGGCAAATCGGTCACCGCTTTATCGACTGTGCAATTGCTGACAGATAGTGCCACTGCCACGGGCTCGATCACCTATGCGGGCCGCGAAATGATCGGGGCGTCAGAGCAGGAATTGCGTGCCGTGCGCGGCAACGACATCAGCTTTATTTTCCAAGAACCGATGACATCGCTGAACCCGCTGCACACGATTGAACGGCAATTGCGCGAAAGTATTGAGTTGCACCAAGGGCTTCGCGGTCCGGCGGTGGCGGATCGAATTATCGAGCTGTTAGAACAGGTCGGCATTCACGAAGCGGTCAGCAGGCTTGGCGCCTATCCGCATCAGCTCTCGGGTGGGCAACGGCAACGTGTGATGATCGCGATGGCATTGGCCAACGGGCCGGAGTTGTTGATCGCCGACGAGCCGACAACCGCGCTTGATGTGACCATTCAGGCCCAAATCCTTGATCTGCTGGCAGACCTGAAACGCGATGTCGGCATGTCGATGCTATTTATCACCCACGACCTGACGATCGTGCGCAAGATCGCCGATCGTGTCTGCGTGATGAAAGATGGCGAGATCGTCGAGCAGGGGCTGACCCGCGATATTTTCGACGCGCCGCAGCACCCCTATACCCAATTGCTACTGGCTGCTGAATCGTCCGGCCTGCCTGCGCCGGTGCCTGAGGGCGCGGTTATTATCGCCGAAACCGACGCGCTGAAAATCTGGTTCCCGATCCACGCAGGGTTTCTCAAACGCACGGTGGGCCATGTCAAAGCAGTCAATGCCGCGACCTTGCAAGTGCGCGCTGGCGAAACGCTGGGCATTGTCGGCGAAAGTGGATCAGGCAAGACCACGCTGGCGCTGGCGATCATGCGCCTGATACGCTCAGAAGGGCGCATCAGCTTTTTGGGGCGCGACATTGACCCGTTGAACCAGAAACAAATGCGGCCTTTGCGCGCCGATATGCAGATCGTGTTCCAAGACCCTTATGGGTCGCTATCCCCACGCATGACGGTTGCCGAAATCATCGCCGAGGGACTTGCGATTCACGGGTTGGAGGCGGGCAAGAACCAGCGTGAAATGGTCAGCGAAATCATGACAGAGGTCGGTCTTGATCCCGCGTTGATGGATCGCTATCCGCATGAATTTTCGGGCGGTCAGAGGCAACGCGTGGCCATCGCGCGTGCGATGATCCTGCGGCCAAAACTGTTGGTATTAGATGAACCTACGTCTGCGTTGGATATGACGGTGCAGGTGCAAATCGTGGCTTTGTTGCGTGATTTACAGGTCAAATTTGGGCTGGCGTATTTGTTTATCAGTCACGACCTGAAAGTCGTGCGTGCCCTGTCGCATAAGGTGATGGTAATGAAGCAGGGCAATGTAGTAGAGGCCGGGGATGCCGCTGAGATATTTGATGCGCCGCAAACCGATTACACCCGCGCCTTAATGGCCGCTGCGTTCGAAGGACGGTCCCTCTAAAACCTATACGGCGTGCGTTAGCCTTCAGAGCCAATCATGAAACACGGTGTGCCACGGGCCGTCAGGCGGCGGCAGGCAAGGTCAGCTGTTTCGCGGGTTAACCCCATGAAGTTGGCGTCGTAGCCGCGTGACGTGGACACAACTTTGCGCAATGATCCGTCAAGCGTGCTCATTTCATTCAGCGCCACCTTTAAAAGAACCCGTTCAGCAGTGTAGCGCGAGCCGTAACGGCCTACGTTTACGCCCCAATTACGGCCACCTGACGTGGACACGCGGGTCACGATTTCTGGCGCGGTGGGTGCCGCAGGGGCTATTTCAGCCGAAGCAACAACAAGATTGGTAGGTCGTGTTGCAGGCGTTAGATCGGCGGTGGCAAGTGCGAGTGCGACCGCATCCTGTGCCTCCGTCGGGGCAGGGGTCGCAGGACTAGGTGTGGCAGCAGCGACGGCTTCCGCCAGCGCGGAATTGATCACGTCGGTATTGACCGCCAAAAGGATTGGCGGTTCAGGCGCTGGACGCCGTTGCGGGCGCAGGGAACTGGTGACACTGCCCGTGACACGCACGGTTTTGCCGGCGCCGCCGTTTGTCGCAGGGCCAGAATTGCCAGTGACCGTCTCAGGAGCTGCGGAAGCTACAAGGTCGGGGCGGTTAATCGTGGCACGCGATGGGGCGCGATTAAAGCCCAAGTCCATCAGTTCAGTGACTTGCGCGTTGCGTGCAGAGGTTGACGATCCGCCAAATACCGTGGCGATTACGCGTTCTTGGCCGCGCTGAGCAGAGGCAACAAGGTTAAAACCTGCCGCACGGGTGTAGCCGGTTTTGATGCCATCGGCGCCCTCATAGCTGTCCAGCCAACGGCGGTTGGTGTGGCGCACGGTGGCGACGCCTGCATCAGCAGTCCGGCGCGAAAACAGGTTATAATATTGTGGATAGTCATAGATTACATGGCGACCCAGCAGCGACATATCGCGGGCGGTAGACAGATGTCCCGCTTGCGTCAGGCCATTGGCGTTCTTGAACGTCGTGTTATTCATGCCCATCGCCTTGGCCGTGCGGTTCATTCTGGTGGCAAAAGCTGCTTCCGAGCCGGAAATCGCCTCGCCGATCGCCGTGGCCGCATCATTAGCGGATTTTACGGCAGCAGCACGCAGCAAATAGCGCAGTTTGATTTTCTGGCCGCTCCGCAGGCCCAGTTTAGAGGGCGGTTCGTTGGCGGCATTGCGCGAAATCGTCACTTCGGTATCCAGCGTAATTTCGCCGCGCTGGATGGCCTGAAACGCAATATAAAGCGTCATCATTTTGGTCAAAGAAGCGGGATGCAGCTTTGTATCGGCGTTGCGTGAAAACAATACCTCGCCGGTGCGAGCGTCCATCACAAGCGCTGCGTAGGGGGCTGCACTACTTCGCGATCCCGCAAACGAGACGCCAAGCAAGCAAATGCACAAAAATACCCATCGAAGGGCCAATGGTCCGGAACGACTTTTCACGTCGGTTGCCTCGATTTTTTTACTGCCTCTGGCCCCAGATTAATTCCGAGTGCCTTTGTTATGACAACACGCTAGCACAAAGAAAAAATTCAGAAAATACCCTAATTTCAAAGACTTTCGGTGTGACATTCCGGTCAAGATTGGCAGATGTTGAGTGTTTCTGCAGCAAGACCCCTAGATCGGCGATTGTGGCGGAATTGGGGCAAATGGTTAACGCCTGCCATTCCAAATATGCCAGTGAATTGCGAACGAGTCGTGAGGGGCTTTCAACTCGGCCCACGTGCTCTATATATTGAGTGGAATCCAAATAGGATACAGCGATGCTTGCGGACTTTTACATGATGGCAGACAAAAAGGATGATGACGACGGTGACGTCGGCGTTGTGCTGGAAACCAAGCCGAAAACAAAGCGGCCACCGATGTATAAGGTGATGATTCTAAATGATGATTTTACACCTATGGAGTTTGTGGTGCATGTGCTGGAGCGGTTTTTCGGCATGTCTCACGCCCAGTCGTTTGAGCTGATGCTTGTGGTACATAAGAAAGGTGTCGCAGTTGTCGGCGTTTTCAGTCATGAGATTGCCGAAACGAAAGTAGCGCAAGTTATGGATTTTGCGCAACGTCACCAGCATCCGCTGCAATGCACGATGGAAAAAGAATAGCGTAGGCTGTTCGTTAGGGTCACATGTCATTATCTCGAATTTCGACGGCCATTGAAGATGGCGCATTGGTTTTGCCCAAGGGGCAGATTACGATCATGCGGCCACCTGCGGATTATGACGTGGCCGCACTTGACCGCGACAATGTCCTGATCAGCCAAGGATATTACCCGGATTTTGCGCGTTGGAGCGACGTAGGTTACCCTGTGACCGCGCGCGCCGAACCGGCAACCGTCGCGATTGTTGTTGTGCCTCGCTCGAAAGCATTGGCCCGCTCGATGGTGGCTCAGGCCGCATCATGGGCACAGATCGTTGTGGTGGACGGCCAACGGACCGATGGCGTGGACGGGCTATTCAAGGAGTGTCGCAAGCGGATCGGCAATATCGCTTCGATCCCCAAAGGGCATGGGCGCATCTTTTGGTTCAATGGCACCGAGGCCTTTGCCGATTGGATTGCCCCGCCTCCCCAAAAAGGACCACAAGGTTATTTCACGACGGCTGGGGTTTTTTCTGACGGGGCTGTTGATAAGGGCTCGGAGCTATTGGCACAATCGTTGCCCGATAAACTGCCCGCGCGCCTTGCGGATCTTGGCGCTGGCTGGGGCTATCTGGCCGCACCAATTCTGTCGCGCACAGGTGTTAAATCGCTTGATTTGATCGAAGCAGAGGCGCTATCGCTTGATTGCGCCCGCTTGAACGTGACCGATCCACGGGTGGGATTCCACTGGGCTGATGCCACCACATTTACACCCAAGACGGCCTACGATGGGATTATCATGAACCCTCCGTTTCACACAGGTCGCGCCCCAGAGCCGCAGTTGGGCCGTGCGTTCATCGCATCAGCGGCACGCGTTTTGGCCTCGCACGGAAAACTATGGATGGTGGCAAACCGCCATTTGCCATATGAACAGGCCCTGCGAGACCATTTTCGCAACGTAGACGAAATTGCAGGGTCAAGCGCGTTCAAGGTGTTTCACGCCACGCGTCCGGTTCGTTAGGAGATACGCAGATGTCATTTTCGATTGCAGGCAAAACTGCCATTGTCACCGGGGCGGCCAATGGCGTTGGCTTGGCCATCGGGCGTCATTTTATTGCGCAGGGGGCCAATGTCGTCTTTGCGGATATGGACGAAGAGGCCTTACGGCGCGAAATGGGTGAACTGGCGGAAAAAGAAGAAAATGTGCGGACTTTTGCGGGCGATTTGCGTAAGAAATTGACAATAAAAAATTTGTTGTCTGTGACAATTGATGCTTTTGATAGGGTTGATATTTTGGTGAATGCGTCGCGTCAGGTCTTATTGACGGATGCCTTGTCCGCGGAAGACAATTCCGTCGAGGATTTACTGCAACAAAATTTAATTGCGGGACTGCGGCTTAGCCAAGCGGTTGCGCGACGCATGATCAAGCAAAACGAAAAATCTACCCAAGACGATGATGCGGGGCCAATCGGGTCGATTGTGAACATCTCTTCGATTGCGGCACGACGCACGCATCCCGATTTGCTGGCTTATTCGATCAGCTGTGCCGCGCTGGATCAAATGACGCGGTCTTTGGCGGTGGCTTTGGCGCCCAAGCGGATACGCGTCAACGCGGTGGCCTTTGGCTCGGTTATGAGCGCAAGCCTTATGGGCGCGCTGAAAGACGATGAGGAAACCCGCGATGTTATTATTGAAAACACACCGCTGCACCGTATCGCAAACCCAGGTGAAGTCTCGGATGCAGTGCAATATCTAGCGTCCGACGCCGCTGGATTTGTGACGGGGCAGATTATCACCGTGGATGGTGGGCGCACGTTGATCGATCCGGCGGCGGTTTCAGCGCACTGATCAAGCGGGGTTTGCCGCTAAACATTGCTGGCGGGCCACTTGGGCATTTGATTGCATCTGTCGTTGACGCTCTTCCAGCGACGCTAGTTTATCACGCTCGGCATTCAGATCGATGGCGACTGGCACCCGCATATCGCGCACTTGGGTCTCTTTGCAACGGGTCTGAATAACGGTGCCATCCGGCAGCGTGGACTTACAAATTGCACGAACTTCACGAATTTTCTGTTTTGTTTCAATCGCGTAACCTCGCGCGAGGTTACTTCGGGTTTCAACGACAAGCCGTTCCAGAACGCGTTGATCCTTGTTGACCTGATTCAAGCACGCCTCGCGGGGCGTGGCGCAGGCGGCGACAAAGGACAGCAGGCCAAGTGTGACAAATCGCATAAATCGGACTCCAGTATTGATCTTCGAGTTCAGCTATGGTGCTAACATCCACAAAAGCCCGATGCGGCTTGTTATACAATATCAAAGGTAAAAGCGCAGATGTCAGACGCAATGGAGCAAGAAAAAGCCACAGCCTCGGCATGGTTCCGCACATTACGGGACGAAATCGTTGGTGTGTTTGAAGCCTTGGAAGATCGCCAACAGTGCGGGCCAACCGCGCGGCGCCCTGCAGGGCGGTTCGAGGTGACAGAAACCACGCGCACCTCTGATGACGGGTCGGACGCAGGCGGCGGCTTGATGTCGGTGATGCGCGACGGGCGGGTCTTCGAAAAAGTGGGCGTGAACATCAGCACGGTCTACGGACAACTTGGTGGGGCCGCACAAAAGGCGATGGCCGCACGCGGCGTGCCCGGAATGGAGGCCGATCCGCAGTTTTGGGCGTCGGGCATATCGCTGGTGGCTCATATGCAAAACCCGCATGCGCCTGCCGTGCATATGAACACCCGCATGTTCTGGACACCGCACGCATGGTGGTTTGGCGGGGGGTCTGATCTAAACCCATGCATCGAATATGAAAACGATACAGCGGACTTTCATGCGGCTCAGAAAGCCCATCTCGACCCGCACGGGGTTGATCTATATCCGCGCCTAAAGGCATGGGCCGACGAGTATTTCTACATCCCGCATCGCAATCGCGCACGCGGTGTCGGCGGTATCTTTATGGACGACCACAACACCGGTAACTGGGCCGCCGACTTCGCCCTGACCCAAGACATCGGCCGCGCATTTCTACCGGCCTATGTGCCGCTGGTGGATCGCCGCCGCGACACCCAGTGGTCCGAAGCGGATAAGGACGCACAGCTTGTGCACCGCGGGCTATATGCGGAATATAATCTTGTCTATGACCGTGGCACCAAGTTTGGGTTAACCACTGGTCATGATGCCAATGCGGTATTGATGAGCCTGCCGCCGATGGCCAAATGGATATAACCCCCGCTACTTTATCGCTCTTTGTTGTCACATCAGCGATTATTGAACTGACCCCGGGTCCGAACATGGCGTATCTTGCAATTGTCGGGCTTAGTCAGGGCCGCAAGCCAGGTTTCGCCGCCGTCGCAGGGGTGGCGGTTGGGTTGGCAATTGTGGGTTTTGCAGCCGCCCTGGGTCTCGCCGCCGCAATAAATGCGTCGCCATTACTTTACCAAACCTTGCGCTGGGCGGGTGTCATTTATTTGCTTTGGTTGGCCTATGACGGTTGGCGGGACGCGACGGAAGATATCGAGTACGCTCCGCTCGGATCGTCCAATGCTCTTTATTTCAGGCGTGGGTTAATCACAAATTTGCTGAACCCAAAGGCCGCAATTTTTTATCTATCGGTGCTGCCCAGCTTTGTCGATCCGCCAAGCGGGGTTATGTGGCAAACGCTGGTTCTGACTGCGACCTATGTTGCCGTGGCAACTGCAATCCATGGTGCTATTGTTATTGCCGCGGGTGCGGTTCGTCCATTCCTAGAGGACTCACGTCGCAGCAAGGTCGTACGTCGAGCCTTATCTGTTGCACTTGCGCTGGTCGCGCTTTGGTTCGCTTGGAAAACCGGCACTTAGCCAGTGCGCACTGTATCGATCATTAGCTGCACATTGTCGGGGTTGGCGTCTGGCGTGATGCCGTGCCCGAGGTTGAAAATATGCGGCCCGTTGGCAAAGGCTTTGCAGATCGCACGGGTTTCGCGCACAAGGTCGTCGCCGCCCGAAACCATGTGTCGTGACGCAAGATTTCCCTGCACACAGCCTCCGTTTTGCACATTGGCCGCGGCCCACACCGGATCAACCGCATCATCAAGCGCGATGCAATCCGCACCCGTTGCCGCGTGGAGCCCCGCGTTTCTCTCGCCTGCGCCGCGCGGGAAGGCGATGATCGGGGTGCGCGGATATTTGGCTTTTAGTGCTGCGATAATTCGTTGCTGTGGCTTGATTGAAAAGTCAATGAAATCCGAACCTTGCAACGAACCTGCCCAGCTATCAAAGAGTTTGACAACCTCTGCGCCCGCTTCGATCTGTTTGGACAAATAGGCAATCGTGCCGTCGGTAATCTGCTCGATTAGGGCCGCGAAAACGGGGCGGTTTTCATCTTTTAGCTTGTGTGCAGGTCCTTGGTCAGGGGTGCCTTTGCCCGCGATCATATAGGTCGCCACCGTCCATGGTGCGCCAGCAAAACCAATCAATGTGGTTTCCTTTGGCAATTCGTTTTTCAGAATTTTGATTGTTTCATAGATCGGATTTAATGTCTCATGGATATCGGCAAGTGGCTTAAGTGCCGCAAGTTCTTGCGCGGTTGTGATCGTTGACAGCCGCGGCCCTTCGCCAGTGACAAACCACAAATCGGCGCCCATTGCTTGTGGTAGAAGCAGGATATCAGCAAACAGGATCGCCGCGTCAAAGCCGTAGCGGCGGATCGGCTGCAATGTCACCTCGGCGGCCAGTTCGGGATTGTAGCAAAGCGACAAGAAATCACCCGCCTGTGCCCGCGCCGCCTTGTATTCGGGTAAATAGCGACCTGCTTGGCGCATCATCCAGATGGGCGGGACGGGCAGCGTTTCGCCAGCAAGGGCGCGGAGGATCAGTTTGTCTTGGGCCATAATTTGCTTCCTTTTGTCGCGTCACTCGTCCCAAGTGCGGCCAGCGTTGTCAATGCCGCAAGCCACGTTTAGAAGTCGCAGTATGACAATGATCTTACCTACACCCGCTCGCCCGCTCAAAATCGGCACACGTGGATCACCGCTTGCATTGGCTCAGGCCTATGAGACGCGCGCGCGCCTCGCGGCAGCGTTTGATCTGCCGCATGACGCTTTTGCGATCGTGGTCATCAAAGTAACCGGCGATTTGATCCAAGATCGCGCGCTCAAAGAGATCGGTGGCAAGGGGCTGTTCACCCGGGAAATCGAAGAGGCCCTGCTGGACGGGTCCATCGATATTGCGGTGCATTCGATGAAGGACATGCCCGTCGCGCAGCCAAAAGGTCTGCTGCTGGACACCTATCTGCCGCGCGAAGACGTGCGTGACGCATTTGTATCGCTGACCCACGACCGCATTGCGGATTTGGCACAGGGTGCAACGGTTGGCACATCGTCGTTGCGTCGCCGCGCGCAGCTATTGGCGCGCCGCCCAGACCTGAACATCGTAGAGTTTCGCGGCAATGTGCAGACAAGGTTGAAAAAGCTGGGGGACAATGTCGCCGAGGCGACGTTCCTTGCGATGGCGGGCCTCAACCGGCTGGGCATGGATGCCGTCAAGCGGACCGCGATCGAGGTCGACGATATATTACCTGCAATCGCCCAAGGCGCAATCGGGATCGAACGGCGCAGCAATGATGCAGCTATGGCAGATATGCTTGCCGCTATTCATCACGGGCCCACAGGGCAGCGCTTGGCAGCAGAGCGCGCGTTTTTGGCGGCGCTGGACGGGTCATGCGAAACCCCTATCGGAGGGCTGGCAGAGCTGGAGGGCGGTATGCTGCGACTGCGGGGTGAAATCCTGCGCACTGATGGGTCGGAGGTCTTGCGCGATGATGCCACAGCCCCGATCGCGGACGGCGCGGAATTGGGCCGCGAGATGGCGGCAAAACTATTGAAAATCGCCGGGCCCGGTTTTCTGCACGGTTAATCGGGATACATTTTTCCGGGGTTTAGTATCCCTTTTGGGTCAAGCGCCGCTTTTATTGCTTTCATGTTGGCAAGGGCGACAGGGTCCTTGCGCCTTCGCATCGCGTTCAGCTTGGACAACCCGACGCCGTGTTCGGCACTGAATGACCCGTTCAAATCTTGCACCACATCTTCGACTGCGCATTTGATTGCGTCAGTAAGGGCGGGGTCGTCGCGCGATGGGTAAGCAGTGTAATGGATATTGCCGTCGCCAAGATGTGCGACCGACAATTCCGATGCGGCAGCGTCCAGATCGGCCAAGCGCAGGGTCATGCGGTCCAAAAATACCGCGACATCGTGCAGAGCCACCGCGATGTCCGTGTCGATAAATGGATGTTTGGCAAAAGCGATTTCCGCGGCCGCCTCGCGGCGCGCCCACATAGCAGCCCGCTGTGTGTCATTCTGGGCGACGACCGCATCGAGCACCAGACCGGCCTCGAACAGCTGTGTGAGTATATCCTCAAGCAGCCGCACAACCGGCACGGACCCGTCGGGGTCTGGCGTTGCATCACGCGCCGCAGTGGCTCCGACCTCTATCAGGATATTGACGTCATAACTTTCCTTGAACGGCGGCTTGGCGCGCGGGTCGAGTGCCAAATGCCCGTCGATATAAGCGCGCGGCATAAATTCGAATGCCTCGACCGCGTCCCCCGTCGCACTTTGCACCGCGTTCAGCAGGGCCAGAGCCGCTGAAAGGTCAAGGGTTGCAACCATTGCTGTCGCATAAGCGCGCGGTTCAGGTGACAGCTTGAGAACAGCGGCGGTGATGATCCCTAGCGTCCCCTCGGCACCGATCATCAGATGCTTGAGGTTCAGACCAGAATTGTCTTTGTGCAATGCGCCCATCAGGTTCATGATTGCGCCGTCTGCCATCACCACCTCGAGGCCCATCACGTGGTCGCGGGTGTTGCCATACCGCAAGACGTTGGATCCGCCCGCATTTGTCGACAAAACCCCGCCAATCATTGCCGAGCCGCGCGCACCGAATGTAAGAGGAAATATCAAGCCAAATGCTTTGACTGCATTGTGCAAGTTCGCAAGTATCACGCCTGCTCCCACCGTCGCCGTGCGGCCTTCTGGGTTGATTTGCGATATCTGGTCAAGCCGGTCCAAGGACAGCAGTAGCGCATCATCGTTGGCACTCGCACCGCCGTTCAACCCGGTGTTCCCTGACACCGGCACAACGGGGGTTTGTGTTGCATATGCAATCGCCATGATCGCGGCGACCTCGCGCGTGTCCTTCGGGCGCAGCACCGCGATCGGCGTAGAGGAATAGTTGCCCGTCCAGTCATGCGCCCATTTAGCGGTATCGGCCGCCTTGGTCAGAACGAACGCGTCGCCAATCGCGTTGCGGAGTTGATCAAGAATGTTCATCAGATGCCCCTATTGCTTGGACGTACATTAGGTCTCATTAGTCAGGTTTAAAAGCTGTCCCAACGCGAAAAAATGTTCGTATATTCAGCACACGCCTGCCAGTCGGGATTGCCGAATTTCATCTGCCTATAGTCAACTCAAACGGGGG
>TARA_R110002051_G_scaffold267030_1_pt1 | contig 30354 bp, 27 predicted proteins | sample TARA_R110002051 | Tara Oceans TARA_R110002051 (sample SAMEA4397023) | marine metagenome | biome: Polar Biome; feature: [MES] marine water layer (ENVO:01000295) within the mesopelagic zone...; material: water (ENVO:00002006), including particulate matter (ENVO:01000060) such... | reverse complement strand
AGAAGGAAAGGTAAAATACTTTGGTTTATGCGAAGCAAATCCAGATACCATTCGAAGAGCTCACGAAACACTTCCCGTTTCAGCTTTGCAGAGTGAATATTCTATGTTCTATTGCGAGCCTGAAAATGAAATCATTCCAATTTTAGAAGAATTAGGAATCGGCTTTGTGCCTTTCAGTCCATTGGGCAAAGGATTTCTGACTGGAAAGATAAATGCTGAAACTGAATTTGAAGAAACAGATGGCAGAAATATGTCACCTCGTTTCAATAAAGAGAATAGGGAAGCAAATCAAAGTTTAGTTGATTTGGTTGTTGCCATTGCAAGCAAAAAAAGTGCGACGCCTGCACAAATTTCTCTAGCTTGGCTACTTGCTCAAAAACTGTTTATTGTGCCTATTCCTGGAACCTCAAAACTACATCGCTTAAAAGAAAACATTGGTGGAATAACAATTGAACTATCCAATTCCGAATTAAGTCAAATAAACGAGTCTTTAGAAAAGATAAAAATTTTTGGAGATAGATATCCAAAACAATTAGAATCTAAAATTGGTAAATAATGGGATAAAATAAAAGTCCAGCTGCCAACAAGGTATAAAAAATAGCAGTTAAGAGCTAAATTCAATGTTTGGTTCTTTTCTGCTATCTTTGTTTCTAAACCGAAAAATAGCATGTACAAATCTGCTACTTTTCATAAACAAAACGTTGGCAACATTTTATGTGAAGTTATCTAGGATTAAATAAAAAAGCACCTTGATTGAAAGTGCTTTTTACGTATTATTTATGATGATGTCCTGTCGAGCGCGGGTCGCAACCACAACCTTGATTATAGCCATTTTCATTAAAGGTAACTACAGTGGTTTGAGCTGTAATTCCTTCAAGTTCCAATAAAGCGCGTTTAATAGGTCGAATCCAATGTTCTCTCTTTTCTAAATTTGTGGTTTCTAACATCATTTCATCTTCCTCTAAATCAAAATGACTGTGAAGAAGTGTTATACCGAATCTTGAAAGGGCATTGTGTTTTTGCAAAACTTTTCGAATGTCTTCAAAACATTCAGAATCATAATCTCCAATTGGTTTTACGTCTGCAATGTGATTTAATGAACTCCATTGCATAACATCCATAGTTACAGTACTCATACAATATTAATTTAAAGGGTTAATACTAAATTGACAATACTAATTAAAGGGTTAATACTAAATTACTCCACCACCATTGCGGTTATCCTCATCTACGGTTTGGCTAAGCATCATTAAGAATATATTTGAATCTAGAGGAACCAAAATTAGGATGATGTATTTCTTCATAACGAATTATTTTATTTCTTTTTTAGTTATAAAGTAGCCTAAACCCCCTCCAAGAATGGCACATACCACAACGCTTAAAAACACATTGAAAATAATATCCCCACCATTACCAACAAACTTTTCGTAACGTTCTACGGTTTGAGGGAAATTTCTCAAATAACCAAATACTCCACTACTACCACCATAATTTTTTATTATATCGGATTGAAAATAATAACTGATAGGAATCCCTATGAGTGCACCAACAATCCCAAAAATTAGCATTTTGTGATTATTTTGACTTAACATTAAGTAAAGACTTGCATATACAATAATCCCTAAGGGTATAAATATTAAAGTAAGAACGATTAGTACTATTCTAATCATTAAAGGATTTAGCTCTAGTTTTTGAGAAAGCTTACTACAAGCCCCAAAAAGAGATTTTTCGGTACGAGTAAAAAAAACTGATATTTGTTGGGTATCCATAATTGGGTTTGTTTAATTTTACTTAAAACTAAACGTAAAAGAATCCAAATAAAATTCCCATTTATTTTCTGTAAGATAAAATTGATTTGTTGGGTATACTAAATTATTTTCTGAATAAACAATATCTTTGAGAATAGTGAAATCCAATTAATAATACTTATACGAAGCATGTCATTGTTTTATTTTTTGTTGGTATATGTAAATTGTGTTGTTCAAGTGCAAGACTCTTTATATGCTACAGTAACTATACTCCCTGTTACGGATACGCTAACTATTGATGCCAGAAATGACTATGTAAGACAGGCTTTGTTTTTAAATCCTGCAGACACAACCTTGTTTTTGTTTGCAGAAAAAACAGTACAATATGCCCATAAACTAGCGTATGAAAAAGGGGTGCTACTTGCTTATGAGCGAATGGGTTTAGTGCAGCAATATAGCTATTCTAATCCATTCAAAGCTCTAGAGTGCTATCATAAAGCACTTAGCATTATTGAAAAAAATAAAAAATTAATTGACTATAAAGTGGGAATTCTGGGTAACATTGCCACAATTTATTATGAACAGGAAGAATACCTAAAAGCCCTAAGTATTTTTAAAGACCTCTTACAAAACAGTAAAACAATAGAGCTCCGTTCCCTTGCCAATATCGCGAATATATATGGCTCTTTGCAAAAACAAGATTCCGCAATTTATTATTATAAGGAAGCCTTAAAACACCCACAACTGGCAGAAAATGTAATGTACGAAGCCAATTTATGGAGCAATATTTCTTTGATGTACCAACAAAACAATTCTTTACAAGAAGCAATCGAAGCTATCGAGAAAAGTTTAGACTTAATCGATGCCCATAACATAGAATTTGTTCGTCCAACGGCCTATACAAATGCTGCAATGGTTTATCTGGCCCAAAAAGACTATAGCAATGCAAGAAAATACGCCTTAGAGGCACTACAGTTCAGCGAAAATTCAGGGAATCTATTTATGCAAAAATCAGCGTGGGGTACTCTTGCCGATGTATATGAAGCTGAACATGACGATTCAAAATCACTCGAGGCTTATAAGAAATATACGGTATACAAAGACAGCCTAAACAATCAAAACCGTCGTGTGGAAATCAATCGACAGCAAATGGAATTTGACTTCGAGAAAAAGGAAGCCTTAGGAAAAGTAGAAATAAAACGACTTTCAACCATCAAACAAGCGACCCTTATAGGTGCTATTGGCTTGCTTTTGGTTTCTTTCATCGGGTTTATGATGTACAAACGTAAACAAGATGCCGTGAGTAAACAAAAAGAAGCTGAATTTAATGTATTAGTTTCGGATACGGAGTTAAAAGCATTACGTGCACAAATGAATCCACATTTTGTCTTCAATTCTCTCAACTCAATTGGCGATTATATCCTAAAAAATGATACCGACAAAGCTCAGGAGTATTTAATCCAGTTCGCACAGCTTATGCGAATGGTTCTTGAAAATTCGGAACAAAAAGAAATAGTGCTTAGCGAAGAATTAAAGTTTATAGAACTTTATCTTCAAGTAGAATCAAAACGGTTACCGAATCGTTTTACATATACCATTACGGTTATGGATGGTTTAGAAACAGAAAATATTCTCATTCCGCCACTTTTGTTGCAACCATTTATAGAAAATAGTATTTGGCACGGTTTCAATTCTATAGCGACAACAGGGCAAATTTTGATAGTGATAAAAAAAGAAAACGACATGTTGTTGTGCAGCATAGAAGATAATGGAATAGGAAGAAATTCAAAAACTTCCGAAAACAGCCAAAAAAAATCATTTGGAATAGCGATAACAGAGAATCGATTGAACATATTGAATCAGAAGAAAAAAAGTAAAGGCAAATTACGGATTACCGATACAAAAAATCATTCGGGAACCTATGTCGAAGTAAGCCTTCCATTAGAATTTTATTTTTAAAAGAAAATGATGACCATAGCCATAATAGATGATGAGCAACATTGTATCAATCGTATTGTAAAGCTGCTACAGTCCTATGAAGGGAAGGTGCATCTTGTAACCTATAATTCAGTAGAAACAGCTATACATGGAATCAATACAGTGAAGCCTGATGTTGTTTTTCTTGATGTACAAATTCATAATAAAACTGGGTTCGAGATCCTTAAAGCTGTTGATTTCAACGATTTTAATTTAGTGTTTACAACGGCCTATGAACGGTATGCTATTGATGCCTTTAAATTTTCTGCCATAGATTATTTGTTAAAACCCATTGCCTCAGAAGATTTTGAAAACACCCTTCAAAAAATTTTCAAAAAGGCAGAACACACAAAATTGAATGAAAAATTAGCTGTTTTGTTAGCCAATCTTTCTACCGAAAATGTATCAAAAAAAATAAGTATTCCTACGCATGATGGACATGAATTTCTAAGTATTTCTGACATTATCCGTTGTCAATCTAATGTAAACTATACCCATATATTCTCTAAAGACCAAAAAAAGTATACGGTTTCAAAAACACTAAAATATTTTGAAGACCTTTTAAGTGATTATGGTTTTTTTAGAGTCCATAATTCTCATCTTATTAACATGAGTTATATTAAAGCCTATTCCAAAAATGGCTATGTAACACTAACAGACAATAATAAGTTGGAAGTCTCAGTTCGAAGAAAAGAGGCTTTTATAAAAGCGTGTCATTGGATTTTAAAATGACAGCAATATGTAGCTGCTAATTAGCAAAGAACCAAAAAATGACAAAGACTACTGTATTTTAAATCAACTTTCTGATATAACCCAAGAAAAATAGGGTGTAAAATAAGTATAAGAGGTTTATAAAAAAATAGGCGAAACAGTAATAAAATCAAGATTTTTGATTCCCATCAAACGTTGTGCTAAAGTTTCGTGCATCCCTATGCCACTTACAAATTAAAACATAACTTGTAGCCTTATTTCAGGACGGGTCTCCCATTAAAATGGTGCATGATTAATGGGAATATGTTCCTTAGAATATAAGCTCAAGGTTTTCATTTGGTAGTTGAGAATACCTCTTAAGCTTTATTTTAAAAAAAACAATGTAAATTAATTGTAAATTAAAAGTTAATTTTAGTTCTTGCAAGCAATTTCAACGACCTATGCAAATTAACTGGCTACCACGCTTAACCCATCCTTCCAATACCATGTCAGAGCTATTACACTTGGAATACCAATTGTGTAGTTTTCTATTTGTTTCAATCATTCAAGAAGTGGAACATTTAGCGAAATACAGCCACTTTATTGCGGTAGTGTTTGATACTGAACTTAAAAAGTTTGAGGTTTCCCATGAAACACCAGAGCCTCTTTTTTCTTTTATCTGCAGTAAAGTGACTCGTTTTAACAGTATGAAGGAAATGGACCCTCTGGGCTACCCCATTTCCAAAGTATCCCAAGGGGTTATGACATCGTATCAAGAGAAGTAAATCAGTAAAAATTATTATACAGTTTATTTAGACAGTAAAGAAAATTTCGATACGAATTATGAACGTAATTGGTATTACTACTATAAAAAAAGCGGCATACAACAAGCCGTATAAAATTAATTGCTTGTACAAGCCTACTTACAAAAATCCTCGAGGTAATTTACATCGGTGATTTATTTGCTAGCTTTAATGCTTAATAAACACGTTGAAATCAATGTGAACAGAATTACGAACAGTCATTACAAATCCCAGTTAAAACACAATTTGCGTTTTGAATTTTATAACCATTAGGAATTGAATACTCAACGCGTTCTTCAAGGCATTCAATTGAATCACAAGACAAACACCGAAAATGAAAATGATGTTGAACAACTTCTGGTGGATTCATATACTTTTTACAAATAGCAAAATACTGTTTTCCGTCATCTGCAATAATTTTGTGGACTATTTCATCTTCACAAAATCTGTTCAACACCCTATAAATTGTAGCTCTATTAATTTCAATATCCAACTGCCTTTCTATGGCGTCTTGACTTAAAGCTTTTCTGGAACTTAAAAGCAAGTTTAGTATTGCTTCTTTTGTAGGCGTATTTCTTCGATTCATATTTTATTGCGAATAAGTTGCAATAATACAAAAAGATTGTATATTTGACAAAATTACTATTGCAACTTATTCGCGATAAATAAATATAAATGAATAGAAGAGAAATACTCAAACAATGTTGGAGTAACAAGTCAAATTCTTGCACTACCAAGACCTTTATCTTTCTTTGATCAATACAATACTAAAATGGTTAAAAAAGAATTTGAAGTAATCATAATAGGTGGAAGTTATGCAGGTCTTTCAGCAGCAATGACATTAGGACGTTCGCTTAGAAAGACATTGATAATAGATGCAGGTAAACCTTGCAATCGCCAAACGCCATATTCTCATAATTTTCTAACCCAAGATGGAAATACGCCAAAGGAAATTTCTGAAATTGGCAAAAGCCAAGTAAAAAAATACGACAGCATAAAATTCTATAACGGACTTGCAGTTCGCGGAAAGAGGAGTATCAAAGGATTTGAAATTACCACCTCAAAAGGCGCAATTTTCTTAGCAAAAAAACTGGTTTTTGCAACAGGAATTAAAGACCTAATACCAGACATAAAAGGCTTTTCTGAATGTTGGGGAATATCAGTTGTGTATTGCCCATATTGTCACGGTCACGGTTACGAAATAAGAAATAAGAACACTGCTATTATTGCCAATGGAGAAAGAGCGTTTCACCCTGCTTCATTGGTGAACAATTTAACCAAAAAAATAACAATACTTACTTCGGGTGCAAAGGAATTTGAAAAAAATCACATTGAAAAATTAAAACATTACAATATTCAAATTTTAGACAAAGAAATTTCAGCAATAGAACACAAAAATGGGCAATTAGAAAAAATTATTTTTAAAGATGGTAGCTCCGAAAAGTTTGAATGTGCTTATGCTGCAATTCCATTTAAGCAAAACTGTATCATACCTAAAGAATTAGACTGTAAACTCAATGAAAACGGGCATATTGAAATTAATTCAATGCAAAAAACCACGGAAGCAGATATTTTTGCTTGTGGCGACAACAGCACAATGATGCGTTCTGTAGCAATTGCTGTTTCTAGCGGAAACATTGCAGGTGCAGCAATTAATAATGAACTCTCGCAACGTACTTTTTAATATGGTCAAAGTATTTATAACTAACGTAAAATCTGAATGTCTTTCAAAAGAAATCATACACCATATGGAAAATAAGTATCCAATTCTAAAAATTAATTTCGACTTAGAAGATTTCAATAAACCATATCCCTATGGTCATTCCATTTTAAGAATTGAAGGTGAATTAATAGATTCAAATACTATTATACAGCAACTTGTAAATAAAGGTATTAAATGTGAACTATTAGAAGATAATATTTGTGCGTAGTATGACGGAGTTTTGGGAAACAACATATAACAACAAGCATGAAATGTGGGGAATGACCCCTGCAAAATCTGCAGAACAGACAAAGAATTTCTTTGTAGAAAAAACTATAAAAAACATTCTAATTCCAGGAATTGGGTATGGACGAAATGCCAAACCATTTATTGAAAATGGAATTACAGTTACAGGAATTGAGATTTCAAAAACCGCCATTGAGCTTGCTAGAAAATATTACAGAACTGAACTAAAAATTTTTCAAGGTTCCGTAACTAAAATGCCATTTGATGAAAAAAAATATGATGGAATTTTTTGTTATGGCCTTATTCATTTATTGGACAGCGAAGAAAGAAAAAAGCTAATAAAAAATTGTTACTATCAACTGACCGAAAATGGATTTATGGTTTTTACAGCAATAAATAAAAATGCAATTCAATTTGGACAAGGTAAATTGATAAGTAAAGACTGCTACGAAATACATAAAGGAGCTAAAATATTCTATTATGACCTAGAAGCAGTTAAAGACGAATTTGAAAAATACGGGCTTTTTGAAATTACAAAAGTGGACGAAAATCAGCCAATGTTCCTAATTAAATGCAAAAAAGAATAAAAACCAGTGCCAGCATCAAAGATGTATATTAGCCATAGCGGAGTTCGTGCTTTGTCAATGCCTTTTTTGTACATTTAAGATGGCACTAAACTGAGTGTTTAAAGCTTAAAATCCGCTATGGTTTATATACAATACTCTTGTAGGTAAGGATATGACGTAGCCTTCAGATTTAATAATTAACTAATTTACAAATGTTCAACGGCTATCAAAAAATAGACTTATTCGGGAAACAATTCCTTCAGAGATTGGTAATGGCACCACCGTTTACGTATGAATTTCCTGTAGAGGAACGAGCCTGTATGTTGTTTGTTCGAGAAGGTGAATTTCAATATCAGCAAGTAGATATTACATACAATATTCCTGCTGAATACTCGTTGTTTCTCAATTGCTTAAACTCAGGCAAAGAGATTCATCACACTCAGTCTGAAGTCACTTGTGAAGTCATCATTTTGACCTTCCATCCTGATGTTTTAAAGAAAATATACGATAAAGAATTGCCAAAAATTGTACATCACGGCAAAGCAATCACCAATAAATCGAGCAGTAAAATCAATTACGATTTTTTAATAAAAAAATACATCGAAGGCCTGATGTTTTATTTTGAAAATTCCAACATTGTTACGGAGGAAATGATGATTCTAAAATTAAAGGAAATTATTCTTTTGCTTTCTCAAACCCAAGGCTTTGAGTTGATTCAAACCATATTATCTCAACTATTCTCTCCGATTTCGTACTCGTTTAAACAAGTGATAGAAGCACATTTATATGCTCAAATTAGTATTGAGGAATTGGCACAACATACCAATTTGAGTGTTTCGTCCTTTAAACGAGAATTTTCTAAACAGTACAACGACACTCCCGCTCATTACATTAAAACTAAGAAATTGGAAAAAGCAGCCGAATTATTATTGGTTTCCAACAAAAGAATTTCAGATATCGCTTATGATTGTGGCTTCAACGATCTCGCAAATTTTACCAAAAACTTCACAGGGAAATACGACGTTTCTCCAAGTCAATTTCGCTTGAACCAAACAGACAAATAATTGAACTTTTAAAAAAAATCCTTTGCTTCAAATCGTTTCATCTTTGTAGTGTCAATAATGACAAACAATTTTTAAATTCAAATTATATGAAACGTACAGCAAAAGCACATTGGACTGGAACCATCAAAGAGGGAAAAGGAAATTTAACTACCGCAAGCGAAGTGTTGAACCAAGCCAACTACAGCTTCAAAACCCGATTTACTGGAGAAGAAAAAGGCACAAATCCTGAAGAATTGTTAGCCGCTGCTCACGCCGGATGTTTTACGATGGCAGTAAGTTTGGCATTAACCCAGAAAGGGCTCAATCCCGAAGCCTTAGATACAGAAGCTGAAGTATCAATGGACAATAACGGAATTAACGGTGTAATGCTCAAAATTACTGGCCATGTTTCAGGTATTAGTGCTGAAGAATTTGAAGCCATTACCAAAGAGGCGGAGAAAACCTGTTTGATCTCAAGAGTATTGAATATTTCGATTAGTTCAGAATCTCATTTAATTTAACCTAAAAAATTACACAATGGGATTAGGACTTTCGACCTTAGGTATAGTTCATACGATTATCGGTATCGTTGCCATTATTGCTGCTATTTTTTCTTACGTGAAATTTGGTAAAATCAACTTAGCGCACACTTCAGGTAAAATTTATTTTCAAAGTACTGTCGTTACTTCACTCACCTCATTAGGTTTATTGAAACATGGCTTTAATCCAGGACATATTTTTGCTTTGTTCATTGTAGTTTTAGTACTGGTTTCTTATTATCTACATAATAAAAAACTAGGAAACAACAAATTTCGGTACTTCGAGAATTTCTTACTATCGTTTAGTTTTTTCTTGTCTTGGGTTCCAACAATTAACGAAACTTTTACTCGTATTCCAATGGAAGACCCTTTAGCTAAAACACCAACGGATCCAGTAATCAATTTAACCCTACTTGTGTTTTTAGTGTTATTTAGTATTGGCTCTGTTATGCAATTCAGAAAACAAAGAAAAATAAACACTATCAACACCTAAATAGTAAGAAACAAAACCACTACGCCTAACATTAGTAACCGTTGCACAAACCACTAATTTGTAAAATAATGACCTCCGCAACCGCCATAAAAGGCGGTTGCGCTTTTTAAATCGGTAAGTAATTTGGTGTTTTGATGCGCTTAAATATCATCTTTTAAAATGATATAGCCTCTTTTTCAGAAGAGCAAGTAATGCTTGGAACAAACATTTTTACAGCGCTCTATGACAAAGGGTATCATTCAGGTAGCGAATTTAAAACAGTAAATCAGCTAGGAATTAAAACACTTGTTGCTATCCCAGGAATAGGAAGAGCATCACAAGCTCCAGATCCAAACTATAACTCAGAACATTTTAAATATAATAAAGTAACGCGACACGTATACTTGCCCAGAAGGAAACATACTTAAAAGTAACGGTAGTACTTATAAAACTCGCAATTATAGTTTTAAACAATATAAAACAAACTCTTGTAAAGCCTGCTCAGTAAGAGCATTATACACCACTTCTAAGGTAAATGGAAATGTGATACAACACAGTGAATACCATCAGTATATTGAAGCTAATGCACAAAGCGTATTGCAAAATCCTGATGCTTATAAAAAACGGCAAGCTAGTGTTGAACATCCTTACTGAACCATAAAGAGTCAATGGAGTTTTGATCATATTACGACTAAGAAAACGATGCAACGCGCTAGTGCCGATGTGGGGTTTATGTTTATTGCTTATAATTTAACAAGAATTTGGAATATCATTAGAAAAACTAACACATCTACTTTTAAAGCTTACAAGTCCTTTTTTAGTTTATAGTATCTATTCTAATGGCTTTTAAAGTAGTATACCAACCAAATTCAAAAAATAAGATCTTAGTATACAGCTAATTCAAAAAACTGTATTTTAGTAGAAATATATAAAATAGCAATTGGTTATTAGACAGACTAACATTAGCTCTCATTTAAGAAACACGTGTTGTAAGTATGAAATAAAACACGTATTTTTGTCAAAAAGATAATTGTTATGAATACTAAATTAACTTTAACAATAGAAAAAGAAGTCATTGAAATTGCAAAAGAATATGCAAAAGAAAAAGGACAAAGTCTTTCGGAAATGGTTGAAAACTACTTCAAGTTCGTTACTGTCAAAAGAATGAAAATTAAGGAAAAGCAACTTTCCCCTAAAGTTAGAAAGTTAAGAGGGATTATTAAAACCGATGATAATTTTGACTATAAACAAATTTTAACTGAAGAACTCTCAAAAAAGTATGGAGTATAAACTTTTTGTAGATTCAGACGTCGTTATTGACTTTTTTACTGACCGCAAACCTCACGCAAACCCTGCAAGTGAACTTTTTGAACTGAATGAACAAGGTAATGTAAGATTGTATCTATCTGCTGTAAGTATCATTAACATTTACTATATAGTCAGGAGATTTTTAGGACATAAAAAAACTTTCGAAGTTGTTGAAACATTGACTGAAATGACCGAAATTGTTGGGACAACTAAAAAAGAAATTATTCAAGCATTAAATAATAATTTTACAGATTATGAAGATTCTGTTCAATATTCTTCCGCCCTAACAATTAAAGATTTGGATGTGATTATAACACGGAATATAAAAGATTATAGGAACTCTTCAATTGCAGTTATGACACCTTTGAATTTTCTAAAAATGAAAGAAAAAAACGAGAACTAAGCCGTATATAAGCTATGGCTTTGTCTGTCCTTACTTGGAAAATTCTTGAGGTTTTTCTATTCGGTTTTTATTTACTAAATTTATTGTTTAACCAACGCAGGAAATCGAGCCAAACACGTTGTAGATTTTTATGTCTTGTATTAAAATAAGGCTACAAATTATTTTTAAAAATGAGAAGTATCTATAGTAGCCCCCCCTTTTTTAAAATTAAAATAAACACAATTTAAGGAACTAATTTAAATAATTTTAAAATAAAAACTAGTTTTGGACTAATAGATGAAGTACAAATTCACCTATTACTATTTATTGGTTCACAAATCGACAACAAGAAATATATAATTTAGCAGAGATACCGTAAACAAAGAGATTTAAAGATATGGTTTGAATCCAGTCGAGGTCACTTTAAAGGTCACAAAGGCTCTAACACATTGATTATTAGAGCCTTGTGATTTTCTTCCGCAGTCTGTTGTTATTTCATAAATACCTAATTATCAATTATTTATGATCTTTACATTACACAAATATTTAATTTTTGACACAAATTTGACACAAATTTCAATACCTGACCTGAAACATTAAATATCAGAAATTTTAAATTAATGTTTGAAATAAAAAAACGGGATGCCAAAATTATTAAAAGCAATATTTCAAGGATTAAATTATCTAAAAAGAATTTGGATTTTTCTTAAATCAAAATTTGGAAATGTTAAATCAAGTAGAAATAAACAGTCCAGTATAACTAAACTACTTATAAGTTTAATAATTTATGCTTTAGGTGTTTTAACTAGCCCGTTTATTGTTGAAAAATTTGCTAAGTTGATAGCTCAAGATCTTGAAATAAATGCAAGTATATCGGGTATGATTGGCACGAAAGAGCAAGATGGTTGTATTTTCTATGTACTGAGCTTAATTAATAGCGAAGAGCCTATTGATTATTTATATATTAGAATGCAATTTCCTAGTAAAATAAATGATTATGAAATAGGAATACCAGTTTCTGGATTTAACGAAAATGGCACTGATATGAATGCTCAAATGTGGGCAGCTTATAAAGATTCTAATAATTGCTTAATCAGAAAACCTGCCGAACAAGGATTAGGCAATATTCAAGTAGACGTTGTTGGAAACATGATCACTATCCAAGCTTCAAGATTGAGAAAAGGCGACGCAATATTTGGTATGATTGGAGTAAATAAAGAACAATCATTTATTAATCCAAAACCAAAGTTCTCTAGTAATTGTTTTTATGAGATTACGAAACTTGGAACAAGGGTTGAGAAAGAATTTAAGTTATTAGACAAAGGACATTATTTTACAAAAAAATAATTTGATTTAATTTAAAATGACACAAAATTGGCTAAAAAAATATTAGCAAAAAAAAATCAAATTGAACTTAAAGAAAATCCAGTATTAGACATAGAAGTTAGTGAAACTTGCAAAAACAATGATTTTAAAGTTTCTTAATATTCAACAATATAATATCATGAATACAATTAAAAAAATTATAAACCACATTACTAAGTTAAGATTTCAATAAAAATGACACAAAACTGACACAAAAAAAATTAATAACACCTGATTATCAACAAGTTAATTCTGTCAAAATAATCCAGTCGAGGTCACTAAAAGCTAGTAAAATAGCTACAAAAACCACACAATTCTTATGAATCGTGTGGTTTTCAAGTTTTTAGGGGTTCATTTTCTTTAAGGAAATTTATTTATTCATAGTAGTTGTGATTAGCATAAGACCCGTAAACATTATAATTGAATTATATTAATAAGTAATACTCAAACTGAAAATCAAGGTAGCTTTTTGTACATAAATTGAATAATCAATTCTTTATAGCCAAGAGTACAAAACATTTTAAGCTGTCATTCTAATTTATCAAATCCAATTTTATAGATATTACCAAATCCGTTTAAAGTGCTATTAGAGTGTTCTTTTAGGGTACTGATGGTGTTTATGTTTTCTGTATCAAGTGATATTCTCTCACTTGTAAAATAGAAATTACGGGACTTCCAATCTACAAAAGGACAATAATCTAATTTATCAGAATTGATTGACCTCCCCAAGTTCTTGGCTTTCATCCATTTACCAGTACTATCTTTACGGCTAATGTATAAGTCCCCTCCTCCAAAACCATCTGCCCTCCCAAAAGAACTAAAAATAATCAGACTCTCATCTGGATTTACATAGGCATTAAATTCAAATGCTGGTGTATTTATCTCATCAGGTAAGGGTATTGGTAATTGAAATTCACCATCCCTATATTCAGACATAAAAATATCCTCTTTACCCATACTGTGTTCTCTTGTTGCTGTAAAAAATAAATTTCCTTTAGTACTTAAGGAAGGGAAAAACTCATCACCTCTAGTATTAATAATTGAATCTAACGCTATGGGTTCAGCCCAATTACCACTAATGCGATCAGTATACCAAATATTGTAATCGTCTCGCGTTTTATCATTGTAAATAGGTCTATTTGAGGCAAAATACAATCTGTTCCCGTTATTACTATAAAAAGGTTCTATATCTTGATATTTCCCAGATATAGTAACAATTTTGGGAGCTGTCCAATTTCCATTTTTTTGATTTAGTACTACCAAACATCTTCTATTTTGTTTGTAATCTCCCAAGGTATAGATTAGTTCATTTCCTTGCGGGGAAATTGCCATATCTCTTTCATAAAATGGCGTTGATATGGTATGTTCTCCAAATAATACCAAATCAAGAGCTATTGTTTGAATGTCTATAACATTTTTTTTTGTTTGTTCGCTCTTATCTTGACAGTTTAACAGAAAAAATGATCCTAAAATTAAAGCTTTAAATTTCATTCTATTTAATCATTTTTTTAGATTTTATAACAAAGAGGTCTAGTATATAAATAGATACTTATATTTCTGTTTATAAATAACCTTAAAAGTATAAAATTCATTTTATTTTTATTCTTAACCCACTATTTTTTATAGCCTTTGCTAGCGTAATTTTCTATGAATAAAATATGCTACATTAAGACAATCGATACAATATAAATTAGCATGTAACTATATAAAATTCGTTTAGACGCATTGTTTTTATATTGAATCAATCCTTGAAATACAAAACCACCTAGAAGTTTTTACATTTCTGATATAATTTTTCTTTTATGATTTTCGCCCCAATCGGCCAACACCATGATTACTTCATGTAGTGATTGGCTGTAATTGGTTGTTATATACTCAACTAAAATAGGCATAGTTTCTATGTAAACTTTTCTTGTAACAAAACCATTTTCTTCTAAATCCTTTAATTCTTTAGAAAGCACTCTTGCCGATATGCCTTCAACCTTTCTTTGCAATTCATTAAATCGCATATTACCTCCATCTTGTAATGCGATAATTACTTTTAATTTCCACTTTCCACCAATTACATAAAGGGCATCATCTATGTTTGCTAAGCGCTTATTACAATCAATTTTCGATATTTTTCCTTGATTTTCTTTCATATTTAGAAAATTAACTTACTTAAACGTTACCACTAACCTTTAGTATACTACTAATTATTCATTAGCAAATATACATACATTTGTTACTCAAAATTAATAGAAAAACAATAAAAGATATGAAACGAATTTTGCATGTAATGTCAAGTCTACAAGAAAATGAATCATACAGCATAAAGTTGGGAAATAAAATTGTTCAAGAAATTCAAAAAAAATACCCTGATAGCAAAGTTGAAGAATTAAATTTAGTTGATTTGGAAATACCTCACCTAACTCCAAAAATGTTAAAAACATTTTTCACTCCTGAACATCAACTAACAGCTATAGAGAAAGATATCATAAACCTCTCCAATAAATTTGTCAAGCAGCTATTAGATTCAGATATACTAGTCATTGGTGCTCCACTGTATAATTTTACTATCCATTCTGTTTTAAAATCTTGGATAGATCATATTACCAGAGCTGGAATAACTTTTGGATATGGTGATGATGGAAGACCAATTGGAAAAGTATTGGGAAAAAAAGTGTACATAGCAATGACCTCAGGAGGTGTCTTTTCTGAAGGTCCAGGAAAAGCTAACGATTTTGTCGCACCTTACTTAAAAGCATTTTTAGGATTTTTGGGAATGACAGATACTACAGTTGTCCGAGCAGAAGGGCTAAAAGTTCCAGGATTAAAGGAAAATGCAGTTAATAAAGCCTTTAATTATATACAGATTGATTGATTGATTAGTTACACATATAATGTAAGCGTTTTGTGTAAAACAATGGTTTTACCAAAAGATTTGGTTGCTTAGTTTACGTACCTAGTGTAGCAAATACAAATAGAATAGAAAATAGGCCTTCACTAACACTTGACTTTAGATAGTGTTATCCGAAGGCTTTATTCCTTTAGTTGTTTTAACCTATCAATTGCATTCTGATTTTCAGGGTTTAATTCTAACGACTTCTTATAATTAGAAATAGCGTTTTGAAAATCTTGTTTGTAAAGATAGGCTTCGGCTAAACTATCGTACAAATTCGCAGATTTAGGATAGATATACAAAGCCAATAAAAAGACATTTATACCTTGCTCACCCTTTGATGAATTAAATGACAATCGCAAGCCTAGTGTATTTAACATCCCTTCTTCAAGCTGAAGTTTTGGATATTTAGCCATCGTTTTTTTATACAGTGAAATTAAGTTTTGGTAATTCTGACGAAGTGCTAAATCATTAAAATTTTTATAATTAAATTCTGTTTCGTTAGCTTTTTTCATTGTTTTAGAAATCAGGCTTTCAGGAAAGCCATTTTTCTCAGGGCGATTTTCAATGAATGCTTTTGAACTCTCCTCATTTTTCAAAGTAGCATTTAAAAATTGTAAGGTATATTCAGAAAGTAATTTATACGACGTCATAATTTCGACATCGCTTTTATCTTGTCTTTTATCCCGATTAGTAAATAAAACACCAAAGGAACTAAAATAAGAATGTGTGAGATTGTGAAATTTATAACTATAAGCATTACTATACTTTATAGAATCATACAACTGAAATTTATAATTCAATTCGGCAGGTATTTTATCACTAGAGAGTACAACTTCTGGAATAGTTTTTTGGGCAAAATGGATATAGGGTACAGTGAACTTATCTAAGTTAAAGTAAGGTGATTTTTCTAGTACAGAGTACGTATATCTTTCGGTCCCATCTAAACTTACCAATGCACTTATTTTCTTATTTTTCATGACCGTAATAGCATTGGAAAGTCCGCCAAAACTAAAACCCATAAGGGCTATTCTGTCCAAGTCTATATATTCATAATTATGCATCTCTTTTAAAAGAAATTCTACATCTCTAGATTGTGTTTCCATATCTTTTGTGGTCCCTCCTTCTAACCATCTCGTATCTGTTCCTCTTGAAGGACTTGCTATCACGATAAAACCATTACTTGCTAAATATTCGAATAAGGCAAAATTTTCAATCGATGAAGCTTGATAACTTGGTGCATAAACAACCACTGGGAATTTTCCGTCCAAAGAGGGAGAATTATAAAAAGCAGTCCCTTTTTCGAAAAGATGTGCCTTGTTTTCAGGCGTGTTCCATAAATAAGGAAACCAATCCAATAAAAACTCATTTGGCAAAGTCTTCCACTCTTCTTCTTCTTTTAAGATTTCTAAATAATCTAAAACAGTTAATTCTTTTGAAGCATTAATTATACTAGCGGCTGGATACCAAATACTAATAGGAATTGGTCTATTTATATATCGATTATTAAACTCATTGTGTATGCGGTAAGTTCTTGTACTATCGATAGATGTATAGTGTTTAAAACCTACCGCATACTTTCCGATTTTTAGGTTTATATCTTTTAATGATGTCTGTGCTTTTCCAATACATACTTGAAAAAGTACTAAGGTTATTAAAATTAGTGTCCTCATTGTTTTGTAATTAATGCTCATTTTAAAGATGCGATAATTCAATGAATGTTACAGGTGTTTTTAGCTTGATGATAATGTGTTTGTGAAAAAGTAGTTGTGTTGGTTAAGCACCTAATTTAGCAAATACAAACTGAATAGAAAATAGACTGCACCCATAAGTTTGTCCAAACTTATGGGTGCAGTCTATAAAAGTGTAACTTTCTATATACATAAATATTAGGCACAAATTACGACCCGTACTGATTAAAAGGTACAAAATTGAAAATTCATAAGCTTCACTACTTTTAAGAACAAAAATGAGTCAATTTAAAATATACAAAAGCATATCTTTAAAAGGTATATTTTATAGTGGACTACAATTTTATTTCTCTATTCTAATTTTAACACCACTAGGCTTTACTTTATCAATATCCTCATTGCTATTAAAATTTAAACTATCAATTGCAAGTTCTCTTAAAAGAGTATTCTTATTATCTCTAATTCTATGATATAAAATATAATCTTGCTGATCCTTACTAAAAACCGTATGATGCCCTGGACCCAAAGTTGTACTATCTTTAGTGGAAGATAATATAGGGCTATTTTCTCCTTCTTGCCATGGACCGTAAGGTGTATTTCCGACAGCGTATCTCACTTTATAAGTATTGTCAACACATTTGCCTTGAGAATACATTAGATAATATTTATTATCTCGCTTTAACATAAATGGAGCTTCAAAATAATAAGGTGGTGTGATATCTTTAATTGCAGTTTCGTCAAATGTTACCATATCTTCGGCCAGTGGTACCACAAAACAATGGCCATTCTCCCAGTTCAGACCAGATCCCCAATACAAGTAAGCCTTTCCATCATCATCAATAAAAGCTTCTGCATCTATCATATGGTATTCAGGAAACATATTCCCTTTTATTAAAGGTGAGTTGTCGGCTTTTGCATTCTTCCATGGTCCCAAAGGCTGTTCACTAACGCCTACCCAAATTTCACTACCTACGGAGACATACATATAAAATTTTCCGTTTTTAGCCTTAATAACACAAGGTGCCCATACTCTAGCGTCGCTTGAGGTGGGACTTGTACATGCTTCTTTTGTGGGCCAATCGATGGTCTTCTGTTCCCAATTTTTAAAATCTGAGGACTCCAATACCGCCAAATCATCACCACCCCATGGGTCTTTTGTAGCAAAAACATAATACTTTCCTTGATACATAACTATAGATGGATCTGCAAAATCTCCTTGAATTATGGGATTGTCTATTTTAACTTCTAATTTTTGATTACAACTATTCAAGCATGCTATGATACTTAGTACTGCACATAATTTAAAAAAACGGCGCTTTATCATATTTCTAATTTTTGTCCTATTACATTTTACATTATTGTTATCAATTAGGGTATATAGGGTTTTATAACCACTAATTTATCTCCCGATACATCCACTTCAAACAAATGGGGCACTCTGACATACACACCATTCACGTCTTTATGACTATGAAGCGACATGAGCATTTTTCCATCGAAAGTTTTAAACAGCATGCCGTGACCAAAATTTGGGGGCGTAATGGGTTCTTTCTCATGAATCCATGGACCATCTAAGGTTCCGTTTTCAGAATATGCTACGCCTTGAACATAGCGATCATAAATCCAACTCGTCCAAATCATGCCCAAACGTCCCGTACCCGTATTAAAAAGATAAGGCCCATCGGTAACCTTATTAGGTTGCTCCTTTCCGTTTGTATTTTTTTCTCTACTCCATGGAGAATCACTTGCTTTAAACAGCAATTTTCCTTCCCCAATTGAACCACTTAAATCAGATTTTAATTCAATTTTTTCAATGGTGCCATTCAAATTTTGTAACCATTCATAACAATAGACCATATAAGGCTTCCCATCAGTATCCACCCAAAAAGTACCATCAAGCGTAGGCTTGTTTGCTGGGAGATACGTAGGATCTTTCATTGGGGTATAGGGGCCATCTGGTTGCTCACTGACCAAAATATGACTGGCACGACGTTCAATACTATTCCCTGCTACGGTGTCTATGATTACATCCCTATTGGTAAAAGTTGCGAAATAGTAATATTTATCATTATACTGATGTAGTTCTGCAGCCCAAATCATTGGGTCAGCACCCATCCACGATGTGGTGTCTATTTGTGTTAGGGTATAAGGACCATCCCAGTACTTTAGATTTTTGCTTTTCCAAAGCATACCTCTTGTACCTGTCATATAATACATTTGGGTGCTAGTATCGGCTAGAATAAAAGGATCGCTTAATCGTATGTCCTCTAAGGCAATATTTTTTTTGATAACCTCTTTGGTCTGTGTTTGCCCAGCAATACTGCATAAAAGACCCAAAATTAGGGCCAATGAAAGGTTTAGCCTGAATTTAAAATAAGTTCTTAATGTTCTCTTTTTTAGCATATTAAATTATATTTTGTTATGTTGTTGTAACAACCTGAAGCACGATTTTTTGTGTTTTCAACAGGTACTACAAATAATCACTTTATTGTTTTTCTTCATTTAAATGAACGCCTTCGGTTGTCATTATCACCCGTTTGATGGTACCATCTGTATTGTACTCCAATTTATCAATGCATACTGATCTGCTGTAGCTATTTCCTCCGGTTTGCAAACCTCCATTATGGTAAATAAAATAAAAACTTTCCTTAAATTGAACAATGGCTTGATGGTTTGTGTTGCTATTTCCAGCAATCTCGTTTAAAATGCCTTTATATTCATAGGGACCTTCAACACTATCTGCCATGGCATAAGCGATTTTTTCAGGAAAACCGGTGGCATAGCTTAGGTAATATTTGTTGTTTCTTTTATGAACCCAAGGAGCTTCGGTGAATTCAAACCCCTTAAAATCCATTTTTTTAATTTCACCATCTATTTCAACCATATTATCTTTTAGTTTGGCATAATAACATTCTTTATTTCCCCAAAACATCCATGCTTGACCGTCCTCATCAATAAAAATGGCTGGATCTATACAAGCCCATGAATGTGATGAGGCAAAACAATCTTTATTGGTTACTAATGGTTTACCTAAGGCGTCCTTAAAGGGCCCTTGAGGGCTCTTAGATACCGCCACACCAATTCCTGACCAATTGGTACTGATATACCAATAATAATTACCGTTTTTTTCTACAACATGTCCAGCATAAGCATCGCCACTTTCGGCCCATGAAAAATCTTCAATTTTAAGAGGAACAGGATATTCGATCCAATTTTTTAAATTGCTTGTTGAAAACACACACCAGTCCTTCATTTTATAGCCCTTCTGATCGCCATCAAAATCATGTCCTGTATAAAGCCACAATGTACTATCTATAACTAGTGTGGCAGGATCTGCTGTATATTTATGTTGGATGATTGGATTTCCTTGAGAATGAAACTGAAACATCCCATCTTTTGTTATTAATAAGCTTTGAGGAACTCCGCCCCATTTTGTATCAACTCTTTGGGCTTCTTTTTTGGTAATACTGATCACACTTCCGTGTCTTGGGGAAAAATCTTTAGTGAAAGATTCTGTTTGGGAAGAAAAATGAATTAAATCTGTACTGCGCTGAAATTCGTATTTGCCACTAGCATATAAATCATACATCAAAATATATTCCTCTTTGTTATTCAATTTAAAAACCGAGGACCCTTCTACTACCGTGGGTGTATCTGCATAATTATCTATATAGTCAAAACTTTCTTTCCAAGTTCCTTGAAGTAATTTGCTAGTGGCCTGTTTTATCCCATTCTTAATTTCTTTTCCATCTTTATCTTTCGTATTGCCTTTATAAAACAAATAGTATGTACCATCTTTATAAATAATGTCACCATCTATAGCTCCATCTTTTGCACTGTACATTAATTTGGGTACAGTTTCAAAACCAGTAAAATCGGCGTTGGCATAAGCACTGTAAAAGTCTAGGTTTAAACTATCATTAAACCTAACTGTGAAATAGACAAGATATTTTTTGACTTGGGGATCATAAATGGTTTGCGGCGCCCATACCCATTTTACATTTTTGAATTTTTTCGGGTAAAGTGCTGCTAAATCTATGGTTGAGGACTTCCAATCGGTCAGATTATTTGATATAAGCATCACAATGCCTGGGTTATAATCCCAACCATTCTTAACGGTATTCATATCGGTGGCAACCATATAAAATTTACCATCCCCTTCACCTCTAAGAAGATGTGGATCACGAATACCTCCTGTTGTTGAAATCTCTTTTGAGGATAAAATTGGTTGGTTGTTATTTAAGGCTGTCCAATGCATGGCATCGTCGCTCACTGCAAAACGGAGCTGCTCTTGCATATTACCTTCCCCGCTGCCTTCAAAATAAGCAAACAAATAGCCCTCAAAATCTTGGCTTTGGGCTTTTATGGTTACGGTATTTAAAACAGATATTCCTATAAATATTTTAAAGAGAAATTTGTACATGCTGTTCTTTTTTCTTTTGTTTTAAAATGGACTATTCATTCCTTAGTGGTTTGCTAACTGAGGAATTTAAGGTCTATTTATTCTACGGTTTGGACTTTATATAATCCTGAGGCATGACTATTTATTTTTTTAGAGAAAACATTTTCAAATCCGCCTATGTTTTCTCCAGTCCATAAATCTGTGATTTTTACTTTACCTTGTAAACCTATATCTGCTAAAGTCACTTCAATAGCTAGATTTGCCTCTTCTGAGGTATTAAACAAAGCTATATAGGTGCAATTTTCTTTTTTATTTTGTGAAGTAAGCATCAATTTTCCATCATCTTTATAAAGTTGACGTACATCTGAACTTTCAGCATGCATTTTTAAAACTTCTGTATTGGTTAGAAGCGACAAGGTAAAATCATCATTACTGGGCAAATCACCTCCAAAGAATAATGGGGATTTAAAAATGGTGAAAAATGTCATTAAAGTGTATTGTTCCTCTTTGGTCAAATGGGTCATTCTATCATCTCCTACTTCACCACGAATAGATAGGCGTCCTAAGGGAATCATATCACAATCTGGCCAGGTTCCTTCTTTTTGGTAGCCATACCAGTTTTGACTAACCTCCATCAAATGTGTGATATGCCACCAACTATCCCAAACATCATTAACCATGCGCCACATATTAGCATGAGAACTAACATGCGGTCCCGCTGAAATAGGCGTTTCACCTGGCGATGTGCTCAATACCATTTCACGCCCGCTTTGATCAATCGCATTGCGAATTAATTCAATTTCCTGATCGTGATAAATAGGTGCTGACAAATCGTCGATTTTAACAAAATCGACGCCCCAAGTGGCATACAGTTCAAAAATACTATTATAATATTCTTGTGCTCCAGGCTTACTGGCATCAATTGTATAATTATCTTTAAGCCATTTACACTGATTTTCAGTAGTATAAATTTGATCGGCAGTAATCCCCTCTGTTCCTTTTACGGGCAATTTTTTTTCTACCGCTATTTTTGGAACACCGCGCATTAAATGGATACCAAATTTTAAGCCCTTACGATGTACATAGTCTGCTATATCTTTAAAACCATTTTCTTTCTTGGCGGAAGGAAATTTATTCGAAGCTGGCATGTATCTTCCGTAGCCATCTAAAACATAGATAGGGTCTTTTTGATTGTATCCATGTGATTTGGTGTTTTCTACATACCATCTTATATCCACAACAATATACTCCCACCCATAGGCTTTTAAATTAGTCGCCATATAATCGGCATTCGCCTTTATGTCTTGTTCAGTAACGGTTGGTCCATAACAATCCCAACTATTCCATCCCATAGGAGGCGTTTGCGCCCATTTTTTAAAATCTGTTTTGGCTTCAGCTTTTACCTTTGTTTGAACCTCAACTTTCTTTTTGTGTTCATTACATGAAAGTAACAATGTAAAAACAACAATTACGTTAAAAAACCTATACATTTTCATTAGGATATACTATTTTCAATTCGTTAATTTTCTTTTTTTAAGGTAATGCCCGACACTGTTGGCACTACAGGTTTGATGCTCCCATCTGCATTAAATTCTAATATATCAATACAAACTTCTCTATTATATCCAGCTGCATCGCCCATTATGATTCCATTTGGACGATTGAAACGATGGTAAACCATATACCATTTATCTGTATTTGGAGTTTGAATAACACTGTTATGTCCAGTACCATAAATGCCTTCTTCTGGCCTTTTTTCTAAAATCAAATTATTTTCAGGAATGGTTAATGGACCTATTGGCGTTGTTGAGGTTGCATAGCGCACACGGTAATTGGGACTTCTTGTATCGTCTTCAGACCACAAAAAATAATAAATCCCATTTCTATAAAATACTTCTGTTCCTTCTCTAAAGCTGTTATCAGGAGTTAAGATTTTCAAGGTGTTTTCTTTAATGGAAATCATATCGTTATTTAATTCTACACAAGCCATATACCCATTACCCCAATATAGATATGATTTTCCAGACACGGAATCAGTGAACACATCAGGATCAATTTCTTGTCCTCCTTTAATACCTTCAGGCTTTTTAGCCACTAAAGGCTTTCCTGAATCTATAAAAGGTCCTGTAGGATTATCTGAAACTGCAACTCCTATTTTTTGTGCTGCCGTGAAATAATAAAAATACTTATAAGTACCATTTACTTTCTTTTCTATGGCTGTTGGAGCCCAAGCATTCCGGTTTGCCCATCTGACGTCTTTTTTTAAGTCGAGAATCACACCCTCATCTTTCCAATTCAGTAAATCAGGAGATGAGAAGGTTTTGAAATAGGTACCTGACCATCCTGTAAAGCCGTCACTAGTTGGATAGATATAATATTTATTTGTTTTATGAGAGTATAGAATTTCTGGATCTGCATAGAAACCATCCAATACTGGATTATTATCAATATGAACTGCTACTTGATATATTTTTTGTTTTTCCCCTGATGCAATAGTATAAGCAATGCTACCTTTAGAAAAATCTTCGAGTCCAGAGGTTAAACTACTTGCCCATGGAGCAGTTTTAATTTTAGGATCGAAATTTTTAATATCAGTTTCTAGTTTAACCGGAATGTAAATAGTTTGTTCTTCATCATTGATAATAACATTATTTTTCTTGATGTTTTCTGAATTAAAACCAACAAAAGAGCTTTTGCCTAGTGTACCCCATTTTTGAATTAAGGATTGAGCTTCTTTTTCTGTAATAGGGATAACGGTTCCGTGTCTTGGGTGAAAATTCATAGTTATGTTATCATCTACTACTTTAAAGTTTTTTAAATCATTGGTTTTGGTAAATTGATATGTACCTTTCATATACATATCATACATCAAAATATAGTCTTCTGAATCAATCAATTTGAAAATTCCAGAACCTTCAACTGCTTCATCTGTTTGATCAAAAAAACCTTCTTCTTGCACATAACCTTCCGTTAATTTTGATGAAATAGCTTGCCTAATTCCACCTCCTGCGCTTTCATTCTTAAAAAACAAATGATATTTTCCATTATTATAAATTATATCACCATCGATACAAGCACTGTTTGATGGACTATAAAACAATTGTTTAGGTGTTGTGGCTAATCCTGTAAAATCTTTATTAGCATATGCATAATAAATAATATCTGGTCCGTTATCGCCTAACATAGACCAATAAATCATATATTGATCCGTCTCTTTATCATAAATGGTTTGTGGCGCCCATACTCGTTTGATATCACCAAATTCTTTAGGGTATGTTTCAGGAATATTAATAATAGTGGAACTCCAATTGATTAAATCGCTCGATTTCATTAAGATCATGGCATAATTATTCCAACCTTGTTTTGGCACATACAAATCTGTAGCCACCATATAAAATGCTTTTCCGTCTGCACTACGCAATAGGTGTGGATCACGAACCCCTCCCGAAGAACTAATTGTTTTAGAATCTATAATAGCTTTATTATCATTTAAAGCATAATAGTTATAACCATTATTACTTAAAGCGTAATGTATTGACTCTTCTCCAGGCCCGTTACCCGTAAAATAAGCAAATAAATAGGCTGTACAGCTAGTGTTTTCAATTTGCTTAATAGAATTACATGCCGTACAACACACTACTAAAAAAAGTAGAAAAAGGACATTGATCTGTTTTCTCATGCAAAAAATTATTTTATTGTTTTTATTAAAATACTATTCATTAATTAAAGTTTATTCTTATTCAACTTTCAAGGTTGTCTCTATTGGTTTTATCCAAGGACTTGTGAATTTAACTGTAACCAATCCAGTCTCACCTGTTGCCTGTAGATAGGCCGAAATCTTCCCTTGAAAAACGCGCTGCTTAGCATCAGTATAATCTGTCATATCACTATTATTACCCGCTTCTAAACCTAATAAAATTGCTGGACCTGTTATGGTGCATGTCACTTCATTATCAGAAAGGATAACAGGAAATCCTTCTTCATCAACCACTTGTACTTTAAGTTGCGCAACACCATTATCTTTTTTAATAGTCTTTTTTTCAATTTCCACAGTAAGTGCGTATGGTTGTTTTGAAGATACGATCGCATAGCTACTAATTTCTTTATCATCTTCACTAAGCCCTATAGCTTCCAATTTGCCAGATTCATAAGGAATATCCCAAACTATAATTCCTGTTTTTTCATCATATTTTTTTTCTTCACCTACCACAATTCCGTTTAACTCAAGACGCACTTTAGCGGTATTAGTATAACATACTACACGTATGGTCTGCCCCTCTTCATAATTCCATTTTGACCATGCATCTTTAGAAAGTTCATCATTTTTTTTGTTTGCTATATATGTACCTAAATATACCATTGGTTCTTGGGACCAAAGAGATTTCCGAAAATAGCCTCGTGGCTTTATATTCCCTGAAAAATCGATGAGACCTGAATAAAATCCTCTTGAAGGCCATCGACTAGATTCACCAAGATAATCTATGCCTGTCCATAGAAACTGTCCAAAAATATGCTCGTTATTTTTAACAGCCAGCCAAGCTTCCATGTCATGACGGTTTTCACTTCCATAAATAACACGATTAGGATATTTTTGATGATCGGATTGGTAACTGCTTTCTGTGTAATTATAACCAGTAATATCTAACGCATCTGGATATTCTGTTTCGTTAGACATAGTGACACCGGCCAAACCAGCAGTAACAGGACGCGATGTGTCGTATTTTTTAACGGCTGCAACTAGGCGTTTTGCAATGAAACCAAGACGCATGGCATCTGGAGCGTCTTTTTTATACCCTCCGTAAACTGCTTGTGAAAATCCTGTATTTCCACCTCCATTTAATACAGGATGTGAATAAGGGTCGTTCGGATAATCTACTTCATTTCCGATACTCCATGCGAAAATAGATAAGTGGTTTCTATCTCGCCGAACCATATCTTCTAGGTCTTTTTCCGCCCAATCGGCAAAAATATCATAACTCCCTTGAAAGCCGGGTGTTCCTACATTCCAACCTTCTAACCATTTACGTTTTGGAAATTCCCACTCATCATAGGCTTCATTTAGCACCAATAAACCTAATTCATCACAAAGCTCATAAAATGCTGGAGCTTGCGGATTATGACTTGTACGTACCGCGTTTACGCCTATTTCTTTTAAAGTTTTCAATCTTGATTTCCATACCTCACTTGGTACGGCAGAACCTAACACTCCTGCATCATGATGCAAACAGACGCCTTTTATTTTCATCCATTTATCATTAAGTGCAAACCCTTGATTAGGATCGAAGGTAAATTTACGGAAACCCGTTTGTGTACTTGACTGGTCAATAATTTTACCATCTTTTAAAACTCTTGTTTTTAGCTCGTAAAGGTTTGGGGTTTCAACACTCCATAGTTTCGGATGATTTAATTTTAATTTGGTTACAATTTTTCCAGATTGCTTTTGTGCAACACTTATTGAAGTTGATTTTTTTGACACTACTGCCCCTTCAGTGTTAACGAGCTCATTTTCAACGGTTATATTAGATATAGTGCTCGATTCGTTATCAATTGCTACTTCGACATGAAGTACTCCAGAATTTTTATTTACTTCAGGATGTGCAAAGACACCCCATTGAGAAATATGAATAGGGTTAGCATATACCAGCCATACATCGCGATAAATTCCTGAACCTGTGTACCACCGAGAGTCAGCACTTTGTTGATGATCAACACGCACTGCAATAGTATTTTTTTCTCCATAGAAAATGTAAGGTGTAGCATCATATACAAAAGAAATATAACCATTAGGACGCTTGCCCAAAGAAATACCATTTATAAATACCTCACTTCTATTGTAAACGCCTTCAAAATAAAGGAATACTTTTTCACCTATTCTATTTTCTGGTACTTCTATGGTTTTTCTATACCAAGCTATTCCTCCAGGCAAATATCCTGTAGCACTAGCTAAAGTTGGGCTTAATTGTCCTTTTATACTCCAATCATGAGGAACATTTACAAGTTGCCAACTTTCATCATCTAAATTTTTATTTTTAAAATCTTCTTGATCTTTAAGAATAAACTTCCACTGGTCATTTATTTTTTCAGATGTTCCAAATGCTATTTGACTAAATGCAGTAAAATTGGAAAAGATGAGTAATGCTACTATAATTCTTTTAATTTTAAATTTCATTTTTTTAATCATTTAATACAACGTGTTATCATCTCTATCCATAAGTCAAAAATGAAATTCGTCAACTCAATATTCATATAATTCATAAACACCATTATTCCAAACTAATAGTTTTATTTTAGAGTTTTAGTGAAGCATCTTAATTTCACTACTATTTTAAAAGTTGAATAGTTTGCAGGCTATCATTATTTTTTGAAATAATAATTTTTGATTTTTGATTGTTTCTAATAAATTTTGCATCTCTAACATCTCCTTCTAACCAAACACCCATTTTTTTTCTGTTAATTACCGTAAATTCTCCTTTTTTATTTCTTTGCAATAAAACTCCACTATTAGCATCGTTTGGTCCTATTTCAACTCGGAATGGATAGTAATTCCCTACTAACAATACATCTATTATTCCGTCTCCAGTAAAATCTTCAGTAATGATACCTTCTATTGCAGAAAACTGAGCCTGAATAGGAAGTTGATGCGCTTTAAAACCATTTCCTGTGTTCTCTAGATAAATACTTTCAAGCTTATATACACTGAGGTGTGTTGCTGCTTTTAATTGAGTTTCAGGAAAAATATCATCTAAAGTCGCAGAGGCATATTGGGCATGCTTTAAAAAATTCTTTTTTAACAAAGGAAAAGCTCCTTGCATCTCATCTAAAGATGGAATCGGATAACGTTTGCCTTGAACGTAACTAGTAATGACTGCTGAAGAAACACCATCTTTTCTAAAATCTCCAATATAGGCCTCAAGGGGTTCCTTTTCTGAAACGGAATACGGGAGATTAATTCCCATATTACCTACTATTAAGTCCATATCTCCATCTTGATCTATATCAGCACTCGTAATACTTTGCCATAACCCATTGCTTTTTTCTAAGAGATATGCTTCTGTTTTTTCTGCTAGTTTTCCTTTTGTATTTATAAAAATTCGAATAGGCATCCACTCTCCAACAAGTACCAAATCTAACCATGAATCATTATTGATATCGACCCAAAGAGCTCCAGTTATTAGTCCCGGCTTTCTTAATATGGAGTTTACTTCATCTGTGGCAAGACTAAATTTAACAATCCCTTTGGAAGCATCACTATCATTTCTTAAAATGCCTCCTAGTGCACAATCTGGATAATTTCCCGGTAAGGCTCCTCCACCTACAAATAAGTCAGTATCGCCATCATTATCATAATCTCCAGCTGATACAACACTACCATTTGAATATCCTTTTGGCAAACAATTATCAGAAGCTGCTTCTAAGTAACCTTTTCCATTATTTAAAAATAATCTATCTTTAAGTTTTGGTGAACCTAACATAAATTCACTGCCTCCATTAATCACATATAAATCTAAATCTCCATCATTATCTGCATCAAAAAAAACGGAGCCCTCGGATTCAAAATCTTTGCTGTTTTTAAAACAATCATACATAGTATCTAAATAGGAACCATCTGATTTTGAAACAAAAAGTCTATCTAAACTGCCATAAGCTCCTGCAATAAAAATATCATCTTGACCATCACCATTAATATCGGCTACTGACATTTTTGGACCAGACCTAGAACTTTGTTTTAGAGCTAAACGATTTAAATTAAAATCGACAAAACGATTTTCTTTATGGAGATATTTAATAGCTGTAGTTGCACTTTCAAAATAAGGCTCGTCTACTATTTCTTTTTTTGAATTTGGTTTGGATTCATTTTCATCAAACTCAAGTAGTGTATTTAAATGTACATTTTGATGTTCAGAAATTTGACCTGACGGCCATTGTATTTTAATTGTCGCTTTTTTTGATTTCCCTAATCCGAAATATAAAATTGGATCTACTGAAGATTGAAAGCCTCTTACTTGATAGTTTTCAATAAACTGAACAGTGGAATCTGAATATACCCAAACTTTTGCACCTAAAGAGTGACTATTTTTTGTACTCCCATTTAATTTGATTCTTAAAAAATTATTTTTTTCTTTATCAAGAGTATTCCTATAAATGCCTGCAGGCTCATTTATATTATTCACTACCAAATCTAAATCTCCATCATTATCTAAGTCTGCATACGCAGCACCTGTTGAAACTGTCGGTTTCGTAAAACCCCATGCTTTTGTAGCATTTTCAAATCTAAAATTTCCTTGGTTTTTAAACATATAATTCGGAATTTTAGCAGAAGGCATCTTTTTTACTAATTCATAAATCAAACCAGAATATTCTCTTTTTCCAGATTCATCAAACAATTCCTTTCCTTCCGCTCTAACCTTCGTTATAGCTTCATCAACTTCGAATTTCATAAAGTCTTTGTTCGTATAATCTCGTAAGTATCCATTAGAAACGAACATGTCTTTTTTTCCATCACTATCAAAATCTGCTAGTAACGATGCCCAACTCCAAT
>TARA_R110002051_G_C8769121_1_pt1 | contig 30358 bp, 23 predicted proteins | sample TARA_R110002051 | Tara Oceans TARA_R110002051 (sample SAMEA4397023) | marine metagenome | biome: Polar Biome; feature: [MES] marine water layer (ENVO:01000295) within the mesopelagic zone...; material: water (ENVO:00002006), including particulate matter (ENVO:01000060) such as...... | reverse complement strand
TTATTTCCGTTTAGTGTTTTTACCCCACAGTGATGTGCTAGTTCCTGCGCTTCACCGTATAGGTAACTTCTTTCAACATTATCAACAAGGCGCTTAACGTGTCAGATAAAAGTCATTTTTTTGCTCACCTTGCCCGATTAAAACTGATTAATCGCTGGCCGCTTATGCACAATGTAAGAACGGAAAACGTTCAGGAGCATAGCTTACAAGTAGCCATGGTGGCTCACGCCCTCGCCTTAATAAAGAACAAGTTTTTTGGCGGAACATTAAACGCAGAACGTATTGCTACCATTGCGATGTTTCATGACGTATCAGAAGTGCTAACAGGCGATTATTTCGAATTCTTAAAAAGTGTAAACTCTAGGGTTAATTCGAATTTTGTGACACGTTTACACACCCAGTTTAATTAATAGGTTAATTATGAAACAAAGTACATTTATGGCATGGATTACAAGAATGCCACTTTTAGAACGCTGGGCGTTGATGCATTGTTTTCAGTCGGAAAACGTTTCAGAGCATTGTCATCAGGTTGCTGTTATAGCCCATTTGTTGACTGTTATTAAAAATAAGCGCTTTGGTGGTGATCTAAATCCAGACAAAGCCGCAACTTTAGCTCTATATCATGAGGTGTCAGAAACAAAATTACAGGATATGAACTCAAATACAAAATATCATAATCCGGAGTTCACAAGAGCCTATAAGAAACTTGAAGATTTAGCAGAAAAGGAATGCCTATCCTCACTCCCAGAAGATTTACAAAGTGAAATGGAGCATTTAATTGTTCAATCAAAAGTAGATCCAGATTACAAAGATATAGTTAAGGCAGCAGATATCATTCAAGCCTATGTAAAAACTCAAAATGAACTTCGCTTCAATAATGACGAATTCCAGCACGTAAAAGTTAAATTGGATAAAAAGCTTTTAGAACTTCAAGAAGACATGCCCGAAGTCAAATGCTTCATTGAAATATTTTTGGATAGTTGCACTTTGACTTTAGATAAGCTTTCTACATAAAGTTATTAGCACTTTAGAATTAAATAGTCGTTTTTAATAATTCATCAAAATAATGAACATTAGGTGTTAACAACATCAAGTGCAGTAGTGTGATTACCAAGGGAGACTGTCTGTCTGACTACCTAGGTACTTTGTAGCAACGACCTTAGCAGTTGGAGTTTATTTTGAGAATCTGACAGTCTCAAATGAGCGATCAACGGACATTCAATAGGAAGTATGTGGGGGAAGAAAATACTTTATCGAAGCAAAAGTCAAAATCTCAAAGCTAATAAAAAAGCACCCTTATTTAATCAATAGAGGTGCCTTAAAATATTTAAAAATCGTTTATATTTTTAACTGCCATAACCTGACCATTTTTAGCAATTTGGAAGTAAAGCTTATTTTCACTACTAGGGTTAGACGCACTAACGATATAAAAATTGTCTTCTACCCTAGCAATCGAAAGCTGCGACTTATCAATGTTTTTCCATGACTCATCTAACTTACCGACTTCATAACCAGCATCCTTAAATGTCATTTTTTTGATCAAAGTCGCTGACATGCTAATTGCTTTCTGACCGCTGATAACATCATGATCAGCATGTGCTTGTACATTACCAGTAACTAAAGCACCACAAAGTGCAATGATTGTTAAAAGTTTGTTCATTTAAATCTCCGTCTATTGTCAAATATATAATGTTAAATAAGTTATTGTTTAAGACCAATAACGTCATATTGTCCTTTTACCAGCAACTGCACTGACACAGGATTATCTGATTTATTTTTCCAATACCAACCATGTGAGCCAGTGAAAGGCGTTGTATAGCTGCCCTTCATTTCATTGCTAGTAGCAATGGTATAGCTTTCAAAGTAGCCAGTTGTGTCTCCTTCAGGCTCACCATGTAGGTCAAAGTACAATGGCTCCCCATCGGTTAACCATTCATACGTCATTTTTTCATGCTGCTTCATAAAGAATTTGTATTCTATGCCGCGTCCCGCAGGTACGGTTACTTCAATTGTTTGGAACTCATCACTACCTTTATTGGCAATTGGATCTGCTATTGATTGTTGTTCATCACCCGCTGTCGCTAAAATAGTTAATCCAAGCTTTTCACCAACACCTGTTGGGTCAATATTATATTCGGCTGGCAATATGAGCGTGACTATAGCAATAGCCGCAAACACAACTGCTGATACGCTCGCTTTAATTAATGTCTTACTACTTACTGTATGTTGCATATATTTCTCTTATCTTTTTAATTTATTAAATGGTGAAATAACCTGTTAATTGCAGACCCATCAACATAACACCAGCGCTCATTAATGCAGTGTTAGTCAATGTTGAAAAGCGTTGGAATGATGGTAGCTTTCGCCATGCATTTATAACGATCAGGATAATAGCTAGAGCACAAAACTGGCCTAACTCAACCCCCAAATTAAAGGCAATTAAGTTGGTAATAAGACCATCTTCTGGTAATTGGAACTCTTGTAATTTTGTTGCCAAACCAAATCCATGAAACAGTCCAAAAATCAACACTGCCCATTGAGTACTGGGTTGCCAATTAAAACAACGTTTAAATCCGCCTAAATTATCGAACCCCTTATATATCACCGAGAAACCGATAATTGCGTCAATTAAATAAGCATTAACTTGTATGTCACTCAACACACCAAATAATAAGGTTGCACTGTGCCCAATAGTAAACATGGTGACGTACAAGAGTACGTCACGGCTGCGATATAAAAAGAAAATCACGCCTACTAGAAATAGCAGGTGATCGTACCCCGTAATCATATGCTTAGCGCCTATGTATAAAAATGGGATAAACTGCACACCTGTATTCTGCTCTAAAAACACTCTAGTTTTATCGTCAACACTATGAGCAAAAGCTTCGATGCTAACAAGTGCTAATAGTGTAATAGTCAAATAAGTTAATATTTTAATCATGTTACTTGGCATCTTGTGACTCCAATACTTCAACGTCAGTCAAAAGTGACTCCTTTTCTTTATGTGGCTTATTCTTATGTGCAATGCGATATAAGGCAGGAATAACAAACAAGGTTAATAACGTTGACGAAATTATTCCGCCAATCACCACTGTTGCTAATGGGCGCTGAACTTCTGAGCCAATTCCTGTGTTTAGCGCCATAGGAATGAAACCTAATGACGCAACCAATGCCGTTGTTAATACAGGACGAAGACGAGTCAGCGCACCATCAAATATCGCTTCATCTAGCGATATTCCACCTTTGCGTAACTCTCTGATGAAAGAAACCATAACTAAACCGTTTAAGATCGCGATACCTGATAAGGCTATAAAACCAACCGCAGCCGAGATTGAAAATGGAATATCACGTAATAACAGGGCAGCGATACCCCCTGTAAGTGCTAAAGGGACACCTGTGAATATAATCATTGCATCTTTAAACGAGCTTAAAGCGAGTATCAGTAATCCAATGATCATGACTAATGTGACAGGCACCACGATACTTAGTCGCTTAGATGCAGATTGCAGCTTCTGATAAGTGCCACCGTATTCCACCCAATAACCAGTAGGGATTTCAATGTTTTCGTCAATCACAGATTGAATATCGGAAACAAAACTCCCCAGATCTCTACCTCGAACATTGGCTGTTACTACAATTCTACGTTTTCCGTTTTCACGGTTAATTTGATTAGCACCAGTAACCAATTCAATTTGAACTAACTCTTGTAATGGCACTGAATGTCCGTCAGGCAAAGTAATAGGTAAATAAGCAAGTTCATCAATATTATTACGCTTTGATTCCGCTAGGCGAACTACGATATCGGAACGTATATCTCCTTGATAAAACTTACCAGCAACTGTGCCTCCCATTGCGGTAGCCACTTGAGATTGTACTTGCCCAATACTAATACCAAATTGCATCAGTTTTTCACGGTTTGGCACGAGGCTAAGCATAGGCAAACCAGTCGTTTGCTCTATTTGTATATCTGCTGCACCATCGACTCGAGTGATAACGGCACCTATTTCATCACCTAGCGTGTTTAACGTCTCGAAATCATCGCCAAATACCTTAATGGCTAGCTCAGCTCGAACTCCTGCTAATAATTCATTAAAGCGCATTTGTATAGGTTGTAAGAATTCATAGCGGTTGCCCGGAATAACTTCAACAAGAGCAGCTAACTCTTCAACGATTTGTGCTTTTGGTTTATTAGGATCAGGCCATAACTCACGAGGTTTGAGGATAATAAAATTATCAGCAACACTTGGCGGGACCGCGTCTGTTGCCACATCAGCCGTGCCTATCTTGGTAAAGACACGCTCAACCTCTGGCATTTGCTTAACTTTATCTTCTAAGGATTCTTGAAGCGCGATTGCCTGTGTTAGAGAGGTTCCGGGTATACGCAACGCATGCATGGCAATGTCGCCTTCATCTAAGTTGGGCGCAAATTCACTACCTAACTTAGTAGCTTGATATCCAGATAAACCTACCAATAATGTCGCGACAATGACCACAAACCATCGTACCTGTAACACCCATTTTAATGCGGGTTTATAAAGTACAACAGCACCACGGATGACAGGACTGTGCTTTTCTTTCACAGGTTTTCTAAATAACAAGGCAATCATTGCTGGTACGAAGGTGACAGACAACACCATTGCACTAAGTAGTGCGATAACTACAGTGATAGCCATCGGGTGGAACATTTTGCCTTCAACACCCTCAAGAGCGAAAATTGGCAGATATACTGCGGTGATAATAAACACACCAAATAATGCTGGACGTATTACTTCCTTTGTCGCGTCATAAACTAACTCCATACGCACTTTTAATGGTAATGGAGTGTTACCTGCTTGGCTCAACCTACGAAGACAGTTTTCGACAATAATAATGGCCCCATCAACTAATAAGCCAAAATCCAGCGCACCTAAGCTCATTAGATTCGCACTAACCTTTGTTTGCACCATTCCTGTAACAGTCATTAACATGGCAAAAGGGATCACTAACGCGGTTAAAAATGCAGCTCTGAAATTACCCAATAGAACAAAGAGTACGACAATGACTAAAATAGCCCCTTCAGTAAGGTTTAACTGTACAGTTTCTAAGGTTTTATCAACTAATTTGGTGCGATCATAAACAGCCGTAGCAACCATACCTTCTGGAAGCGTGGCATTTATTTCTTTTAGCTTTTCACCAACCGCGAAAGCGACTGTTCGACTGTTCTCACCAATAAGCATGAAGACAGTACTCATGACTACTTCACGACCATTTTGTGTAGCTGCGCCCGTTCTTAACCCTTTACCGTTCTCTATATCAGCCACATCCTTAATATATATAGATGAACCATCAAACGATTTGAGAGGTATATTGCCAATAGCATCCATATTCGCAACTTGACCGGGTAATCTCAACAGCCATTGCGCTCCATTTTGTTCTATAAAGCCTGCGCCTTGGTTTTGATTGTTTTGCGCTATAGCATCAACCACATCGGCTTGTGAAAGCCCAAAAGCAAGTAGCTTCTCAGGTTTAAAGGCGACCAGTATTTCACGCTCAAAACCACCGATTGGGTTTACTTCTACCACACCGGGAACTCGCATCAATTGCGGTCTAATTGTCCAGTCATGAACGGTTCTCAAATCCATTGGCGTAATGGGCGAACCATCCGCATGAGTAGCTTCAGGTTTAGCATCAACAGTGAACATAAAAATTTCACCGAGACCTGTCGCAATAGGTCCAAGCTGAGGTTCTAAACCCTGCGGTAATTCGGCACGAGCCGCAGACAAACGCTCATTGACAAGCTGACGAGCAAAATAGACATCGGTATCATCACTGAATATTGCCACGACTTGTGAAAGACCATATCGAGAAACTGAACGGGTATAGGTTAACCCCGGTAAACCTGACAATGCCGTTTCTAACGGAAAGGTTACCCTTTGCTCAACTTCTAAAGGCGTAAAACCAGCCGCTTCAGTATTGATCATCACTTGTACATTGGTGATATCAGGTACAGCGTCAATCGGTAACTTCGTAAAATTCCATACACCAAGCCCAGATACTGCCAATACCATTACCATTACAAGGAATTTGCTTTTTATTGAAAAGCGTAAAATTGATTCCAACATTTAAACGCTCCTAGTGGTCATGTGATGCGCCAGACTTTTCAATGTCGGCTTTTAAGATATAGCTATTGTCCGTCACGTATTCCGTTCCCGCTTTCAAGCCACCGAGAACTTCAATCCATTCACCTCCAGCTCTGCCAAGCTCCAGCATACGTACTTCATATTGCTCACCAACTTTTGAATAGACAACAGTGAAGTCTCTAAACCCTTGCAAGCCAATACGTTTTACTGCTAGTGGCACATCAGTTGTCGCGACCTCAATTTCTGCTTTTACAAAGCTCCCTTCAGCAAGATTTCCATCAGCTAGTTCAACCCAAACTATTTTCGCTTGATCATCTCTAACGACAGGCTCAATAAATGAAATTTTGCCAGTGATTGATCCCGTATTACCTTCAACATTTAGGGTTACTGGTGTGCCTAAATTAACTTTGGAATAATCTGACGGGTAAACCGCCAATTTCGCAATATGGCGACTTAAGTCTGATATTGTCAGTAAAGTACGGCCATTGGTTTGTTCACCAGCATTGGCGAAAAGCTCACTAACAAAACCATTTGTAGGCGCTTTGATGGTATAGGGTTTAAGGCTTTCATTACTTTCTACGGTAAACAATGTTTGACCTTTTTTAACTGTGTCACCGAAACTGACATGCAATTTAGTAATTTCACCATCAAATCGAGCTGAGATACTCCTGTGAGCACCGACAGGCAAACTTAATTTTCCATAAGCTGGAATCGTTTGATGAATAGTGGCAGGCCCTGCTATTTCAGTTTTAATTTCCATTGCATTTGCTACTGCTTTTTCTATGGTTGTTCGGCCCTCAAAGTTGTCATATTGCCAATTATATTGCTTACCTTGATAGGAAGCTTCAATGGCTACAACAAATGAGTGAGGTTCGTAAATAACCATATCCCCACGAAGGAAATCACCTTGAGCATTGAAGTTAATATCATCAGTGCCATCGCCTAGACGGATTAATTTAACGTTTAAATTAACTTTATTAGGGTCAATAGCTTGCCCATTATTTGTAGCCCAAACGCGAAATTCTGGTGGTACGCCCGTTTCAAAAATAGATAGCTCAATCGCAAAATTGCCCTCTCGTAACATGCGACCACGATGAGGCCCTTTTTCTGGCTCCGCTTGTTCAGCGGCTGGAGTTGAAGCTGCAACGGCATTAGGCGAAGTTACACCTGCCAATGAGATTAAAATCGCCAAGCTCAATGACGAAAGGATATTTTTATTTTTCATAGATACTCTCACTGAGTTAAGGAAACGCCAGTTAGACGTTGAATTTCAATATGTTGTAGGTGCAATGACTGGTAAGCATCAAGTAATTGGTTTTGGGCACTTAACAATTCTCTACGTATGTCACTCCATTGGTTATAACTAAGTTTTCCAATATTAAATGCCTGCCCAGCTTCAGCTAGTGCAGCTTCTAGCACTGGAATTATTTCCAATTGAACTGTTTCAATAACATGGTGGGAATGAGCCATTTCTTGCAATAGTACATAGAGCTGGGCATCAAGCTTTTGCACTAATGCTTCTTGCTGGCTAGCCAACACATCTTTTTTTGCTCGCAAAGACGCTATATTCCCCGCATTACTATTCTCGCCACCCCAAGGAATAGATACTCCTGCCACTAACCCAAAGTCATCGCTCGCTTCGTACCTTCTTAAGCCAGCAGTAAATTGCCACTGAGGTTTAGCTTCGATTCTTGCAAGCTCAATTTGCGATTGAGCGATACGTTGCTCTGTCATAAATTGTTGTATTTGTGGGATTTGCTTAAGCTTGGCTAACTGGCTTTCTACTGATGGGATGGCAGGTTTTATCAATAAATCTCCAGCCAGCATAAGCTCTGCTGTTGGCTTTCCCCAGTAAGAAGAAAGCTGATAATGACTGGCTTTTAGCTCGTGATGTAAATCTTCTACTGCAAGATTTCTTCGAATAAGCTCAGCTTGGGCCAATTGCATCTCTACATTGGAGCTTTTGCCAGCTTTGACTCTTTTAGCAATAGCATCTAAGACTTCTTTTGCTTGAGTAACTGCCATTTTGCTGAGTTTCAAACGCTCTTGTTTTACCAATATTTCAACAAATTGCTTTGCTACTATCGCTGATAAGTCCAATGCTTTTATTTTTTGTTCAATTTTTACTGCGCTCGCTTGGCTTTTTGCTGTATTTATTCTGCTGTTTATTTGATCTTGTTGAAGAAACCAAGAGTAGGTAAGCGTTGATTGCATACTTTTTAAAGCGCTATGATCACCAGTCCCCATCGCGTCTTCAATCATCAAACCAATTTGAGGTCGTTTACCAATAGCAGCTTGAGCTATATTACCTTGCCATATACCTTCTTTCGCTAAGAGCGCTTTTAGTTCTGGGTGATTTTCAAGCGTTAAAGTTACGGCCTGACGTAAATTAATAAGCTGATGAGTAGATTGCACTTGCTCTTGTGCAATACTTGGTAAGATCAGGCTAAGGCCAATAGTCATAGTTAAAAACCGATAGGCAATCGGTTTTTTTCTGGTGCTTTCATAAAGATTAAATCTCATTCCAAATCCTTATTTAATGGATGAAAAAGGTTTCAATAAAGTGGTGGAAACTATCGACTGTGGAAGCAGCAACTATTGGCATAAAAGCCAATATAATTAGTGCAACAATGATAGTTGTTTGCGAAGTCTGATTAATTGGATTTAATAACCGTTCAACACGAATAGTTGTATGATCATGACTGAAGTAGCTAATTGATGCATCGCCACTATCAATTGGCGGTGTTTTTTGGAGTCTAGCAACATCAATCAAAGTCTGAGCGATATCAAGATTATCAAATTCTTTAGTCACTTCATTATCAGCTATTTCTTCTGTCATTATGACATATTGCTCAGTCAGGGCTTGCTTGAGTTGTAATGGATAAAAACTAGCAAGTGCGGAAAACAACACCTTAAATAAAGGATCTCTCGCTTTTACATGTGCTTGCTCGTGATTAACGATGATATTTAATTGTTCTTCGTTTACCTGTCCTTGTAACCCAGTTGAAACGTAAACCTTGGGTGATATGAATCCAGTGGTAAACGCAACTGGGACTTCTACTGGCATCAATAAATATTGATTACCATTGGCCGTATTTGACTCTGCCGAATTTGTAAAACTAAGTAAACTTGATAAAGCTATTGATTGCTTACGTCTAGAAAAAATGGTTTCTGTCACACGAAATACCAAATATATAAGTGCTAAAAATAGTGTTAAAGCATGCCAACTGGAAAAGTTGAATATATCTATGTGATGCCAATGGGCGATACCTTCGAACCAATCGATGTTAGCAACCAAAATACTAGAAGGCATAAAATAGACGATACAGCTTATAGCTACCCACCAAGGCGCACTAACAAGCGACCATAATAAAAACTTTCTATTGCTAAAGGTAAGTTGAGTGATTTTGCCTAAAATAAAGCGAGATACGACAGCAACACATGTAACTCCAATTACAAATGCAAGCACCGCTACACTGAGTAAATTTAGCGCAATTGCCATATCACCAACTAACATAGTTAAGACTGTCCTTTCCTAATTTGGCGCTGTCTCTCAATCATTCTTTCTAATGTATCCAGTTGATCATCATCGAGCTGAGTTGATACAGAACTAAAGGCCGCAATTAAGCTATTTTCGCCATCTTCAACAAAATCACTTGTGACGTTTGTAATAAGCTGTGTAATTAAACCTTCTCTATCCACCCTAGCGGAATAACAATAGGCATGACCTTGCTTTGTACGCTTCAGCAATTCTTTTTTAAACAATCTGTCTAGTGTACTCTGGATAGTATTTAGTGAAATTCCACGAGCAACCCCAAGTACTTTATGCACTTGCTTTGCATCCTCTTCCTTAACATTCCAAAAATGTTGAAGCACTAATTTTTCTAGCTCACCTAACTGCATAAATTTTTCTCAAATAAATTCGCTCAGTATAGTGACACAGTAAAAACCGATAGGCAATCGGTTTTTACTGTGTGTGTAAGAATAAATATCTTGCTTAAATCGAATATCAACTTATTACACTCTTCGATTAACAATCGAATAATTTGGGTGTTTAAGGTAGCCTTTTTAGGCTCTATGTTAAGCAACTTTGGGGCATACTTGGATTTGAAACGAATGACTACTTTTGGCACATTTTCGAAGTTCGGCTTAAGACAAGGAGCGGATGGTCAATTTGAACAGGATTTTATTTAGGATGAGAAGATTTGTAGAAGATTCTAGTTATTCACCCAATTGACTTTTGCATCGCCAGACCAAACCTGTGTGGAAAAAAATCTATCAACTTCAGATTTTTTGAACATAGTCTTAAAGATAATTTCCGACATTGCAAGTAAGCAGGTTGTGCCAAGAAATTCAGCATCAACCCTGAATTCTATATTTTTGCTTGGATTCCAGTTGCTCTTTCTTTTGATGCTCTGATGGTGCAAAAAACCTCTTAAATCGACTATATGAGTGATAATTTTCTTCATATCAGACTTGAGATATCGCGACTGAAAAACATCATAGTCGTATTTATTTGTAAGAATTTTGGGGGGCGGTTCTTTTAGTGCTGCGATTATGAATTTTGTAAGGTCGGATTTCATCAAAGTATCAATTATTGCAGCCTTCTTAAATTGACCATTTCCCCACATGTATTCAATCAAAAAATAAAAATCATATATTGCTTCGATGTACTGTCCTTTATTAAGATCTATATAGCCTCTACGATAGAACTCACATGGAATTTCATATTCTATTAGCTTGTCTCGTGAGACTGTCATTCGAACAAGCATATCCAGCGGAAGTCTAATGTTAGAGTTCCTAGCTTCACGTTTTATCTTAAACCCTAACACATTCTGATACCGCACTTCTTCTTCGCTTTCTGGCTCCCATTTATGCTCGGCCTCATCTATATTGATGTCAGTTACGCCCCACAAAAACAATGTACCTCTCAATGCAAAAAGCTCTTTAGAAAGAATTGAAAATGCAGGATCTGTGGGGATTGTAATATTTGGGATTCCATCCTGCCCAACTTTTAAAGGCTCTGTCTTGGGAAAATGAACATTCGAGATTTCTGCAATGAGCTTACCCAAGCGATTGTTTTCTGGTTTAAAGGTAAATTTCACATTATTTGATGTGAATTGAAGAGGATGTTCCATAGGAAGATTAGATGAAACGTCAAATATGTAGGTGCACTTCATTAACAAAAATTTCCCTATGTAATTAGAATTTAGGTCGGCCATGAATCCTTAGCAGCATGCTTAATTTGCTCAGGTTTTGTTCAAACTATTTGCAAAGACTACCAGTTGTTAAAAAGAAGATGAAGAAATGGTAGGTTGAATATGGTTTCCGTACAAAGCGGCCACTCGCGAGATGAAGTATCAACAACAGCTTTTGGCACAGTCTGTGTAAAAACTATTTTCAAACAATCATTTGGACAAAAATTGAAGTGAATATGTACTCTACATTAAAATCTGACCAAGTTTTCTAACCAATAAAACTTACATTTTACGTAGCATTACAAGATTAATTTGGCCTTAGGAGTTTTTACACAGCCTGGGCACATATGAGACTATCAGATTTGACTAAGTTGTACTATTAATCCAACCTGACTTTGAATAATGTGTTTTGATTAATTAGACCATTACACTTTAGGTTTTTTTGCCATGTTTAAAACACTATCATTTAAAACGCATTTATTAACGAATAGATAGCCTCTTACCTTTAGGTTAAATTTAATTTTAAAACAGAAAACCTTCTTTAAAGCGCACACAAAAAAACCCACAACATACAATACAACATATTGTTTTATATACTATATTGTTACTAAAACAGTGATTTATAAGGCTTTCAACGCAATTTAACAAAATAACTTCAATAACCTTACCTTTCATGCTAAAACTGGATGAGTGTAGTTCGGGGGAACGATAAATGAACAGATAGAAGCGGACATAAAAGAACAACGAAAAATGGATGATAATAAAAGGTAATAACTGTTAAATATGGATACGTTAAGACAATTCACATCAAAAAAAATTGAGCAATCATTACGCAAGTCTGATCGAGATTATTTAGCTACTTTTGAGAAGTACTGCACTTCTGCATCTATATCAGATATGCCCCTATGTCATTTTGGCGATTTTGAATTTTTACAATTTCATGCATATCTACAGACATTTAAGCCTTACAAAACAATATACAACTGTATGACAGCTGTTCGCAGATTAATGGTGTCAGAGCACAACGAAGGAAACGAATTTAAAGTTCATCCTCGTTATTTTAGTTGCCCACCAAAGCCATCACCGAAACATTTCGCTCCACTGGATGCAGAAAAACGAGAAACGTTGGAATCATTTTTAAAACATGAAATAACTTCTATTTATCAAAGAGAGGAAACATTTAAAAAGGCAATTAAAGAAGGTAAGCCAATCCAAGAAACAGGGAATGTTTTTAAAAAAACATCTGATTACATACCACCACTTTCATTCTATAAGTGGCAAAAAACACTAAACGACTGTCTATATCAGATATACCTAGAAAACCCCAAATTTCCTAATGACGCATCAGAAGAACAATTCAAGGATGGTGGTGAGTATGCAGTTATCAGAATAGTCGATTACGACTTACTTGACTCTCCTTACAAACTCATTTTTAAGAGACTTGGCGTACAAAGGTTAGAAAATTCTATTCCATTCTTATCAGATGCTCCGAATTTCAATTTTATTGATGTCTTTGGATTTATTTACCCCAGAATTTTTGAAGTCTACATTCTTACATGGGCAATATGCCTTGAAACCGGTTGGAGTCAAGACATGGTGGAGCGAATCGATTTTAGCGATTATCTCTACAGCCCCATTCCCATTGACTCCGATTTTGCCTTCATTAAAACAACAAAACAAAAAGGGATCAATGGCGATAATGACATAAATGAGGCAAAGCAGTTTATCCATCCAAGTTCAAAATCAAATCCTCTTAGTGCATACAATTTGATTCGCCTTTTTGTTGAAAGATCATCTCGGTTGCGCAAGGGTCGTAATTATAACTTTTTAGTCAACGACATTGGGACTGAACCATTTTTTATTTATTACAATGAGAGCTCTGGAGTACCAATTCTCTCCCGTCATCCAGACAGAGACGCAGCCAAAACAACGGGAACGAGGAAGCGATTCATGGAGTCCGAATTGGGCTTTAGTTTTGACATACGCCAGTTGCGTCCTACCTGTTTATACTTGAGGGAAAAAAATCAAAACTTACCACTTTTGCTTCAGGTTGCCCTATTTGGCCATTCATCATCTGCTATCACAGACGAATTTTACAAAGGCACCGCTCCGTTCCAACAAATTAGAAAAGATAAACTGGCAGTTGAGCTAAATGAGATTCAGAAGTCCATTCATGATGGTTCTTTTAAGGGAACTTTGGCTCCGCTTAAACAGAAGAAAAAAATTCAAGACAAGATTATGACCATTTTCACCGATCATTCCGGTGAGTCTCCATTAGCAGTCTGCAATGACAACAGAAGCCCAGACTGGCCAGATTTTGAGACAGAATTAGAGGCTAGAGGCATATGTCGCCGGTTTAATAAATGTTTGCTCTGTTCTCGTTCAACTGTTTTTAGTGACAACATTCCTTTCGTTGTTGACCGATACCTCTACTTAGAGCAACAAAAAAGAAAAATACGGGAGAACGCATTTGAATCGCTATATGGCGACGAATATCTAGCGGCAAAAGAAGTAATTGAAAGTTGGCCTTACCCTGAAGATATTGAAGAAGCTGAAGAAAGGACAATGATGAATGATTACCTTCTTCCACCAATTATATCGGAGTCATTTTAATGAAATTAATCAACTTTAGAGTACATGATTTTAATGAAAAATTTTCAGTTGTGGACGGAGTATTATTTGATGAAATTAAGTGGCGCATACAATGGGCGCAATCTGAACACTTGATGCTGGATTTTAGTAGAATAAAGCTTGAAAGCACCGTTTTAACTAACCATCCAGAACTGTATCGGTTTGCTAAAATGATGACTTACTACTGTTGCCCCAAAAAAGTAAATCTAAAAATTTCAAGCTGGAACACCACACACATTCGATTTCTTTCTATTGTTAGTTTCATTCAGGATTTTATTTGGCCAAATCAACTTTTAACAGCGAAAATGCTCTCTTGTGTTACGCAAAAACAGTTGCAGGAGCACCTTGACATTATTCTCCAGCGGCTTGAAATGGGAGTAGCTGGAAGCACACAGAGGTATCGATTTTTTGTTAATGCTCTGCAAGATTGGTCTGATTTTACAAGAAGAAAGTTACTTCCTAAGGAATATGACTTAGACGTAAATATTGACAACATATTAACTAAAGAGGTGCGCACTAAGAGCTTCTCATTGATTGAAAGCCAGAGCGGCACATGGCAACCATTAGCACCCGAAGATATTGAACTGATTTATAACGATGCTCATCGCTACGTTTATGATTTGGCTGACACTATTATTGAGTGCCAAGAGTTGATTCGCAACAGACCCTTAGTTGGAACGACCAAAGGTCAGAACCGAGGACAAATTAGAAGCGACGGTAAATCAAAGGAGTTGTTTAAAACCTTGCGTGACATGGAAGTTCCGATGATTGATTCGGAAACGAAACTTTTTAACTTTAACCCAGAAACAAAGAAAGTAAAAAGCGGAGGCTATGCTTGTGGGTGGCAATTCAGAACCAATATCAATATCACTGAAGTAAGACCTGAAGTAATTAATCTAAAACGAGCTTGTATCTTTCTGATTGGTTTATTTACCGGTATGAGAAGGCGAGAGATAGCTGCATTAAAATCTACCCCAGCTTATAAGAAAAATGGCGATTGGTATCTAGCCATTACGCGCTTTAAAACATCTGATGATGCATCTGGGTTAGGAGAACCAGATGAAATCCCTGTGCCTCAAATTGTATGCGATGCCATAAATATCCTAATTAAGCTATTTCACTCAAACAGACAACAGATGAACAGTGATTACCTGTTGGTCTCTGATATTTTATCACTTAAACACTATGAAAAAATAAAAATAAAAACTGTAGGTAAGGACATTAGTCGTTATATCTTTGACGTTGCTGGCACAAACGGGCACTCACACCAACTGCGTAAAACCCTTGCGTGGTTGTTGATATCAAGAAGCGAACATAATATTGACTTGATTCGACAACTTTTTGGTCATAAATCTTATGGTATGACATTACGCTACATCTTAAGAAATGAATTAATTGTAGGCAGCGTAATGGAATTACTTGAGCACAATTATACTGAAGACCTCAATGAAGCTTTTCAGTCAATTGCTGATGGTAAAACCGCGGGTGAGCTCTCCAGTAAAATTAAACAAAGAATGGATGAACAAAATTACAAGGGTCAAGTTTTAGCAACTGACATTGAAAGCTTTATTCACGAAGCAATACAAGCAGGCGTCCCAATGTTTATTTCACGGTTACCAATTGGTGCGTTTTGTATAAAGGCAGGTGAACCTGAAGTCGTCCCTCCATGTATGAGGCATAGCAACTCAAAATTGCCACAAATTGAATTTTGTGATTATAAAAATTGTTCGCATGTTTTACATAATGACGAGTCCATATCTAACATCAACTCACAAATTACTTACTATAAGGAAAAACGAAGATACTTACCTGAAGAGGCAGATGACAGTGTAGTGGCCTATTACGAAACCCAAGTCATTGAGCATCAGCAATTACTTGAGCGCCTTGGAAAAAGTCAGAGTCATGTTGTAAAGGAAAAGTATATTCATGGGTAAAAAAATACATATTGATATTGACAGTGTTGTTGATGCTATCACCCTATTAAAAGCTTCAGATAACTATTCGGTTACAAAGCTGGCAGAATATTTTGAAGTTTCAAGATCGTATTTGTATAAAAATTTTGGAGAACTTTTTGATAAACCCGGTTCTGATTCGACAGAAGCAAAAATCAAAAACGCAATTGAATTTTTACAAAAAGAAACTGGCGTTAAAAAGCTATCTAAAACAAAAGTTGCTTTGCAAGCAGGTATTAGTCGAACGTCATTATCCCGCGACTACAAACACCTTGATAAATACATTAGTGGTGAACTGGATTTTGAAGATATAACTATACAAATAGAAGAGACTTGGGAGGATAAAGCTAGAAGATTGGAGGACGATTTTGAAAGTTTAAAGGTTCAACACGAGTCAGAGTTAAATAAACAAAAAGAAAGTATAATATCTTTGTTAATGGTAAAAGATTTGAAAGCTTTCTCTGCGCAAGAAACAGATCTTTCTTTAAATAAATTGCAAACACAAAATGACGAGTTGAAAACCCAAAACAGAAAACAGCTAAATGAGCTGGCCACATTGAGAGCTGATTTAAATGACAAGAAGCAACAATTGTCTGGTGGCGGTTCTGCGATAGTAAGAGGCCACTTTAAAGCCAAATATGACTCTCTTGACAACAGCTTATCAGTACAAGAAATCTTAAAGTTATTCATATCTGCTGAAAAAAAGAATTTGGATGATGCAATTGAGGCATGTATTTCATCATCACCAGATGCAGTTTTATTCTTTCAGCCTTTCCTAAGTTGTAATATTAGCGCTGTGCCGATGCATATTGGTGCCAAAAGCCTTGTCATCATTGAAAGCAACCTTTATCAAACTAAAGTTTACAAGAACCTCATTGATAGTCTGCCATTTACAGCAATACATGCTATGACAGCACAAAATATTGAATTAGCCCGAGCAAGATTCTTTTGTAGAACAGTATATGGAGCTAATGTGTTTAGCGATGAGATTTTAAATAAAATTCATGAAAAAACATGCCCTCCTTCGCTCGAAGATGGCTTTAAATCTATTACTCACTTTTCTCCAAATAGTACTTTGTCGGCTGTGAAGTAAACATGAACATACTACGTGAACTCCTAGAATATCGTTTTGAAAACAAAACTTACTCTCACCATATACTTATTGCTGCAACTGACAAAAAAATCTTACTAAGCTCAGTTAATATCTACTTAAAGTTGCATGCCAGTCGAAGCATACAAACTAGCGAAAGATACTCATCTGCCATAAAACGTTTTCTAGATTATCTCATAACTCAGAAAAGCAAAGATCTCATCGATTACAATATTTGGCGAAAAGCAAAAATTGATGACATCAGAAAATGGCAAGGGAGCTTGGTTACTTTACGAGATGCAGAGAATTTAAAAAAGCCATCAGACAAAACGATTTTAGATACAGCTAAAATAGTCTATCACTTCTATTGTTGGGCAAGTCAATCCGGCTTTCCTGTGATAATCAACAGTACCAGTAAAGATTGGAAATACAATTTTAGAGATGAGAGTAAGCTAGTTAAAGTGAATAGCATGATAAGTGGAACATCCCCCGACCATGCTAATATCGATTTGGGTGGAAAAGCTATTAAACACGCAGCTACTAGTAAAAAAACATTGATAATGTCTGACGATAATATTGGATCGTTGATGAAAGCATACAAAGATCCCGTCTATCCTGCTCTATTAATGCTTGCATTGGCTACAGGGATGCGTGAACAAGGATGCGTTTCAATGCCCTACGTTGGGGTTGGCATAAATGCACACATACGGCCATATCCTGACATAAAAAATGAACTAAAAAGCGGCAATACTGCAAAAACATTTAGTTTTACGGTCATAGAAAAAGGCAGCAAAGTACGAACCCTTCAAGTTAATATGGCAGCTTGGAAAACTCTCTGCAATTCGTATCTGCCACTGTATTACGAGCGAAGAAAGCTGTTTAAAAAGAAATTTCCCGACGAGAACAGTAACGCTCATTTTTTCTTGAAGAAAAATGGCGTCCCAGTTACGGAAAAAAACATAGCAGATCAAACATACCTGGCTAAACAGAGCCTTGCCCCATTTCCATGGTCTTTTCATAGCGGACGCGACTGGTATGCAACAAACTTTATAATCAGACATTTGAGTGGTATTGAAGTCAATAATCTGCATTATGATGCCGCTGTTGAAGAACAATTAAGACTTCAGCTTGGGCATAACGACATAAAAACCACATACATGCACTATGTCAGGCAGGCCTCCCTTGTTTTGGCGTTACAAAATGGCCAACTGGACTACACACTTGGTAAGGACGAAGGTTTCTTTAGTAGCCTAATATAAAATCAAAAAATATTATAGGTCCGTTATTTCACCAATATAAATGACTTAAATACATTAGATATTCAGAGGTACTGATGGCTGAGAAAAAGTTGACTACAGAAGAGTTGAACAAAGTTGGCATTGTTGATATTGAAATGACCTGGGACAATAAACAAAAGCTGACAGCCCTCTTCCACCATTTTGTAATTAAGAAAGAACCATTACCTGCTTCAGGTGTTAACGATCATGGTGACGCTATTGCGAACCTAAGTAAATTAGCCCGTTTGGGTAAAATCAAACAGGGAAAACAAATATTTAAAGCACTATACGCGCGAGAAATGCTTAATGTTGCGATAAAAAAATGTGGCATTGAAGACCTCGCTAAAAACGATGAAGGAGATGAAACAAAAGTTGTTCGAGAGCACCTTCAAAGTGGTATAGATGAAGCCCGTCGTTATGCCAGTGATGCTGACAAAAAACTGATTGCAGCGCTCAACAAAGTGGATGCACTGACAGCAAAAGTTGCAGAGTTAGAAGCACATTTAGCACTGGCGAAGATAAGGGCTGGGGATGCTGAAAAACGAAATGTAAAAGGCGAACATATAGAAAGACAGTCGCTAAGACGTGTTTTTTAAGATGGCCATACAACTCAATCGCGCACCTTTTAAAATTGAACTGATGGTCACAAGTCAGTCTCCCGGTACAAATGGTTCGCAGATCATTCAGGGCAAGCATGACAACAGACTTTATAGTGTTTTAGCTAAATCTTACGTCTTGGCGCGTCCAGCTCAACCTGGAGAATGGTGGTGTTTCACTGGTGAGTGGGATACCAACCCGCGTTATCGCAATCAGGTCGTAGCCAGTCATGGTGAGCCTATACAAGTTGATGGTGATCGATTAGCTGAATATTTAATACGCCACCCGCAACTAAGATGTGGCGAACGGGGATCACGTGTAGGTAGAAACACTTGGAAGGCCGCAATCAATAAAGCAGGCGATGCAGATAAACTTGTTCAACTTATCGACACTGAGGATCATGCTGGGATTCGTGCGCTAGGTGTCGGGCGATTAACCCACAACATCGAACTGGTATTGAGGAACTATGAGATTCTCAAAGGTGAATTAGAAGCGGTGTCGTTATGTAGAAAACATAAAATACCTCGACGTCTAAGCTATCGGCTTATAAAACATTACGGTGAAAGCCTGCCGTCATTACTCCAAGCAGATTGCTACAAAATCTTGGCGTTTGAATATAATACTCAATCACTTTTTGAAAATTGCGAAAAAATAGCAAATGCCATGAAGTACGCCGGTGATGATCCACGCCGACTTCAAGGTGCAATAGATTACATCCTTAACTATCGACTTGAGCAGAAAGGCCATACTGCTATAACGCCTGAAACGCTTTTTAAGGCTCTTGTGCGGCATTTTGAAGACGATAGCCTAGCTATGCGAGCCATTGATAACGCATTGAAGTCAGGAGCTATTAAAAAGTCACCTGAGGGATTATTGCAATCAAGACCAGTGGCCTATGTCGAGTCATTGTTAGAAAAGCGCTTTGTAACAATGATTAAGGAAGGTGTGGACAGAATAGATAGTGAACGACTATCACCAGCAGCGTCAAAAGTTTACGCTCTGGCTGAACACATTTTGACTGAAGAGCAAAAAAGGGCAATACAACTTCCGTTCAGAAAACAACTATCGATCATAACTGGTGGAGCCGGTACAGGTAAAACAACAGTAATATCGAGTGTGGTAAGGCTCGCTAAAGAATTAAACATTGAAGTATTTCAAATGGCGCTGTCGGGTCAAGCCGCTGATGTGATGCGGCGTTACAATGAAGAACACGGTATTAAATGTAAATCTCGTACAATTCATTCGTATGTACTCCCTTTGGAGAGAGCTGAGGAATCAGACGATGAAGGTGAGCTTAAAAAGCATCAAAATTTACATGATGAATTTCCAGAAGATTGTTTGATTATAATTGATGAAAGTTCGATGATCGATTTGTCATTGATGAATCGATTACTAAGTCATCTGCCAGATTCAGCAAGAATCTTCATGGTGGGAGATTATAATCAAATACCACCTGTTGGCTCGGGTTTGGTATTTCACCTATTGTGCCATAGCAAAAATGTACCACATACAAAGTTGACTATGCCGCACCGTAGTGCCGCAGAAACTGGCATACCAGCCTTTGCCGAGAATGTTAGCAAGGGGATTGTTCCAATAATTCCTTTGTTTGATTTAACATCTTCTCCGCCTGATCATGGGCTGTTTTTTCTACCTACCACCATTGATAAAACTGATCCGTATTGCTTAGCTCGCCCAATTTATCAAGTTGCCAAAATGTTGGGATTGGAGCGCACTCAAGTGATATCTACGCATCGCAAACGGTCTAATCATTTGGGGGAGTATATTGTTCAGTCAATTCATCATATAAACGAGTATTTTCAGTCTCAATTAACGAAAGATCAAACACCAGAACTAAAAGCCTGGGGATTGAATGAGGGTGATCCAGTTATCGTTAGAAAAAACGTGATTAACGTTGGTGGAAATGGCTTTGATCTTTTTAACGGCAGTCTGGGAGAATTAACATCCGTCACTGAGCCTTACAAATTTACATTTGGCGGAAACGTTCGGCAGTTGAGTAACGAAGATATTGCAAACCTTGGCATAATGCTTGGCTACGCCCTTACTACTCACTCTTTCCAAGGGAGTGCAGCAGAAAGTATAGTTATTGCTGTCACCAAATCCAACCTGCTTGAACGTAGTTTACTCTATACAGCACTGACCCGTGCTAAAAAAACAGTAGTATTTGTTGGCGACCAGCAGGCGTTTGAAGATGCCGTTAGGTTACGCCCCAAATGGGAAAATATTTTAACTTCATTTAATGTCGATAGATCATTCAAATACTCAAAAAAATACACATTGTAATAATGTTTGATTACTTGTACTTGTACTAAATCAGTACTTTTTAGGAGGATTACAAGTTATTTTCGTTACTGTCGAGAATTAAAAATTTTGTGGCTCCCTGTCACAACATTTTCTTCAATATAAAAAGAACCACTAAACTCAATGCGACCATAATTATGGTTCGGAGAAAGAGAGCCGCCAATCACTCTTTTTTCTCCTAATAAAGTCCAAACAATCTCTAAATCGTTACTCTTTAGCATCTTTAAAAATGGTTCTTTTTTAACTAATAAATGTGGTTTTGTATCGTTTAGAGCTTCAGTTGCAAAACAAACAATATTATTAGCTTCATCGACAAAACTACCTTCTTCATAACCATGTTTTAATTTCAGATTGTCAAAAATTAAAGAACTTGGCTTGAGAAAGCTTAAAGTTTCAGCCTTTGATTGATCGAACTCTTCTTCCCATCGATAACCGATAGCAGTAGTACCAACGTCAGCAATCTTAGTCATAGTCTTTTTGTCTGTAACTGTAACCCAGTCAGAGCCACTATAGTAATCAGATTTAAAGAATTTAAAAGCCTCTGACCAGTAATACTCCCTATTAAACAACTGATATCTATCAGTGCTTTCAGGCATCCATCGCCCCATGTAATGTTGGCTTTCAGCCCAGCTTTTAAAATGTTGATATTCGGATGATTTAACTAAGTAACTTCTAAGATGACACCAAACTTCTTTGCGTGGATGTCCCCAGTCTTCCTTACCTACTTCTTTAGCTTCTTTCCAAGACGGGTAACTTTCAAGAACAAGCCAGTCACCACCATTATTATCTTTTACTTCAATCAACCCCTGCGGGTTATCCAACGTAGAAGTATCTTTTACCCAATTTTCAAAAGTACAATCCCACTCAAAAGCTTCTTTACTAATCCACCACTCATCTTCAATAGATATGCATTTATCTCCTGTATTTTTAAGCAAAATTGTTGGATCTATATCCCTTTCATAGGGCTCCCAAGGACCTAGGTAAGGAGACTCTACTCGTTCAACACCGTATCCTTCATAGCGGATGTAATTATCAGAAAGCCTTGCTATAAATTCATGAAATGCAATCCATTGATATTTTTTACCTATTCGTTCTTGGTGGGATTCATGCCGCCCTCTACCTGTGCCTATACTCCTATCAAAATCGCCATGCTTTTCTGGAGACCAGCCTAACTCTATTACGCGACTAAAAATAAAACATTCAGCGAGCCTAAGGTCAAAATGAGCATCTGTATCTAATAGGTTGTTATTGTGATCAAGATATGGCTCTAAATCTCTTTCATAAAGAGCTAGCCATTCTGATGATAAAGATTCTTTAAAAGCTAATTTATTCGCAGTTAGTACTTCTCCAGTTTTTCTGCCAATAGCACTCCCCATACGGATTATAGTTTCACCTATAACCAAATCATCAGAGTCTGATTCATAAATAATAGGGTCTAATGAATGAAATAAATCAAGTTGCTCTTCAGATAAGTCGCTCTTAAAACTGTTAAAGATTTCTTCTCTATTTACAGGAGATTGGCCAAACCTCCATCCAGACCAATCTGAATGATTAAAGTTAGTGCCAATGGTGTATCTAGAGAAGTCACCGCCCCCCATGATTGAGCCCCACAAATCCCAATAATCTTTCTTATCATAATTATTTTTCAGCTCCTCTTTAGTTGGTATATCATCAGGCCATTCACTTTTGTATGGGGGCTTAGTCTGAGACAACTCAACACCGTCAAGCTCAAGCCCAAGATGGGTAGCATACTCAATAATTTCTCTTGCATAATCTCTAAGCAAAATATGCGGGTAAACATGCTCTGATCTAAAAACCTTTTGGTAAACAGTTTCTGCTAAACTTTTTAGTCCTTGAATATCATCTGTTCTCAAAGTACAGCCCAATGCTACAGCAAATATTCTTTCCCAAACATACGGGTCATCAACCTCCACAAACTTATCAATTAACCTTTTTAAAACTGAAACCCTTGTTTCAAGCAAGCTAACTAAAGCCTTAGTAGTGCAGTCCCTTAGCTCTCTGTTACTAGAGGCCAAAAACCAACATAAACTCGTTGCAACCAACTCTATTGACTCATCAGAAATATAACTTTTGTCAGAACCGTTCCATGCCCAATCAATCAGGTGCCTAAATGTAGAGTCTTCACTATATTTATATTTTAGTTGTTGAGTCCAAAATTCATCACGATTAGGTAAAGGATGTTTAATTAACCACTTATGTAAAAAATTAGCGTTAAAAGGATGGTCAACTAAACCAGATATAGAAATTATCGCCTCTAAAAACTGATCGAAAGTGGCACTGTAACCCAATACCTGATCGTTAATAAAAGGCTTTAACTTGTCAAAATCAAGGGCGTTAACATCTCGCCAGAGTAAACTATCAATAAAAGCTTCTATTAAACTGTGGTTTTCGATGAACTCAGGCAATAATTCATAGAGCTCTAACCCAAACCTTTCTGGTAATTGAATAGACAGAGCCTCAACTATGCCTTGATTGCGATAAAAATCGAACTCATCTTTGAAATAGCCTTTTAATCGACCTCCTTCTTTGAATTCTTGTTTAATATCTTCAATATCTTCAATATCTTCCAATAAAAACTTAACAGTTAAATGATCATCAAATCTTTCGAAAGCAATGTATACGACTTCATCAATAGAATTATCATCATTTCGAACAATGCCTTTTGTTAATAATCCTTCGTCAATCAAAGCAGTAAGAAAAGTCTTATCGCCTACATAATCTTCGACTACGGACTGAACGGTAGCATGGGCATCCTTCAGTGCTATATTGTTCCCTCCATTAGATATTTTAATTTTAATCAGCTCGCAAAGAGCTTCTTTTACTAGCGGATAACTAGAATCAAAATGATATTTTTTGGGTGAAGATAACGATTTATTCACGCCTTCCACGAAGAAATTCAAAATGTTTGAAATGCCATTAAACCCAACAGGTACTTTTGTTAGCCCATTGTTCTTTATCCCTTCACATAGCAGCTTAAGAAATAGAGGGTTTTTGAATTCCGGATTTAAATTAGGTGATGAAGGTCTTTCGATATTGTAATAGTCGTAAAACAAATTGGCTGCTTCCAACTCAACATTTTGGAACCCGATATGCTCATGAGTTTCAAAATTATTACGCGATACATTTTCCGCAGAAATTGTAATCCCTTTGTACGTAGTTCGGACTGACATTACTAAGCCAAGCCAATGAAACCCTCTGATTTCATCGACAAAACTATTAATATTGTCATCCCAAAATTTGTTGCCATTTCCTTCATTTATAGCATCAATGAAAATCAGAACTCTTTTGCCCGACTTTTGACCTAATAGATTTAACTTTTCTAAAAACTCACTAGACGTTATTTTCAATTGGAGTCTTTTGAAAATCTGTGCCCATGGTGGATCTTCAGCAGTAAATTGTTGGCCTAGTAGAAAAAGAGACGAGAATCCATGAGAAATCCTTGTTTCAATAACATCAGCAAGCAGATGAGATTTCCCTATTCCAGCTTTACCTTCCAAAAGTAAATAAGGGTTTTCTGACAATTTCAGCATTGCAGAGTTAAAGAAAGCGATTAAATCGTTGCAAGCATAACCAATCTCTCTAAGCTCTCTTAAAGTGATGGAATATTTATCACTGAATTCATTCAACTTTCCGGCGTTTCTAACTTCTTCTCTATGCTGCCACAATATCGATTCCGATTCTGTAATAGCACCTTGGCAATCAGAGATATAGCTAATGAATTTATCAATTGGAATATTATTCGGCGATTGAAAATCGATACTTTGAAATAGAGCTTTTATGCTGATCATTGATTGAACGATTACTGGGAATTCTGAAGATATTTCAATACATTGACTGAGCTTATTACCCCTGATCAAGAGGAGATCTATATGCGAATAAAATTCAGCTGCAAATGTTTCAGTCCAACCAAGACCATCGAACAATTTCGCAACTTGTAATTTGACGTTAAGCTCGGGTGTATATCGATTTCCCAAATCGGCTATTGCTTGCCTATTTTTCTCATTTAACCAATCATCGTTTAGGTGAAACGTGAACTTCTCGTCTATAGATCGTAATAGAAGTTTTATTTGAATCAGTTCTTCATTGATATCGAATATCTTTTCCTTATAAGTCTCTTCGATATGGAGTTTTTTTAATGTTTCACACTTGTTTATCTTTAGCGCAAGGATCGCATAAAAACGCTCAAGTTGCTTTTGAGTTGGCGGAAGCACATTTGGATATTCACTAAACTTATTCACTACATCAGCTTTATCTGGCAACTGTTTAAAAAGAATATATTCGTTTAATACGTCAAATAGCGGCTGGGATTGAAAGAACGGAACCTTGTCTGAATCTGTTGGGTATTCAACTTCAAACTCTAAAGCGGTTTCTTCAATAAGTTGATAAAGCCTATCTACATACCTTTCCTTAGGAAAAAACTGCTTTCGAAACCAGCCATATCCCTCCTGAGATATAAATTGGTCTACAAATTTGGTAGCAACATAATAAGACACTCCACCAATTGCCAATGTGACTGGTTCCATTCTTTACATTTTCCTTATTGTCTCGATTATCAAATTAGCTATATATTCTTCATTAAGCGCTACATCCCACCATAAAACTCATGTTGCCACGTAGCGCATTGGCAATGTTCCAAAGCTGTTTTTCTAGTTCTTTTTATGTTGTTCAACCATCTTAATACTAAGCTTTAGTACATCATTCCTAATGGAGCGTGGGTGTAATTTTAAATTATTTAATTCTAACTTTATTAGTCATTTAGCTATAGCTGTTATTGTCCACATACTCCGTCCATGAACATTAACTTACAAGCGTCGATGCGAAGGCAATGCAAGCAGAAAAAATCGCTACATAAAATGCCTTAACGGCGATTTGATTCGCCTTTTCTGATTGTTTTATTGATTGATAAGAAAGATAACTAAAATAGGTGTTGGCATTTAGTTGCCAGTGGCAAAAGTTGTTATCCATATCACTGTTATCAACTGCTGTGTATCTCATTAAACTCCCCTCATCTTCTGGGTCTAAGCAAATATCCTGCATAGTTCGTGCAATTTGGTGGCGGCCTAATCCATTCAGTTCAGTACTTTTGCTTGCTGACTGGACGCTAAACTTTTTATCAAGTTTGCCCTGTTCAAGAATATATTCAGTCACTCTAAGTACATCTGGTTTTGATTTATCTGTTGATGTCATATTATTTCCTTGTAGCCTGGCGCAATGGCAAGATTATCTAGATTCCGCAACGTAAAGCTATTTTGAAGCCAAAGTTGATATTCAGCCCCCTGTAATGTTCCACGCTCGGTACAGTCCACATTCCAGCGCCTTAGAAGATAACCTGCCATTGCCGCTCGCACATCGATTAGTAGCTGGCTGTTCTCCATTCCGTAGTCCATTTCGATGGCAGTTGGGTGTTGTACATTTTTGGGATGAGGAACTAAGTGTAGCGATATTAACCGTTGCCATTCTTGGTCAAGTTCAACTTGCTCGTGTGTCTCTGAGTTATTTTTTATTGATACTTTACTAATACGAGTTAATACAAAATCTCTGAAACTTTGACTCTTACGGTCGAAGGCTCTTAAATGCCAGCGAAGTCCGTTGTCTACAATTGAGTGAGGCACTAGTTCTCTTGCACCTGAGCCACTTGAAAGGGACGTGTAGATCACATTTACGGCTTTATTGTTAAGAATTGCTTGTACTAAACGAGCAACAATAAATATGTCCGGTACGTTTAGGCTAGATGGGGACTCTACTGGGAAGTGGATATCACCAGTTGCATCAAAGCCATCAGAGATGTCATTGGCCAGTTTAACCAAGGTACGCTTTGCGTCGTGTTCAAATAGGGGGTGAAATCTTTCAGTCTGAAAATAACGTTTTTCTCGTGAATCGTAGTTAAGGTTATCAGGGGCTAGCTCTTTATAAATACTGAAATCGCGAGAGCCTGCCGAGAGTCCGACTTCAAAGCGATCTATTAGATCCTGTCGATAAACAACCCCTTTGAACAGCAGGCAAAAATCAATATAGGCAAGACGTTGTTTCTGGGCAAATCCGAGTTTTTCTAGCATCTTCAATGAAAATAAATATACACCGAATGTCAGTGTGGTTTATTTTGATGCGGTTGTAAAGTGTTCGGATGTATTTCGTTTTTGAATTCATATACTTAGTACCAAGTTTCGATTTTCATTATGAAGTTTCAAAATGCTTGACAGAAATAAACGAGGCCGATATCTTTAAATCAGGTTTTGCGAGACCCATCAGCCTGTAGATGAAGCCAATGCACCGCACTATATTTTGTAAGGTTCTTCTTACTTCTATTGATATTTGATAACACTAATCTTGTGATTACAGGCGGCAAGTTGGAGATATTATCAAATGAATTTCACTCAAGTCTGTCCGTCACTTAAAGTCCATAAGTTACATGCCAAAAAATTACAAAGAAACCTTGGCTTAAGCCTAGGCACTGCACGCACTATCGTTGCTCACATGTATGACTCACATTGTTGGGAACAGTTAAGGAAACGATGTGGCCAACAATTTAGTGCCACCATGTATCAGTTGCCCATGTATTACCTTGAAACATCAAAAATTGGTTTGTTTAAGAAGCTAGTAGAAAAATATTTAAATGAGCTCAAAGCGGTGTTTAACATAAATTTACATTTGCCAGAGGGGCTATTGGCATTGGTAGTGACTAATAAACTTAGTGCAGTAGAACATTATCAAATTGAAATTATTTTACAGGACTTCGAAGAATCAGAGGGAACCTCTGAAGACTTTATTGACGCAATTTTAAGGGCAGATAATACTGCCTATAAGGCCGTAAGGAACCAGTGGCCTACCAAACCTTTGAAAAACTCTCGAAATGGGCAAAGAAACCTCTGGCTAAATACAGCCACGTTCCAGCAAAATTTTTATGCCTATTATCATATTGAAGATAATCATATACACATAAGAGTGCATGAGTGGAATACCGGATTATGTATACCAAAATCCAAAACCACTGTTGTTAATAAAGGCTGGTTTGTCGACTTTATGAGTGGTTATATTTCAATGCTCGCACAACAATTTATCAGACTTGGATACATTCCGACATTTGAGTTTTTTAAAATTCAACATGTGTATCTCTCTAACCTGACTTTAGAATGTAACAATCCAGAACATCCTAATCATGGCATATATCAACTATACCAGCGCCTCATGATATCTGGCGGTGAACAAAATGAAGAATTAGTACTCAATAGAATTAGTGAAGAACGAGGGGTGAAAATTTCTTTCAATGACAATTTAACTCTAATGACAAAGCACTCATGTTTATGAAAAAAGAATGGCGAAAATTGCTGAGCGAAGGTATTTACTATTCGCATGAAAGTTTATCATTTTATAAAGCTTTTTATTGTGGAATGGGAATTGATGATATCCGAGAACTACCTACTTCGATTAATAGTTTCCTTCATCAAGTAGTTGATGTGAATTCACTGACTGGACAAAAAATTTCTAGTGGTGGGTGTGTTGGCAGGTATCGAGATGAATCTGAAAATGATGAAACTAAATTTGATTTTGAAGGTTACTTTACTGAGTTGATTGAAGTCGACGCAAATCCGGTTGCTGATGAGCCCCACTCTCTACAATACAAGGCATCCGAACGTATATCTAAGGCGTTATTAATAGCATCAAAATCACATTCTAGACAGTACAGAAAAAGCGATGGTAGCCCATACCTTAACCACTTAATTGAAGTTATGTACCTGCTCGTTAATACTGGTAATGTTAGTGACGAAGACGTAGTTATTGGTGGTTTACTTCATGACATATTGGAAGATACAGAATTATCAAAGGTAGAATTATTACAAGGGTTCGGCAGTCGCGTCATGAATATTGTTGACGCTTTGAGTGACGATAAAACATTACCATTGTCTGCACGTCGTCAACAGACAATTGAAAAGCTAAATTCGGCACCCATGTCAGTCAAACTTATTAAAATCGCTGACGCTTGCTCAAATGCGTCAGCGATACCAGAAACTTGGACAAAGGAGAGACTAACAGACTACTATGTTTGGCTTGACCAAGTTGTATTTGCGTGTGCTGATGCAAGCAAAGCTCTATATCAAGACTACTTAACTCGACGCGTGGTTAAGAATGAGTGATGAGTGAAGCTTCAAACTTACAGGAAATCTAAGTATCTAAAAGTTACCGATCTCTATTCAGCACATATTCTTTTTGTTTATCCTTTGTCATACCGTGCCAGTGCTAAGTTTAGTGTTTCTCACAAGTGTAGATTGGTAGTAATATGAGTTCCAAAAGCTTGACGATTGAACACGGCAAGAGTTTTACGTCATGAGCTATTTTTATTAAAAAAAAAGGGTGGGCACATTGGTTCATGTTGAACTAGCAGAAAATACAATGTAGTGTCATGAAGCATCAAAAGTCTTGTGACACTAGTTTACACCATCACGTTTTTACTGTGACACTTGTTTACACTCGGTGATTTTGTGACAGTGTTTACAAAATTTATAGTATTTAGACAATCCATTCACCTTAAAGGCTTAAATTTGTTAGAAAGTCACCCACCCACCCACCTATGTGACAGAATGACAATTCGAAATAGCTCTGACCTACCCACACCGGTAAAATATTATAATCCAGACATTAAGCACGAATACAAAAAGATTGAAAAGATAGCCGAAAACATTTTAATCGACATGGCACCAGACGCATTTAAAGAAGATTACGCTTCACTCATTGATGCTAATTTTCACACTGAAGAAGAAGCCTTTATTGTTAAGGCTGCCGATGTGCTTTGCGCCTACTTGAAAACCTTAGAAGAACTTTCTGCAGGAAACCAAGAATTCAAATTGGCGAAAAAGCGGTTAGATAAGATTTTAAAAGAATACCATTCAGATGAAGTCGATTATTTCCTGACTCGCTATGTGCCTAGTTTTTCGCTTAGTTTAGACGAAATTACCCAGGAAGAAATTTAAAAAAGGAACACACTGTGACAGTACAAAAGTGGGAAGAAGAATTACACGCACGCAGACTGCCGCGCAGTGTTTCTCGCGATGGCGATCATCGTAATCCCTACCAGCGAGATAAAGCTCGCGTACTTCACAGTGCCGCTTTTAGGCGCTTACAAGCCAAAACCCAAGTATTGGGGGTTGGACTAAGTGAC
>TARA_R110002051_G_scaffold4579_1_pt1 | contig 30422 bp, 27 predicted proteins | sample TARA_R110002051 | Tara Oceans TARA_R110002051 (sample SAMEA4397023) | marine metagenome | biome: Polar Biome; feature: [MES] marine water layer (ENVO:01000295) within the mesopelagic zone...; material: water (ENVO:00002006), including particulate matter (ENVO:01000060) such as...... | reverse complement strand
CGGCGGCACGCCGCCGCCCGCCATCGAGCTGCAGGGCATCTGCAAGAATTTCGGCCCCGTGCAGGCGAACCGGAATGTGGATCTGCGCGTCATGCCCGGAACCATTCACGGCATCGTCGGCGAGAATGGCGCGGGGAAATCGACTCTGATGTCGATCCTGTACGGCTTCTATCATGCCGATGCCGGGGAAATTTTGGTCGACGGCACGCCGGTCACCATCGCCTCAAGCCGGGCCGCCATCGATCTCGGCATCGGCATGGTGCATCAGCATTTCATGCTGGTCGACACCATGAGCGTGCTCGACAATGTCATGCTCGGCTCCGAAGGCGGCGCCCTGCTGGACAAGGGCGCGAAGGCCGCCCGGACCGAACTGGCGCGGCTGTCCCGCGACTATGGCCTCACGGTCGATCCGGATGCACTTGTCGGCGAGCTTTCGGTCGGCCAGCAGCAGCGGGTCGAGATCCTCAAGGCGCTCATTCGCGGCTGCCGCATTCTCGTGCTGGATGAGCCGACCGGCGTGCTGACGCCGCAGGAAGCCGACCGGCTGTTCGAGATTCTGGATGCGCTCCGGGAGCGCGGCGTCACGATCATCCTGATCACCCACAAGCTGCGCGAGATCCTCGCCGCCACCGACAGCGTCTCCGTCATGCGCCTCGGCGAGATGGTAGCCCACCGGGCAACATCGGAAACCAGCGCCGAGGAACTTGCCGAGTTGATGGTCGGCCGCAAGGTCCTGCTGCGCGTGGACAAGGCCGAGCCGAAGATCGGAGAGACCGTCCTGCATGTCGACGGCCTCACCGTTACCGATAGCCAGGGCGTCGGGCGGGTCAAGGCCGCCAGCTTCACGGTCCGCGCGGGCGAGATCGTCGGCATCGCCGGTGTCGCCGGAAACGGACAGAGCGAGCTGCTCCAGGCGCTTGCCGGTATCCGCCCGCTCTCCGACGGCTCCTTCTCGATCAGCGGCACCCGCACCGTCTCCGCCGCGACGCCCTACAATCCGCACGAAGCCCGCAGTCTCGGCATCGCCCATGTCCCGGAAGACCGGCACCATATGGGCCTGGTCACCGCCTTCCCGGCGCACGAGAACCACATCCTCGGGCATCATGGCTGGGAGCAGTTCAACAACGGCATGCTGCTGGACCGGGACGCCGCCATCGCCGATTGCACGGCGGAGATGGAGCGCTATGACGTGCGCCCGCCGAACCCGCATCTGGCCGCCGCCATGTTCTCCGGCGGCAACCAGCAGAAGGTCGTGCTGGCCCGGGAGCTGGAGACCGAGCCGAAGCTGCTGCTGGTCGGCCAGCCGACGCGCGGCGTCGATATCGGCGCCATCGAGTTCATCCACAACACACTCGTCGCCATGCGCGACCGGGGCGCGGCTTTGTTGCTCGTCTCCGTCGAGCTGGACGAAATCATGTCCCTGTCCGACCGCATTCTGGTCATGTCAGACGGCCGCATCGTCGGCGAGATGATGGCCGCCGACGCGGACCCGCAGCGCATCGGCCTGATGATGGCGAATATTTCAGAAGACGGTGCCCCTCAGGGCAACCCCGAGGGTGACAAAGCCGCATGAGCCAGCCGATCAAGCTCCCGAAATGGGTCGATGTCGGGGTCATCCCGGCCCTGAACATCCTGGCCGCGCTTGCGGTCTCCGCCCTTGTCATCCTGGCGCTCGGCGAAAATCCGATCGAAGCGCTCGACGTCATGCTGTACGGGGCTTTCGGATATGACGAGGCCATCGGCTACACGCTCTATTACACGACCAATTTCATCTTCACCGGCCTCGCCGTCGCCGTCGCCTTTCATGCCGGGCTGTTCAATATCGGCGGCGAGGGACAGGCCTATATCGGCGGGCTCGGCGTCGGACTTGTCATCCTCGCGCTGGACGGATTGCTGCCCTGGTACGCGATCCTGCCGCTGGCCATGATCGGCGCCGCCCTGTTCGGCGGGATCTGGGCGGCGGTGCCGGGCTGGCTGCAAGCCTATCGCGGCAGCCACATCGTCATCACCACCATCATGTTCAACTTCATCGCTTCCGCGCTGATGGTCTATCTGATGGTGAATGTGATGATCAAACCGGGGCAGATGTCCCCCGAAAGCCGGGAGTTCGCCGAAAGCGCCTGGCTGCCGATGGCGCATCAGGTATTCGCAATCATCGGGATCGATGTCTCCCGCTCTCCCTTGAACCTGTCTTTCGTCCTTGCCCTGATTGCCGCAATCCTCGTCGCCATCTTCATCTGGCGCACCCGCTGGGGCTATGCCATCCGCACGGTCGGCCGGAACGAGACGGCGGCCATCTATGCCGGGATCGATCCGAAGAAGACGATCTTCTGGACCATGGCGCTGTCCGGCATGCTGGCCGGCATGGTCGGCATCAACGAGATCATGGGCGTGCAGCACAAGCTGTTGCTGAACTTCACCGCCGGATACGGCTTCACCGGCATCGCCGTCGCCCTGATGGGCCGCAATCACCCGATCGGCATCGTGCTGGCCAGCCTGTTGTTCGGCACGCTCTATCAGGGTGGCGCGGAGCTCGATTTCGAGTTCGAGCTGATCACCCGCGACATGGTGATCGTCATCCAGGGGCTGATCATCCTGTTCTCCGGTGCGCTGGCCTACATGTTCAACCCGCTGGTGGCGCGGCTGATCGGCCGGCTCATGCCGGTGCGGGGTTAGGGGGCGAGCATGGCGGACACATATCTCCTGATCCTGCTCACCCTCGACGCCACGCTGCGCGTCGCCACGCCGCTGATCCTCGCGGCCATGGCCGGGCTGTTCGCCGAACGCTCCGGCGTGATCGATATCGGGCTTGAAGGCAAGATGCTGGCGGCCGCATTCGCCGCCGCCGCGACCGCGGCCATCACCGGTTCGGCCTGGGCCGGGCTCGGCGCCGGGATTACCGTCTCGATCGGACTGGCCCTGCTGCACGGCTTCGCCTGCATCACCCACAGGGGCGATCAGGTGATCAGCGGCGTTGCCATCAATGTTGTCGCCGCCGGGCTGACCGTCGTGCTCGGCATTGCCTGGTTCCATCAGGGCGGACGCACGCCAACCCTCGATGCCTCCGCGCGCTTCACCGAGCATGCCCTGCCCTTCGCCGATGCCGCGCGCGGCATTCCCGTCATCGGGCCGATCTATGCGGAGGTGATCAGCGGGCACAACATCCTCGTCTATCTCGCCCTCGCCATCGTGCCGCTGACCTGGTGGGTCGTTTACCGCACCCGGTTCGGGCTGCGGCTGCGGGCGGTTGGAGAAAACCCGGCGGCGGTCGACACGGCCGGGATCAGCGTTACCGGCCTGCGCTACAGCGCGATGCTGATCGCCGGTATTCTGTGCGGCATCGCCGGGACCTATCTTTCCACCGCCCATTCCGCCGCCTTCGTCCGCGACATGACAGCGGGCAAGGGTTACATGGCGCTGGCGGCGATGATCTTCGGCAAATGGAAACCGGTGCCGACCCTGTTCGCCTGCCTGCTGTTCGGCTTTCTCGACGCCATGGCCGTCCGTCTGCAGGGCGTCGAATTGCCGGTGATTGGAATCTTTCCGGTTCAGCTCCTGCAGGCCCTGCCCTACATCCTGACCGTGGTCCTGCTGGCTGGCTTCATCGGCAAGGCCATCGCCCCGAAAGCCAGCGGCACCCCTTACGTGAAGGAGCGGACGTGACCTCATACGAAACGGCGGCTGATGCCATTCGCAAAGCATTGCCGGGACGCAGCGCCCGGATCGCGCTGGTGCTCGGCAGCGGCCTCGGCTCCGTCGCGGACGCGGTCGAGAACCCGGCTTCAGTCTCTTTCGCCGATATACCCGGCTTTCCGAAACCGCGTGTCGAAGGTCATCACGGAACGCTGATCCACGGCACGCTCTCCGGCCGCGAGGTCTTCGTCTTGCAGGGCCGGGCCCATGCCTATGAAGGCCATCCGCTGGCGGACATCGTGCTGCCGGTCCGCACCCTCGCCGCACTCGGCATCGACAGTCTGGTGCTGACGAACGCCGCAGGCAGCCTGCAGGACGAAATGGCGCCCGGCAGCCTGATGATGCTGACGGACCACATCAACTGGTCCGGCGCCAATCCGCTGATCGGTCCGAACGACGCGGCCCTCGGCCCGCGCTTCTTCGACATGACCCAGGCCTATGACGTCACCCTGCGGGCCGCGCTCCGGCGCGGCGCCGAAGCCAGTGACGTGGCACTGCATGAAGGCATCTATCTCTGGGCGCTCGGCCCGAACTTCGAGACCCCGGCGGAGATCCGCGCCTTCCGCATCCTCGGCGCCGATGCCGTCGGCATGTCGACAGTGCCGGAAGTGCTCGCCGCCCGGCATGCGGGCCTCAGGGTTGCCGCAATTTCCGGTATAACCAATTTCGGCGCGGGCATGGTGGCGAACGAAATTCTCGACCACGAGCACACGCTGACCCAGGGCGCGACAATCGCGGACTCCATGACCCGCCTGCTGCTGGAATTTCTGAAGGACCCTATCCATGACTGACACCGGCACTGAAGCCGCCCGTGCCTTGTCCATGCTCGACCTGACGAGCCTTGGTGACGATGACAGTCCGGCCTCTGTCGGCGCCATGCTGAAACGCGCCGTGACGCCCTCGGGACCGGTCGCCGCCGTCTGCGTCTGGCCGGCCTTCGTCGCGCAGTCGAAGAGCGCACTTGCCGGAACCGGCGTGCGCGTCGCCACGGTCTCGAACTTCCCGCATGGCCGACCGGATATCGCCGGTGCCGTCGCCACCACGAAACAGGCCGTTGCCGATGGCGCGGACGAGGTGGACGTGGTCTGGCCCTATGACAGCTGGCTGAACGGCAACAGTGCTATCGCCGGGGATCTTGTTGCCGCCTGCAAGGATGCCTGCGGCAGCACCGCGCACCTCAAGGTCATTCTGGAAACAGGCCGCCTGCAAACTGCAACAGCCATCGCAGGCTCCAGCCGGGATGCGATTGCAGCGGGTGCGGATTTCATCAAGACCTCCACCGGCAAGACGCCCGTCTCCGCTACCCTGGAAGCCGCCCACATCATGCTGGAAGCGATCCGGGACAGCGGCAAGCCGGTCGGCCTGAAGCCCTCCGGCGGGATTCGCACGACGGAGCAGGCCCTTGCCTATCTGCGGCTCGCCGACAACATCATGGGGGCGGGCTGGGCCACACCGGAGACATTCCGGTTCGGTGCCAGCAGTCTGCTTGACGCACTTCTGAAGACACTCGGGCACAAAGGGTGAGACACTGCCGCCATGCTGACCCAGGAAATCATCCGCAAAAAGCGTGACCGCGCCGTCCTCTCGCAGACCGAGATCGCGACTTTCGTCCAGCGCATTGCCAGGGACGAAGCGAGCCCGGCACAGATCGCCGCCTTCGGCATGGCGGTCTTCCTGAATGGCATGAATACCGAAGAGACCGTCGCCCTCACACTGGCGATGCGGGACAGCGGCACCGTGATAGACTGGGACGCAGGCGCGCTCGGCGGCCCGGTGCTGGACAAGCATTCGACCGGTGGCGTCGGCGACAAGGTCAGCCTGATGCTGGCACCGATGGTCGCGGCGGCTGGCGGTTTCGTGCCGATGATCTCGGGACGCGGGCTTGGCCATACCGGCGGCACCCTGGACAAGCTGGATTCAATCCGGGGCTACGATACCGCACCGGCACTCTCCCGCTTTCGCAAGGTGGTCGAGCAGGCCGGGTGTGCCGTCATCGGACAGACGGAGGATCTCGCCCCGGCGGACCGGCGCTTCTATGCCGTGCGGGACGTGACGGCGACGGTCGAATCCATTCCGCTGATCACCGCCTCGATCCTTTCCAAGAAGCTCGCCGCCGGGCTCTCGGGCCTCGCCATGGACGTGAAGACCGGCTCCGGCGCCTTCATGGAAACCCTCGACGGCTCCCGCGCCCTTGCCCGTTCCATCGTCGATGTGGCGAACGGTGCCGGTCTGCCGACCACCGCACTTATCACGGACATGAACCAGGTACTCGGCCACAGCGCCGGGAACGCCGTGGAAGTGCGCGAGACCATCGATTACCTGACCGGCGAGCGGCGGGACGACCGTTTGCATGACGTGGTTATCGCGCTCGGCGCGGAAATGCTTGTCACCGGCGGCCTCACGCCGGACCGGGAGAGCGCCGGGCAGAAGCTGCTCGGCACCCTGGCTTCGGGCTCCGCCGCCGAACGGTTCGAGCGGATGGTCTCCGGCCTTGGCGGGCCAACCCATATATTGCGCGACACCAGTGCCCTCGCCGAGGCCCCGCATGTTGTTGCGGTCCATGCCGATCGCCCCGGAACGGTCACGGCAATCGACACGCGCCGCGTCGGCCTGGCCGTGGTCGAGCTTGGCGGCGGACGCCGCCGGGCCGAGGACCGGATCGATCATTCCGTCGGGCTGACCGAGATCGCCGGGCTTGGCGACAGGGTCGACGGCGACCGTCCGCTCGCCATTGTGCATGCGAAAAACGAAGCGGATGCGGCCCGCGCGGCGGACACGCTGAAAGCCGCCTTTACCCTTGGCGATGACGAGGCGGCGGAAAGCTCTGCCATTGTCGAGATCGTCACCTGATGGCCCGCGCCTTCCTCATTGTCCTCGATTCCGTCGGTATAGGCGGCGCGCCCGATGCCGGGGCGTTCGGCGATACGGGCGCGAACACGGTCGGCCATATCGCGGAAGCCTGCGCTGCCGGACGCGGAGACAACAAGGATCGGTCGGGCCCCCTCTCCCTGCCCAATCTCTGCCGAATCGGCCTTGGAAGCGCGCTCGAAGCAAGCACGGGAAAGCCCGCACCCGGCCTGACGGCGGCGGCACCCGATGCAAGCTGGGGCTATGCATCCGAGATCAGCAACGGCAAGGACACGCCAAGCGGACACTGGGAGCTGACCGGCGTTCCGGTTTCCTTCGACTGGGGATATTTTCCGGAAACGGAACCCTGCTTTCCGCGCGACCTGATGGAACGTCTGATGAAGGCCGCCGAACTACCCGGTTGGCTCGGCGACCGGCATGCCAGCGGAACGGTCATCATCGAGGAACTGGGCGCGGAACATATCCGCACCGGCAAGCCGATCATCTACACCTCCGCCGACAGCGTGATGCAGATCGCCGCGCATGAAGAGCATTTCGGGCTCGACCGGCTGCTCTCCCTCTGCGAGACGGCGCGCACGCTTGTCGACCCGCTGAATATCGGCCGGGTGATCGCCCGCCCCTTTATCGGCGAAGACCCTGCCAGTTTCCGGCGCACCGCTAACCGGCGGGACTATTCCGTGCTGCCGCCCGCGCCGACATTGCTGAGGCGCCAGTCCGACCGTGGCGGGGCTGTGATCTCCATCGGCAAGATCGGCGATATCTTCGCCCATGACGGCACCGGCCGGGAGGTCAAGGCGCCGGACAATGACGCGATGTTCGACCTGATGCTGACGGAAACCCGAAACGCCGGGTCAGACAGTCTCATCGTCGTCAATTTCGTCGATTTCGACGTGCATTTCGGCCATCGCCGCGATCCGGCCGGATATGCCGCCGCGCTTGAAGCCTTCGACCGGCGGTTGCCGGAATTCGAGGCCCTGCTCGGACCGGACGACCTGGCGATCATCACCGCCGACCACGGGTGCGACCCGACCTGGCGCGGCAGCGATCATACCCGCGAGAATGTCCCTGTCCTGGTTCTCGGCGGGGCACGCCCTGACGGGCCGGTCGGACATCTCTCCAGTTTCGCCGATGTCGGCCAGAGTCTGGCCCTGCACCTTGGCATTACCGATATGCCGCATGGCCGGCCTTTCGGGCACACGGCATAGGGAGCCCGCGATGAAGATCTTCCGTGACCTGATCCTCATCGCCATGATCGCCGGCGGCGGTATCGGTGGCTCGCAAGTGCCACAGCTCGTCCAGGAATATGAACAGCGCCTCGGCGGGGCCCGTGACGAAGCAATGGCCGCGCACAGGAAGGATGTCGAGGACGCCGCCGCCTTCAACATGTCCCTTGAGGATCTGGCGGGCCGGTATCAGGCATCACCCGACGACGCGATCCGCACTGGTGCCACGAACATGCTGAACCGGCGCGACCGGGCACGGCAGCTTGATGAAAGCCTCGAAGCCCTGGCAACGGCGCCCTACATGCTGCGGCCCTGGATTGCTTTCCGGCAGCTTGATCCCGTGGTCGGCCCCGCGGCCTGGAAAACCTACCGTCCGACACTGACCATCGATCCCAGATTCGCCGTCGCGGGGATTCTGCTTGCCTGGATACTGCACGCCCTGCTGTCACTGATCTGGCGCCTGATCTTCGGCGGCGGACAGCGGGAGCGGAGGCGCTTCGACCGTGTCTGAGCAGCCTGCCGGCGCACTAGCCTCCCTGCTGGAACGCGTTTCCGCCTGCCGCATCTGTGCGGACCACCTGCCGCTCGGCCCGCGCCCCGTCGTCGTGCCCCGCCCCGCCGCCCGCATCCTGATCGTCGGGCAGGCGCCCGGCACGAAGGTCCATGAAAGCGGTATTCCCTGGAACGACCGCTCCGGCGACCGGCTGCGGGACTGGATGGGCCTGGACCGGGAGACATTCTACAGCTCCGGGAGGATCGCCATCATGCCGATGGGATTCTGCTATCCGGGGGTGCTGCCGAACGGCGGCGACGCCCCGCCGCGTCCTGAATGCGCGCCGCAATGGCACGCGGAACTGCTCGGTCACATGCCGGAGATCGAGCTGACCATCCTGGCCGGTATGTATGCCCAGAAGGAATATCTCGGGAAGGTCCGGAAAAAGACCCTGACGGAAACCGTCCGGAGCTGGCGGGAATATCTTCCCCGCTATCTGCCACTGCCGCATCCGAGCTGGCGCAGCGGAAATCTGCTGAAGAAAAACCCGTGGATCGAGGATGAAATCCTGCCACACCTCCGGGCGGAGGTGGCGCGGCTCATCCGGTAGAGGGGCAGACTAGAGGCTGGAGCGCTTCAGCTTCGGCTTCTTCAGGCCGAGCTTGGTCTCGCGATAGAGGATGAAGAGGCCGGCGCAGCAGATGATGCTGGCGCCTGCGATCACCTGGTTCGACGGAATGTTGCCGAACACCAGATAGCCGAGCGTCGCGGCCCAGAGCATGGCCGTGTAGTCGAACGGGGCAATGACGGAGGTCGGCGCCTGACGGAAGGCTTCCGTCATCAACATCTGCGCGACACCGCCAAGAACACCGACACCGATCAGCAGGGCAAGATCGACGACGGTCGGCGTTACCCATTCGAACGGCATCATCACACCGCCGACAATCACGCCCGCGAGGGTGAAATAGAACACCGTCGCCGCGCTCCGGTCGATGCTGCCGAGCTTGCGCATGACCACCATGATGGAGCCATAGGCGAAGGCCGCGGCGAGCGCCAGCAGGGCATAAAGACTGATCCCGCTGCCGTCCGGAGCGGCCGCCAGCGCCACACCGGCAAAACCGGTCAGCACGGCGGCGAGACGCTTGATGCCGACCTTCTCGCCCAGGAACGGGATGGCCAGCAGCGTGCCGAACAAAGGCGCGGAGAAGCTGATCGTGACGTAGGTCGCGAAATCCATCTGGGAGAGTGCGTAGAAGCCCGCGAACATGGAGGCGACACCGACGGTTGCCCGAATGAACTGCAGGTCGGGCCGTCTGGTCAGCAGCGCGCGCCAGCCGCCCTGCGCCGGAAGGTACAGAAACAGCGGCAGCAGTGCCGGCAGGCTCCGGAAGAAGATGATCTGCGATGTCGGATAGGAGTCGCCAAGTCCCTTCACCAGAATACCCATTATCGCGAACAGGAAGACGGCAGTGAGCTGGCAGGCAATCCCCCGTCCATATCCGGCGGAGGCAGCGACAACGGGAAGAGCAGCGGGCATGAGCTCGGCTTTCGGGCGGCAACAATTCTTCAAGGCTACGCCCGCAACCGCCGATTGAGGCATGCAAAAAACGGCCATCTGACGGCTAAGGAATCGATAACGCCTTAATAAATCTATAATTTTTGTCGCCTACTGAAAACCGGCGTCGGATTCAGAGCATTTTGTCGGCAAGGCAAAAAAGCGAGCGCTGCCAGGTTGCTTTCAATTGCCTGCCTTCGCGGCGGACAAAATAGCCTCCACATCCGCATCCAGCTCCGTCCCGAGCTGCTCAAGGGCCGGGATCCGGTAAGCACCGAAAAAGCCGGCAGGTTACGCCCTGTGCCTGCGCGGTACAGATGGCGCAGGCAATGCCGACGATATTGAAGTCCCTGTCCTTGATCGCACCGGACAACGCTTTGATACAGGAAATGAACGGCTGACCTTTGAGATAAACCCGGACAGTGAACAGGGTCACTCTGTTCATCAAATCTTAAATTCCGGCCAATAATTATGCGCCATCTTCACAAGCGTTTTCGCTCTAACCTTAAAGGTTACATAATCCAAAATGACCGCAAGACAGCCTGCTCGGGTGGTTGAGCCATCTTCTGCCAACACCGTAAAACGCAGTTTCAAATTCCAGAACATCAAGACCAAGCCCAAGGTGCTGATCGGCGCGTTCGTGCCCTTGTTGTTCCTGATCGCGGTCGGAGCTATCGCTTTATACAATATCGACAAGATGCAACAGACCAGCAAATGGGTCGACCACACCCGTGTGGTCCTGTCAGACAGCGCAGGTATCGTCGCCTCGGCTGTCGACATGGAAACCGGCATGCGCGGGTTCCTGCTCGCTGGACGCGAGGAATTCCTCGATCCGTACAAAAACGGTGAAAAGGCGGTCTATGCGGAGATCGCGAAGCTGCAGGCGACCGTCAGCGACAACCCGGGCCAGGTCGCCCGGCTTGGCGAAGCGGAGAAGATCCTGCGCGACTGGCAGACGAACGTCACTGAAATGCAGATCCAATTTCGCCGGGACGTCGGCAAGTCCAAGACCATGAACGATATGGCCGATCTGGTCGGTGAAGCTCGGGGCAAACAATATTTCGACGCGTTCCGCCAGATCATGGCCGACTTCGCCGCTGAGGAAGAGGCGCTGATGAAGCAGCGCGCGGCAACCAACGTTAAGACCGTCGACCAGACCTTCATCATCATCTTCGTCGCGACCTCAAGCGCCGTGATTATCGGCCTGATTGTGTCTTGGCTGATTGGCGGTTCGATCGGTGGCCCCATCGGCCGCATGACCGGGGTGATGCGGAAGCTCGCCGATGGAGACCGTTCGGTGAATGTCCAAGGCACCGATCGCGGCGACGAGATTGGCGAGATGGCCCGCGCCACCATGGTATTCAAGGAAAACGCCATCGAGGCCGAGCGCCTGCGCGAAGAAAACGCCACTCGGGAGCGTCAGGCCGCTGAAGAGAAGCGCGCTGATATGAACCGGCTTGCCGACGAATTCGCGGCGTCCGTCGGCGGTATTGTTCAGGCGGTGTCTGCGGCCGCGACCGAAATGCAGGCAACAGCCGAAAGCATGACCGGCCTTGCAGAGTCGACCTCCGAACAATCGACTGCGGTGGCAGCCGCCTCGGAAGAGGCTGCCGCGAATGTGCAGACCGTCGCAGCCGCAGCCGAAGAGCTTAGCGCATCGGTTCAGGAGATCAGTCGGCAGGTTGAAGAGTCGTCTGCCATAGCCAACGGCGCCGTTCAGGAAGCGGGGCAGGCTACAAACGAAGTCCGGGGATTGGTGAGCGCTTCACAGAAAATTGGAGAAGTCGTAAACCTTATTCAGGATATCGCCGAGCAGACCAATCTTCTGGCACTGAATGCAACCATCGAAGCTGCACGGGCAGGTGACGCCGGCAAAGGGTTTGCCGTTGTTGCATCCGAAGTGAAAAGCCTCGCGAACCAGACCGCCAAAGCGACCGAAGATATCTCTACGCAGATTACGTCGATTCAGGACGCTACCGGCTCGGCTGTCGGGGTCATCGAGAGGATCACCGGAACCGTGGAACGCATCAATGAGATTGCCGGCAATATTTCAGCCGCAGTCGAACAACAGGCAGCCTCGACCTCGGAGATATCGCGGAACGTTCAACAGGCCGCTCAGGGTACTCAGGACGTCAACTCGAATATCGCGATGGTGTCTTCAGGTACGCAAGAAACTGGGGCCGCGGCATCTCAAGTCTTGTCGGCGGTCGGAGAGCTGGCCCAGCAAGCAGTTTCGCTTGAGAACAACGTCTCGCAGTTCCTGCAGAAAGTCAGAGAGGGCTAATTCTGTAATAAGGGGCAATGCCGATCACCATCAATCGGTCTTTCGGCATCCCCAACTCTCCTTAACCGGGAGCCGGATCAAGACTTCGCGCCTTGTGCTTCGCTGGCCGTTGGATCAACCACGGTTACGCTATTGCAGCAACCGCGGCGCCGGAATGTCCGCCAGCGCACTGACCTCCGCAGCAACCGGCCCCGACTGGTGATGGATAAGCACCCAGTCGGCACTCTCGAACGCAAAGATGTTCGTCGCGGTCAGAGTCTCCGTGCCATGCTGCTCGAAACACACGACAAGGGCCAGATCTTCACCCAGAAGGTGAACCTTCGGCTCCAGGCATTGCAGCGAGGAGCGGACCGGGCTGGACAGGATTTGCACCCAGCTTTCGATAACGGCCTCACGGCCAAAAAGGGGAACGCCGCCGGGGTGGATGCAACTGACATGCATCTCCGACGCCCAGAGGCTTTTCATAGCCGCCAGGTCCCGGGTGGTGAAGGCCGTATAGAAGGCCTCGTTCCGCATCAGTATATCTGTTTGCCGGCCCCGGCTCATGGTCTGCCGCCTTGAAGCTAAGCCTCCCGGGAGCGGACCTCAGTAGGTCGCGCGCCCACCCGAACAATCGAATACGCCACCGGTGCTGAAGGTGCAATCCTCGGAACTCAACCAGGCCACGAGATTGGCGATTTCCTCGACCTGGCCGAACCGCTTCATCGGAATTTTCGAGAGCATGAAATTGATATGCTCCTCGGTCATCTGATCGAAAATATCGGTCTTCACGGCCGCCGGGGTGACGCAGTTCACCGTAACGCCGGTTTCCGCCAGCTCCTTGCCGAGGGACTTGGTCAGGCCGATCACCCCGGCCTTGGCCGCGCTGTAGGCGGGCGCGTTCGGATTGCCCTCCTTGCCGGCCACCGAGGCGATATTGACGATGCGCCCGTAATTGTTGCGCAACATGTAGGGCACCACCGCCCGGCAGCACAGGAAGGTGCCGTTCAGATCGATATCGATCACCCGGCGCCAGTCGGCAACGCCATACTGCCAGGTGTTCGTGTTCGGGCCGGTAATGCCCGCGCTGTTCACCATGATGTCGAGCCGGCCGAATTCCCGCTCGACCTCCGCCGCCGAGCGGTCAACGGCGGAATCGTCCGTGATATCGACCACCGACGTATGGATATTACCGCCCAGCTCCGCGGCGGTTTCCGCCAGTTTGTCGCCGTCCGCATCCCACAGGCTGACGGACGCGCCGGAGGCGGCAAGACGGGCTGCAACCGCCTTGCCGATACCACGCGCGCCGCCGGTGACCACGGCGGCCCGTTTTGCAAAATCGTAACTCACCATGGTCATCTTCCCCGTTTCGGCTGTCTTAGCTGTCGGCGACGCAGGTCTGGCGCTGCACGCCGAGACCGTCGATACCGAGCTCGACCACATCGCCGGCCTTCAGGTATTTCGGCTCCGGCTTGAAGCCCATGCCGACGCCCGGCGGTGTGCCGGTCGGGATCACGTCGCCCGGCTCGAGGGTGAAGAACTGGCTGAGATAATGCACCAGGAAGGCCGGACCATAGACCATGGTGTTGGTGTTGCCGTCCTGCCGGGTCTCGCCATTGACCTTGGCCCAGATGCCAAGCGCCTGCGGATCAGGGATCTCGTCCTTTGTCACCATCCAGGGACCGGTCGGGCCGAATGTGTCGCAGCTCTTGCCCTTGGTCCACTGGCCGGAACGCTCCGCCTGGAATTCACGCTCGGAAACGTCGTTCACCACGCAGTAGCCGGCGACGTAATCCAGCGCATCGGCTTCGGAGACATATTTCGCCTTCTTGCCGATGACGATGCCGAGCTCAACCTCGTAATCCAGCTTCTTGGAAGCGCGCGGCACGACGGTATCGTCGTTCGGGCCGCAGATCGCGGAGGTCGCCTTCATGAAAATGATCGGCTCCGGCGGCACGTCCATGCCGGATTCGGCGGCGTGATCGCTGTAGTTCAGGCCGACGCAGATCATCTTGCCGACCTTGCCGACACAGGCGCCGAGACGCGGGTCGCCACCGACAACGGGCAGGGACGAGACGTCCGCCGCCTTGATTTTCGTCAGGCCCTCGGGGCTGAGCGCCGCACCGTCGATATCGCCGACAATGCCGGAGAGATCGCGGATCTTCCCGTCGGCATCCAGAATCCCCGGCTTTTCGGCACCCGGTGCGCCATACCGCAACAGCTTCATGAGGGTTATTCCTTCCCTTAGCGTTTTTCTGATTTGCAACCTATTAAGGACGGCTGCGAGGTTTGCAACCGGATATCGGCAAGTCAAGCCGTTGCCGACCATAAGGGAGCATGAGGATGAGCGATACGGCAGTGCTGGCACTGGATTGGGGAACCACCCGGCTGCGGGCTTTCCGCATGGCGGAAGACGGTGCGATCCTGGAGCGGCGCGATGCGCCTGCCGGAATTCGCGCCATCGACGACGGCGATTTCGAGGATGCCTTTCAGACAATAGTGGGCGACTGGCTCCCCCCTGCCGGAGAGACCCGGCCGCTGATCGTTCTCGGCGGCATGATCGGCAGCCGGCAGGGCTGGTTCGAGGCGCCCTATGTGCCCTGCCCGGCGGATCCGGAAAGCCTCGTCAGTCACGCCATTGCCGCCCGGACAGAATCGGGACACGCCCTCTGGATCGCGCCCGGCCTTTCCCTTTCCGAAGGGGGCCGGGCCGATGTCATGCGGGGCGAGGAATTGCAGATTTTCGGTGCGCTGGAGCAGCTCGGACCGGGGCGGCACCTGCTTTGCCTGCCGGGCACCCACAGCAAATGGGCCCTGCTTGAAGACGGCATCATCCGCGATTTCCATACCTACATGACCGGCGAGCTGTTCGATGTGCTGCGGCGGCACTCGATCCTCGGCACCACCATCGAGCATGCGGTCTGGTCCGATGCGGGCTTCGAGAAAGGCCTCACGGCCGCCCGTTCGGATGCGGGCCTGCTTGCCCATCTCTTCACCGTGCGGGCGGGAACCCTGCTGGAGACCCTGCCGGTCGAGGAAAGCGGCAGTTTTCTCTCCGGTCTTTTAATCGGCAGCGAGGTCGCCTCCGCGACCCGCGATCTCGCTGAAAAATCGGAGGTTTGCATAATCGGCAACCCAGACCTCACCGATCTCTACACCCCCGCGATTGCGCGGCATGGTATACGCTGTCGCCAATTGGGAGAGTATACAGGCGCACACGGCCTGTTCCGGCTGGCCACTGGCCTTCGGAAAAGGCTCTAGGGGCGCAGAAGACGAAGGGACGGGAATGACACCGAATGTCACCTTTCTCGGCATCGGGCGGATGGGCCTTGGCATGGCCACCAACATCACCCGCGCCGGGTTTCCGCTGACGGTCTGGAACCGGACTGCGGGCAAGACAGACCCGCTTGTCACCCACCACGCCACCATCGCGGAGAGTGCCTCCGAAGCGGTCGCGGACGCGGATATCGTCTGCACCAGCGTCACCGATGCCCAAGCCGTGCGGGAAATCCTGTTCGAGCGCGGCGTCGCAGACGCCATGAAGCCGGGGGCCATTTTCTGCGACATGAGCTCCATCGCCCCGCAGGCCGAACAGGAATTCGACACCGAGCTGACCAAGCTCGGCATCCGCCATCTCGATGCGCCGGTCTCCGGCGGCACCCAGGGCGCCGAACTCGGCAGCCTGGCCATCATGGTTGGCGGCGAGAAGGATACCTTTGTCGAGGCGACCCCGGTGCTGGCCGCCATGGGCCGCCCGTTCCGGGTCGGTCCCTGCGGCGCCGGACAGCTCACAAAACTCTGCAATCAGGTGATCGTCGCGATCTCCATCGCCGGACTGTCGGAAGCGATGCTGCTGGCCGAGGCCGGTGGCGCCAACCCCGCGTCGGTACGCGACGCCCTGCGCGGCGGGTTCGCGGAAAGCCGCGTCCTGCAAGAGCACGGTAATCGTATCATTGAGCGCAACTGGGCCCCGGGCGCTCAGGTCAAGAACACGCTGAAGGATCTCGACACCGTCCTCCGCACGGCCAGGGAATGCGGCCTCGATCTGCCGTTTCTCAATCTTGCCCGCGATCTTTACAGCGCACTCAGCGCACGCGGCCTCGCCGAATACGACCAGACCGCCCTGCTGCTCGAACTGGAGCACCGCAACGCCCCGCACCGTGTCGGCGACAAGCCGGATAGCGGGCCGGGTAGCTGACGCTTCATATTTGGGCCGTCATCATCCCCACGCACGTGGGGACCCAGGGAACATCGGGTACCGCTCTACGATCACTGGGTCCCCGCTTACGCGAGGATGACGGTATTATTGGGGTGGATTTGGGTAGGGACAGACGTATCCCCTTACGGAATAGCCTTCCGCGTCCTGAACTCGTCGAACAGATCGATGAACATCTCCTCCGAGCGGACATACTCGTTGAAACCGGCCAGGCGGATTTTCAGCGTGTCCGTCATCACGTCCCAGTCGGTGCCGAAGACATAATCCGCGAAGGGCCAGGCGGCGATGTCGGCGTAGGGCGTTTGCATCAGACCTTCGCGCTCTACGATCCGCTCCCAGAGCGGTGCCTTGTCCGCCATGAACTCGGTCAGCGGAATGGTCTGCACGTCCCCCGGTTCCATCTCGAAAAACTCGGCGAAGCGCGGCCAGATGTTTTTCCAGCGGAAGAAATCGCCGTTGGTGATGTTGAATACCTCGTTCTGCGCACTGCCCGCCGTTGCCGCCCAGACCATCGAACGCGCCAGCAGGGCTGAATCGGTGACCTGATAAACCGCCTCATAGGCTCCCGGCTTGCCCGGGAAGCGCAATGGCAGGCCAAGCTCCTTCGAGATCGTCGCGTAAACAGCGATGCAGGTGGTGATGTTCATCGGATTGCCGACGGCAAAGCCGCAAACCGTGTGCGGACGGAGAGCGGACCACGTCCAGCGTTGTCCTTCCTGAGCCGCGCGCAGCCAGCTTTCCTGGGTGTGGTAGAAATTCGGCAGCATGTGCGGCGGGTCTTCTTCCCGGGCCGGGGTCCTGAACGGCCCGAGATGGCTGCCATAAATCTTGTTCCCCTCCATCAACTGGACATGTTCCAGCACGGGAGAAACAGCCGCGACGGGTTCGACCGCATTCACCAGCATGGCGAGATTGGGCGCATCATGCTCCGCCCATACCGGACGGGCCTGGAAAGCTGTGTAGAAAATATGCGTGACGTCCGTCAGATGGGCGAGCTTTGCTTCCGCGTCCGCCCGGTCGAGCAGATCGACGGAAATGTAGGAAGCCTTGCTTGGAAAATCCGGGATCCTGCGGCTCAGGCCGACAATCTCCCAGCCACCGGCCTCCTCGAGATGCTGGATCAGCCGGCGACCGATAACCCCGAGCGCACCGACCACCAATGCTTTCTTCCGCCCCATAGCCTCCTCCACAATATTTTTGCGGGCAGTGTGAGAGGCATACCCTCCGGCGTCAACGCAACACGGCACCGGAAAAAAGAAGCGGGAGGAACATGCCCTCCCGCCATCGCTCATTTTCCCGACGCTCTACCGCACAATCATATCCTGCGGCAGCGGCGTCTCCGCGCTGCTGACCGGAAGCACCGGGTATTCAATGCGCGGCTGCTCGCCCGTCAGGCTTTGCAGAAATTTGGTGATCAGATCGATTTCGTCATCGGTCATGGTCTCGCCAAGCTGGCTTTTAGCCATGACCGCAACGGCCTGGCGCAGGTCCCAGACCATGCCGGAATGGAAATACGGCGCCGTCAGCGCAATGTTGCGCAACGGTCCGGCACGGAAGACGTAACTGTCATCCGCCGTCTGGGTTACCTGAAAGCGGCCCTGATCGCCCGGCGGCAGGATGTCAGCACCCGGTTTTTCCATGACACCGAACGGGAAATATCCCTCGCCGCCGATATTCATCCCGGCATGACATCCGGCGCAGCCTTTTTCGATAAAGAGCGCCAGCCCCTTCTTCTCGTCCGCCGTCAGTACCGCCTCATTGCCTTCGAGATACTGGTCGAAACGGGAAGCGGGAGTGATCAGCGTCGCCTCGAATGCCTCGATGGCCTTGGCCATATTGTCGAACGTGACCGGATGCTCCTCGCCCTGAAAAGCGCGGGCAAACCGCGCGCGATATTCCGGCATGCTCCGAAGCGTGATTTCCACGGCCTCCGGCTTGTTGTTCATCTCCACACCGGCCTGGATCGGCCCCTTGGCCTGCGCCTTCAGATCTTCCGCCCGGCCATCCCAGAACTGGGCGACATTAAAGACCGCGTTCAGCACCGTCGGTGCATTGCGCGGCCCCTTGGCCCAACCGTGGCCGATCGAAGTCTCGAGATTGTCGTCACCGCCCATGCCAAGATTGTGGCAGGTGTTGCAGCTGATCAGATGGCTGGAAGAAAGCCGCGGATCGAAGAAGAGCATCTTGCCGAGCTCCACCTTCTCATGCGTCACCGCATTGTCCCGCACCGCCGGCACGACCGACGGGATCGGCTCGAAATAACTTCGCGCCTCTTCCAGCAACTCGTCCGCCCGGGCCACGGACGGCGCCGCAAATATCGCGAGTGTCAGCAGGCCCGCGACGGAACGTGCATGCCATTTTGTCCCAAACATATCGTCTGTCCTTTCCGATTGTCGTTGGGCCGCCTGATGACGGTCCCGTTAGACGGTTGAAAAGGCTCTGTGTTTTTATTGTTTTATGAGCCAGCTCAATATTTAGAATGATTCTAAATATTGAGCATTGATCTGCCTCAATGGCCCGACGGTTTTCAGGAAATTTTCGCGCCTTCGATTGTCGCCTGGGCGGCGGCAATGCGGGCCACCGGCAGGCGGTTCGGCGTGCAGGAGACGTAGTCGAGCCCGATGGAATGGCAGAAGCGGACAGTCTTGGCGTCCCCGCCATGCTCGCCACAGATGCCAATCAGCAATTTCGGGTTTTCCGCGCGGCCGCGTTCCGTCGCGATCCGCACAAGTTCGCCGACGCCTTCGATATCGAGGGTGACGAAGGGATCGAGATCGACCACGGAATTGTTCATGTAGGTGGTCAGGAACGCGTCGGCATCGTCGCGCGACATGCCGAAGACGGTGCGCGTCAGATCGTCCGTGCCGAAACTGAAGAAATCCGCGCTCTTGGCAATCTCCCCGGCGCGCAGCGCGGCCCGGGGCAGCTCGATCAGGGTGCCTACCCGATAGGCGATTGTGCACCCGGTCTCCTGCTCGACCTCCGCCGCCACCCGGTCGACAATGACCCGGACGAAATCGAACTCCCGCTTGCCGACGACCAGCGGCACGGTGATTTCCAGCGTCACCGTATCGCCGAACTCCTTCAGCACATCGCTCGCCGCCACGAACATGGCGCGGACCTGCATGTCGGTGATTTCCGGATAGGAGATCGCCAGACGGCAGCCGCGATGGCCGAGCACCGGCACGATCTGGCGCACCGCCGCGACCCGCTTGCGCACCGCCTCGATCGGCAGGCCGAGCATCTCGGCTGTCTCCCGATACTCCGCGTCGGAATCCGGCAGGACCTCATCCAGCGGCGGGTCAAGCAGGCGGACCGCCACCGGGAAGCCGCGCAGCTCACGGAACAGTCTGGTGAAATCGGCCCGCTGCAACGGGAACAGACGGTCAAGCGAAGGCTTTCGCTCCTTTTCGTTCCGGGCCAGGGTCAGCTCCCGCACGGTCATGATCCGTTCCGGCGCGAAGAAGGTATGCTCCGTGCTGACCAGACCGATACCGTCCGCCCCGAAGGCATGGGCGGCGCGGGCATCTTCCATGGTCTCGACATTGGCCCGCACGTCGAGCTTGCGGATCTCGTCGGCCCAGGACACAAGCGTCTTCAGGTCTTCCGGAAGCTGCGGCTCGATGGTTGGAATGCGACCGAGATAGATCCCGCCTCCGGTGCCGTCGAGCGTGATCTCGTCGCCGTCGTGCACGGTCACGTCGCCGACGGTGAAACAAGTTCCCGCCGCATCGATCCGGACCGTGCTGGCGCCGCAGATGCAGGGCCGCCCCATGCCACGGGCCACCACCGCCGCATGACTGGTCAGACCGCCGCGTGCGGTGACGATACCGACCGCGGCATGCATGCCGTGAATGTCGTTCGGGCTGGTTTCCTTGCGAACCAGAATGACGTTCGCACCATCGCGGGACCGGCTGATGGCATCGTCCGGATCGAACACGACAATACCGCTGGCTGCCCCGGGCGATGCCGGCAAGCCGCGGGCAATCGGCTCCGCGCCCACCGAGGGATCGACGGATGGATAAAGCAGGCTGTCGAGATCGTCCGGATTGACCCGCATCACCGCATCCCGGCGTGAGATCAGGCCTTCCCGCTCCATATCGACGGCGATCTTCAACCCGGCCTCGACCGTGCGCTTGGCGGACCGGGTCTGCAGCAGGAACAGCTCCCCGTCCTCGGCCGTGAATTCAATGTCCTGCACGTCGCCATAATGACGCTCAAGACGGTCGCACAGGGTCTGTAGCTTGTCGAACAGGCCAGGCGCATGGGCGGACAGCGCTTCCGCATCCTCCGCCGCGCCATGCATGGCGCTCTCCACAAGCGGCAACGGCGTGCGCAATCCGGCGACCACATCCTCGCCCTGGGCGTTGGGCAGATACTCGCCGTAGGGCTCCTTCACCCCGGTCGAGGGATTGCGGGTAAAGGCAACGCCGGTGACGCTTTCCTGGCCGAGATTGCCGAACACCATGGCCTGCACGGTAACAGCGGTGCCGGTATCGTCCGCGATATGATGCAGGGAGCGATAGATCACCGCGCGCTGGTTGTTCCAGGACCGGATGACCCCGCCGATGGCGCCCCAGAGCTGCTCCAGCGGATCATCCGGGAAACGCTCGCCGGACTCGCTCTCGACGATCTCCTTGAAGCGCGTGACCATCTCGGCAAAAGCGTCGGCGGAAAGATCGCGGTCGAAATCGGCGCCGTGATCTTCCTTGATTTCGTCGGCGGCCTCCTCGAACAGGAAGCCGTCCACATCGAGCACGACCTCGCCATACATATTAATGAAGCGGCGGTAGCAATCGTAGGCGAAACGGCGATCGCCGGACTTCCGGGCCAGGCCCTCGACCACGGCATCGTTGAGGCCGAGATTGAGCACCGTGTCCATCATCCCCGGCATCGAGGCGGCACTGCCGGAACGCACGGAGACGAGCAGCGGGTTTTCCGGATCGCCGAACCGGGCGCCTCTCGCTTTTTCAAGCTGGGCCAGCCCTTCCCGGACGGCCGCATCAAGCGTGTCCGGAAAACTGCTGCCGTGGCTGTGATAATAGCCGCAGACATCGGTGGTGATGGTGAAACCGGGCGGCACGGGCAGCCCGATCGCACTCATCTCGGCCAGGTTGGCACCCTTGGAGCCAAGCAGATCTTCCATACCGGCGGAGCCTTCTGCCACTCCCCCGCCGAATGTGTAGATCCACTTCTCCATCGCGCCGCCGTCAGGCCTCTATCTTCGAGAAATCCGCGATCCTGTGCGCCGCCGACCCGACCCGCGCCAGCAGCGCCAGCCGGTTCCGGCGCACTGCCGGATCGTCGTCATTGACTGTCACCTTGTCGAAGAAGGCATCGACCGGCCCACGCAAACTCGCGAGCGCCGCCATGGCCGCTTCGAAATCTTCATCGGCGAGGGCCTTGTCGGCTCCATCTTCTGCCACAATCAAGGCTTGCGAAAGCGCCTTTTCCTCATCCTGTGCGAGCAGGCCGTCGTCGGTGCCGCCGTCATGGGCCGCGCCATCCTTCTTTTCCTCCGCCCGCACGATGTTGCCTGCCCGGCGGACACCTGCCAGAAGGTTAACACCCTCGTCAGTGGAAAGCACCGACTGCAGCGCCGTGACACGGGCCAACAGACGAACCAGATCGTCCTCGCCACCAAGGGCAAACACGGCGGAAACCAGATCGTGCCGCACACCGCCTTCGCGCAGATGAACCTTCAGGCGATCAGCGAAGAAGTCGAGAATCCCGTCCGGCGCACCAAGCCCCGGATAGAGCCCGGCAGCCTTGGCAAAGGCATCGCCCAGCGGCAACCGCAACTTGTTCTCGACGATCAGCCGGATGACCCCGAGCGCGGCGCGGCGCAGCGCGAACGGATCCTTGGAGCCGGTGGGCTTCTCGTCGATGGCGAAGAACCCGGCGAGCGTATCCAGCTTGTCCGCGAGCGCAACGACGATGCTTTCGGGCGCGGTCGGGCAGCGGTCGTTCGGCCCCTGCGGCGCGTAGTGATCCGCGATGGCATCGGCCACTTCCGGCGCCTCGCCGTCATGCAGCGCGTAATAACGGCCCATGATGCCCTGCAACTCCGGAAACTCGCCGACCATCTCGGTCACGAGATCCGCCTTGCAGAGCGTTGCCGCCCGCTTTGCCTTCGCGGCATCGACACCCGGCACGTAACCCGCGAGCCATTCCGACAGGGCTTCCAGCCGCCCGGCCTTTTCCGCGACAGTACCCAGCTTCTGGTAGAACAGGATGTCCGACAGCTTGCCTGTCCGGGCCTCCAGTTTCACCGCCCGGTCCTGATCCCAGAAAAATTTCGCGTCCGACAGGCGGGCGCGCAGGACCTTCTCGTTCCCGGCCCGGATGGTCGCGTCCCGCTCCGGGTCCGCCGCCATGTTGGAAACGGTGATGAAGCGGCTGGCCAGCGTGCCGTCGGCATGCTCGGCGGAGAAATATTTCTGATGGCTGCGCATGGAAGTGACCAGAGCTTCCGCCGGCACGTCCATGAAGGCATCGTCGATCCGGCCCATGATCGGCACCGGCCATTCGACCAGCCCGCAGACTTCTTCCAGCAGGCCCTGATCCGGTTTCACCGTCAGATTTTCGGCCTTGGCCAGCGTGGCGGCGCCTTCCTCGATGATCCGCTTGCGCTCTTCCCGGTCGATGATGACGAAAGCCGCACGCAGCTTCGCCTGATACTCCGCGAAGTCACTGACCGTGACGGCATCGGGCGCCAGGAAACGGTGACCGCGCGTCTGGTTCGTGAAAGTCAGCGCGCCGCCACCGAGATCGATCTCGCCCTTCAGCGTCTTGCCGCCGAACACCGCCAGCACGCCATGCATCGGACGCACCCAGCGGAAGGCGTGACGGCCCCAGCGCATGCTTTTCGGCCAGGCCAGCTCCTTCACCGCCTCGGCCAGAATGCCCGGCAGCACGGAGCGGGTTTCCGCCCCCTTGGTTTCGACCACGGCATAGAGGAACGTGCCTTTCGGCGTTTCCCGCTTCTCGCACTGATCTAGAGTCAGGCCGACGGACCCGAGGAAACCCGCGAGGGCTTTCTCCGGCGCATCGGCTTTCGGACCGCGGCGTTCCTCGCTGGTGTCCGGCTGCTTGTCCGGCAGACCGTCGATCACGGCGATCAGGCGGCGCGGGGTCACATGCGCGGTGGCGGCACTGTAGTCCAGACCGGCTTTTTTCAGCTTCTGGGTCAGCAGGGAGAGCAGGTCGTCCGCTGCCTTCTTCTGCATCCGGGCCGGAATTTCCTCACTGAAGAGTTCGACGAGCAACTCAGACATTGGCCGCCTCCCCTTTCGCGGCTTTGCCCGCTTCAACCCATCGCTCGCAGCAGCGCTTCGCCAGCGCACGCACCCGGCCGATATAGGCCTGCCGTTCGGTCACGCTGATCACCCCGCGTGCATCCAGAAGATTGAAGGTATGGCTCGCCTTCATGCACTGGTCATAGGCTGGCAACGGCAGAGGCCGTTCATCGGCGAGAATGCGTTCGCACTCGGCTTCGGCGTCCTTGAAATGCTGGAACAGGGCATCCGTCCCGGCGATCTCGAAATTCCAGGTGGAGAATTCCCGTTCGGCCTGCTGGAAGATATCGGCGTAGGTCTTGCCACCTTCTTCCTTCGGCACGCCGTCCCAGTCGAGCTCGAAGATCGAATCGACGCCCTGGATGTAGGTCGCGATCCGCTCCAGCCCGTAGGTCAGCTCAAGCGGAACCGGATCGCAGTCGATGCCGCCGACCTGCTGGAAATAGGTGTATTGCGAGATTTCCATGCCGTCGCACCAGATCTCCCAGCCAAGCCCCCAGGCGCCCAGCGTCGGGCTTTCCCAGTCATCCTCGACGAAGCGGATATCGTGCTTCATCGGATCGAGGCCGATGGCCTTCAGGGAGCCGAGATACAGCTCCTGGCTGTCCGCCGGGGACGGCTTGATCAGGGCCTGGAACTGGTAATAGTGCTGCAGCCGGTTCGGGTTCTCGCCATAGCGGCCATCGGTCGGACGGCGCGAGGGCTGCACATAGGCCGCCTTCCAGATATCGTCCGGACCGAGCGAGCGCAGGGTCGTCGCCGGGTGGAACGTACCCGCACCGACTTCCATGTCATAAGGCTGCAGGATCACGCATCCCTTGCTCGCCCAATAGCTCTGCAAGGTGAGAATGAGAGACTGAAAATCCGTCCGCGGCGCGGATTCGGCCGAACTCGACATCGGGTATGGCTCGCTTGCTCGAAAGTTTTGCAGTGCGGCAACGTAATGGAACGGTCATGGCCCGGGCAAGCGGTGAATCGGCGTTCGGCGCAAGCCGGCGAGCCGCAGCCGTCCGCCGGCTAAAGCCCGGAGGCCTTCCCCAGCCGGTCCAACGCCCAGGCCATCGCCATCTTTTCGTCTTCCGCTTCCTGCCAGGGCACGCCGATAGCCTCGAAAACCGTCGTCACTTGTGCCCGCACCAGGGTTTTGAACTCGGCTTCACCGCTGAAATAATAGGTGACCCCGGCCCAGCCCCGGGCAACGCGGCTGACGGCACTTCTGATCCAGGCATCCTCGGCATCAGGCGTCATCACCATGCCGCCATTGAAATCGCAGACCATGACATATGGCTGGCCCCTGAAGCCCTCGACGATCTCATTGGTCCGCGCATTATGGACCCGCAACATCTCGATATTGACGAATCCGGACGCCGCGATCCGGACCATGCGGTCATGATCGCGGTCGAGCCAGATCTCGTAATTTCCGTGTGGAGCGTAGTCAGGCACTGGCGTTAATCGCTGACCTTTTCGATCCGGAAGCGGGTATGCGCATCGTCAACGCTTTCCCACGCCCGTTTCTGCCACTCGGATTTAGCCTCCTCGTAGCTGTCGAACGGACCGACCCGCTGCTCCGGAGTGCCATCCACCGTTTCACTGAAATCGGTCGATTTGTAGGTCCCGCCGACCACCCAGAACTGTTCCGAGCCATCATCCCAGATCCGGTAACGGGTGTGGGCATCGTCCACATGCTCCCAGGCCAGCTTGCCCCAGACCGACTTCGCCGATTCATAGTCCGGGAAAGGACCGATCTTGGTCTCCGCGTCACCGCCCTTGATATGCGTGAAGGACGTGTCCGTGTATTCGCCGCCGATTACCCAGTAGGCCATGAGAAAACTCCGTGCCGTAATTACCGGTTCGGTATACAGCGCCACGCGGGCCCTATCAATCGCGGCGCACTGTCGCGTCTGGTCCCCGCCGGGCCGCGCGGTTATATCTGACAAAGCGTCCGCGTGGCGCTGTTCACCAACGGAGTGCCTCATGCCCTTTTCCTCCTTGCGCGACTTCATGGCCCAGCTTGAGAGCAAGGGGCGTCTCGTCCGGGTCAGCGAACCGGTCTCGCCCGTTCTGGAAATGACGGAAATCCAGACCCGCCTGCTGGCCGAAGGCGGACCGGCGGTCCTGTTCGAGAATGTCGTCGGGCCGGACGGGAAGAAATACGACATGCCCGCGCTGGCCAATCTGTTCGGCACTGTCGAGCGGGTGGCCTGGGGCATGGACCGGGAGCCGGACCAGCTCCGCGAGGTGGGCGAGACCCTGGCCTTCCTGCGCCAGCCGGAGCCGCCGGGCGGCTGGCGCGAGGCGCTGGACATGCTGCCGCTGCTGAAAACCGTGATGGCGATGAAACCACGCACGGTCGGCTACGGCCCCTGCCAGGACGTGATCATGGAGGGGGATCAGGTCGATCTCTCCAGATTGCCGATCCAGAGTTGCTGGCCGGGCGAGCCCGCGCCGCTGATCACCTGGCCGCTGGTGGTCACCAAGGGGCCGGGCAAGCGCAAGGAAGACGATTTCAATCTCGGCATCTACCGGATGCAGGTGTTGGGCAAGAACAAGACCCTGATGCGCTGGCTGAAGCATCGCGGCGGCGCCCAGCATTATCAGCGCTGGAAGAACGAGAAGCCGGAGCCGCTGCCCGCCGCCGTGGTGATCGGCGCCGATCCGGGCACCATCCTCGCCGCCGTGACGCCGGTGCCGGACACACTCAGCGAATATCAGTTCGCGGGTCTCCTGCGCGGCAAGAAGGTTGATCTGGTCGATTGCAAGACGGTGCCGCTGAAGGTGCCGGCCGAGGCCGAGATCGTCATAGAGGGATACGTCTCGCTGGAGGAATATGGCGACGAAGGTCCCTATGGCGACCACACCGGCTACTACAATTCTATCGAGTCCTTCCCGGTCTTCAACGTCTCCGCCGTCACCATGCGGCGCGATCCGATCTACCTGACCACCTTCACCGGACGGCCGCCGGACGAGCCGTCGGTGCTGGGAGAAGGACTGAACGAGGTCTTCATTCCGCTGATCCAGCAGCAGTTCCCCGAGATCACCGACTTCTGGCTGCCGCCGGAGGGCTGCTCCTACCGGATCGCGGTCATCTCGATGAAGAAGGCTTATCCGGGCCATGCCAAGCGGGTGATGATGGGCGCCTGGTCCTATCTCCGGCAGTTCATGTACACGAAATGGCTGATCATCGTGGATGACGATATCAACGCGCGTGACTGGAAGGATGTCATGTGGGCGATCTCGACCCGGATGGATCCGGTCCGGGACGTGACGATGATCGAGAACACGCCGATCGACTATCTCGATTTCGCCAGCCCGGAATCCGGTCTCGGCGGCAAGATCGGCCTCGACGCCACCAACAAATGGCCGCCCGAGACCAAGCGGGAATGGGGGGAGGAGATCCGGATGGACCAGGAAATCATCGATCTGGTCGACCGGAAATGGTCCTCGCTCGGCCTGCCGGGCAGCGGCAAGCCGATCTGGAAATAGACCGGCTTCTACTTCGCCGGATATTCCTGCTCAATCCGCTCATTGTCCCAGGCATCGAGCTTCGCATCGATTTCGAGCATGGCGTTCAGAAACCCGGTGCGGCAGGCGGCGATATCCTCCGTCTGGTGCCCTTCCTCCGCCTGCTCGACCCAACAATCGAACTGGGCCTGGGCGCGGGCCGAGGCATGCGGCGCCAGAATGCGTGAATCCCGGTCGAACGCCGAAATCAGCCGGGCGCGGGAAGATTGCAGGGCCGGAAGCTGCGCATCGCCCAGTTTCCAGTCCGCAAGGTTCTCCGGCGGCACGGTCTCACCCCGGGCGGATGCCAGGGTTTTTTCCGCGAAATGCTCGGCATCGATCCAGTCCGCCATGTCGTCCGCTTCGTAAAGTGTGAAGCGGCGGTATTCGGCGGCAAGGTTATGCTCGAACCCGTCATCGGTATCGACCTGCTTACGGACGGCATCGACCCCGTCGTAAATCTGGAACATCTGGGCGGAGGCCAGCGCGGCGACGGCCGGCAGCAACGCGGTGGAGACGGCAACGACAGTGAGAATCCGTTTCATCGGTTCCTCCTTCTCAACAGTGGGGAAGCCTTGTCTAGACTGCCGCTTTGGCGGGAACGGGACGGGTTTGGCCACATTCGAACCGCAATCCCGAACCGGCTCCGGGGCGGCCTCGGTTGCACCGGCGGCCGATCCGCCCTATGTCTCAACGGGTTCTGTGACGGAGACGGAAAAGACATGTCAGATATCGGCGGACTAGACCTGCTGGACAGCCTGATTACCAAGGCCCGGAAAGCCGGTGCCGAAACAGCGGACGCCATCTATCTCACCGGACGTTCGCTTTCCGTCTCCCAGCGCCTGGGCAATCCGGAAGCGGTCGAACGGGCCGAAGGCAACGATATCGGCCTGCGCGTCCTGATCGGAAAGCAGCAGGCCTCGGTCTCCGGCTCGGACACACGGGCGGACGCTCTCGACGAGCTTGTCGAGCGGGCCGTTGCCATGGCGAAGGTCGCCCCGGAAGATCCCTTTGCCGGGATTGCCGACCCGTCCCAGATCGCCAGGATCAGCCCCAAGATCGAAATGTTCGATCCCTATGAGCCGTCGGCCGAGGATCTGACCGACCTCGCCGCCGCCGCCGAAGAAGCCGGCCGCGCGGTCAAGGGCATCACCAATTCGGAAGGCGGGGACGCCGGCTGGAGCACGACCGAGGTCGCCTTCGCGGCGAGCAACGGTTTCTCCGGTCAGTACCAGCGCTCCAGCTTCTCCGTCTCCGCTGTCATGCTGGCGGGCGAAGGCCAGGGCATGGAGCGGGATTACGATTATACCGCCAAGGTGTTTTTCGCCGATCTTGAGGATGCGGCCGAGGTCGGCCGCCGGGCGGGTGAGCGGACGATCCGCCGCCTGAACCCGAAGCGCCCGTCCTCCCAGCGGGTTCCGGTGATCTTCGATCCACGGGTCAGCCGCTCGCTGCTCGGGCATCTCTCCTCCGCCATCAATGGTGTGTCGATCGCCCGGGGCACGAGCTTCCTGAAAGACAAGATGGGAGAGCAGGTCTTCGCCGACAGCATCCGCATCGTCGACGACCCGCTACGCGATCGCGGCTTCCGTTCCCGTCCGTTCGACGCCGAGGGCCTGCCGACCGAAAAGCAGATGATTGTCGAGGATGGCAGGCTTGCCTCCTGGATCCTCGATCTGTCGACGGCCCGGCAGCTCGGGCTGGAAAGCAACGGGCACGCCTCTCGCGGCGTTGGCGGACCGCCGAGCCCGTCCGGCACGAACCTTTACCTGGAGCCGGGCGAGATGAGCCCGGAGGATCTGATCAAATCGGTTGGCACCGGCCTCTACATCACCGACATGATGGGCTCCAGCGTCAGCACCGTGACCGGCGACTACAGCCGGGGCGCGGGCGGGTACTGGATCGAGAATGGCGAACTTGCCTATCCGGTCTCCGAAATCACCGTGGCGGGACACCTCACGGAAATCTTCCGGAACATGACCCCGGCGAACGATCTGACGTTCAAATATGGCACGGACGCGCCGACCATTCGCGTCGATGGCCTGACCCTTGCCGGGTCGAACGCATAGGCCTTTCGATTTCTTTCACTAATTCGTGACTCGAAAAAGTGGCAATCCCGGTTGCGCCTCCCCAAATGAGGCACAATCGAGAAATTCTTATGGAGTCCGAAGATGAGCTGCAAACGTGGCTTATCGCGCCTGTTCCTTGTGCTTGTCGCGGTTGGACTGGCTGCTGCCGTATCCCGCGACCCAACAGACGCGACCGAACTGAACACGACCGATCCATCTTTCAGCACCCATCAGGGCCTCGCCATCGGCGGATACGATCCGGTCGCCTATTTCACCGACTATGCCGCCGTCCACGGAGACGAGGCGCATTCCGTCGAGTTCGACGGTGTGCGGTTCCTCTTCGCGAATGCCGACAATCGCGCCCAGTTCCTGCAGGACCCTAAACGCTATCTGCCGCAATTCGGCGGTTACAGCACATTCGCCCTGTCCAAGGGCAAGCTCTATGGCGCCGACCCGATGGTTTTCGACATCATAGACGGCCGGCTCTATCTGAGCCGGAACGAACGGGTGCAGGAACTCTGGCACCGGAACCCCACCGGCTATATCCGCCAGGCGGAAGAGAACTGGGTGAAACTCGGCGGGCGCTAAACGCCCCTCGGCACTACCAGTTTGAGCGGTTGCGACGGCAGGGAAATACTGGCGGGCAGGTTGGTCACGATATCTCCGTCCGCCTGTACCGGGTCGCCGCTATAGGCGCCCTCCTCGGCCCAGATCGACACGGAACGGGTCTGGATGATCCGGTAGCCGGCCGATGATGACAGGCGGCCCATCATCATGTTCGCGGCATAGCGTACCGCATTCCAGCGCCCGGCCCGCTCGAACAGGCAGACATGCAGGATGTCCGCATCCAGCCGTGCCTGCGGCGCGCAGACAAAAGTGCCGCCATAATAATGCGCCTTGGCGACCACGACCGAAGCCGCCTTGTAGGTGCGGCCGTTGATTGCCACCCGGTAATAATGCGGTTTGTAGGATGCCAGCTCCGACAGGGTGGTCAGCACATAGGCGCCCTTGCCGAGCCGGGCCTTCACCCGCGTGTTCACATTGGCAACCACATCCGCATCAAGACCGACCCCGGCCATCAGCGTGAAACGATGGCCGTTCACATCGCCGACATGCGCATCGATGACCGGACCGCGCCAGATCGTGTCGGCGATCGCCTCGGGTTTCACTTTCAGGCCGATCTCGGCGGCCAGCACATTCGCCGTTCCGAGCGGCAGGATGGCCAGCGGCAAATCCCCGCCGC
>TARA_R110002051_G_scaffold69411_3_pt1 | contig 30507 bp, 24 predicted proteins | sample TARA_R110002051 | Tara Oceans TARA_R110002051 (sample SAMEA4397023) | marine metagenome | biome: Polar Biome; feature: [MES] marine water layer (ENVO:01000295) within the mesopelagic zone...; material: water (ENVO:00002006), including particulate matter (ENVO:01000060) such as...... | reverse complement strand
GGATGTCGGCATGGTCGGCGCCTTGGCCGCGGCCGCAGGCGTCAATGCACTGACCTTGTTCTCTCTCTACATCGCCGATGCCGACGTTCAGTCCCTCTACACGCGGCCGGAAATCCTGTGGCTGGTCGCCCCGATCCTGACCTACTGGATCGCGAGAGTGCTGATGCTGGCGCACCGGGGACAGGTCCACGACGACCCCGTCGTCTTTGCGCTGAAAGACAGGGTCAGCCTGGCGACACTCGGCGCCGTCGGTCTCTTCGTCATCGGCGCCCTGTGAGGCTCCGATGACGAGATCCCTCCAAGAAGCTTTGCCGTCGAGACGGCGCCGGATGAACCTTGTCGTTCGTTACGGCGCCTTCGCCCTGATTTCGACCCTGATCAACTTTTCCGCCCAGGAAGCCACGGTGCAGATCCTGCCGGGCCACCCGTTGATGCTGTCGATCTTCGTCGGCACCGTCGCCGGCTTCGTCGTCAAATACGTCCTCGACAAGAAGTGGATTTTCTTCGACGACTACACCTCGCACCGGAGCGAGGCGAGAAAGGTGTCGCTCTACGGCCTGTTCAGCGTGCTGACGACGGTGATCTTCTGGAGCTTCGAGGTGGCCTTCTGGACCCTCTGGGGCACGACTTTCGCAAAATACGCCGGCGGTGCACTTGGCTTGGCCATTGGATATGTGTCCAAGTATGCCCTCGACCGCAGGTTCGTGTTCCGCTCGGAAAGGGCTTGAAATGATATTGGAAGGTTGGGGACGATATCCCCGGCTTGTGAGCGAAGTGCATGACTGTGCAACGCCTGCGGCGGTGACCGAGGCGACGCGCCACCTGTCCGGCGTGATCGCACGCGGAAACGGTCGGTCCTACGGCGACGCCGCCCTGGGTGATGCTGCGACCCTCATGTGCCGCGGGCTGGGTCGGATGAAGAGCTTCGATCCCGAGACGCGACTGCTAACGGTCGAGGGCGGCACGATGCTCTCCGACATCCTCGATGCCTTCGTTCCCCGCGGCTATTTCCCGCCGGTGGTGCCGGGCACCAAGTTCGTCACGGTCGGCGGGATGATCGCGTCCGACGTGCATGGCAAGAACCATCATCGGGACGGCGGGTTCGGCGCGCATGTCGCCCATTTCAAGCTTGTCCTGCCGGATGGGGGCGTGCTCACCTGCAGCCGCGACGAAAACTCCGAGCTTTTCTTTGCCACGATCGGCGGGATGGGCCTGACCGGTGTCATCATCGAGGCCTCCTTTCACCTGAACCGGATCGAGACGGGCTGGATCAGCCAGGAAACGGTCGTGGCGCGCGATCTTGGCGAAGCGCTGCTCGCATTGCAGGCCGTGAACGACACCTCCTATTCCGTTGCCTGGATCGACTGCCTCTCCCGTGGTGCGTCCCTCGGACGCTCGCTGATCTTTGCCGGCGAACATGCGACGCGCGAGCAGCTGACTGCACGCCTGCCGGCAGCCGATGCCTTCCCGCCGCAGAAAAAGGCGAAGCTCGCGCTTCCGCTCGACTTCCCCGCCTGGGCGCTCAACCGCGCCAGCGTTTCTCTCTTCAACGAAGCCTATTTCCGGGCCGGAGCGCGCAAGTCAGCGGCACCGTCGCTGGTGCACTGGAACCCCTACTTCTTCCCGCTGGATGGCATCGGGCAATGGAACCGCCTCTACGGCAAGAGCGGTTTCCTGCAGCACCAGTGCGTGGTGCCCGACAACAACGCGCTGTCGGTGCTCGGAGAAATCCTTCAGCGGTTTGCCGACTCCGGCAAGGGATCGTTTCTTGCGGTGCTGAAAAAGCTCGGCTCCGGGACCGGGCTCCTCTCCTTTCCCACCCCCGGCTACACGCTTGCGCTCGATCTTCCGGTCACCGACGATGTGTTTCCTCTGCTGGAAGAAATCGACCGGACCGTTGTCGATGCGGGGGGACGGCTCTATCTGGCCAAGGATGCGCGACAGTCGCGCCAGACATTCGAGGCCGGCTACCCGCAATTACCCGAATTCAGAGACCTTCGGCGTTCGATCGGTGCAGACCACCGCTTCGGATCCCGTCTCGCAACAAGGCTTGGCATATGACCAGAACCGGCAAGAGCGTTCTATTGTTGGGTGCGACCTCCGACATCGGTCGGGCCACCGCTCTCACCTATGCGCAGGCAGGCTGGGACGTGCAGCTCGCTGGGCGCAACCTGGAAGCTGTCCAGCGGGAGGCCGACGACATCGGCACGCAGAGTGGCGCGACCGTCAGCGTCCATCGTCTCGATATCCTCGACAGCGAGCAGTTCGAGGGATTTCTTGCAGGCTTGCCGGCCCTGCCTGACACGGTGGTCTGCGCAGTCGGCGAACTTGGCGAGCAGCCGCGCGCGGAGAAGGATGCCGAGCACGCCAGGATCGTGATGCGAACCAACTTCGAAGGTCCCGCCTTGCTTCTCGGCCTGCTCGCCGAACGTTTCGCTGCGCGCGGATCGGGAGCCATCGTCGGCATCAGCTCGGTGGCGGGAGATCGTGGCAGGGCCTCGAACTACGTCTATGGCGCGGCAAAGGCCGGCTTCACCGCCTTCCTCTCCGGTCTGAGGAACAGGCTTGCCAGCGCCGGCGTGCGGGTCGTCACGATCAAGCCCGGCTTTGTCCGCACCCGCATGACAGCCGGAATGAAGCTTGCCGGACCACTGACGGCGGAGCCCAAGGAGGTCGCTGCCGCGATCTTCGCCGCAGCCGAAGCGAAGACGAGGCGCGACGTGATCTATGTGCGTGGCATCTGGTGGCCGCTGATGACCGTTATCCGGTCCATCCCGGAACCGCTGTTCAAGAAGTTGCGGCTGTAATGATGGGGTCGGCCCAAAGCATGGCGACGGAGGGACGCAGGCGCCTTTCGCTGTCTCCAACGGCGGTCGTGCTGCTGATCGGTGTTATCTGTGCTCTGGTTCTGGCTCTGCCGGGCGTGACCGTCACGACCAAATCCCTCGACGAACTGTTTCTGCTCCTCGACGGTATCCATCGCATTGTGACGGGACAGGTCCCCAGCCGCGACTTCAGCACGGCGCTCGGTCCTCTTGCCTTTTACGGTCCCGCTGCCGGTTTCGGTCTGACCGGCAGCCTGGGCGCCGCCATGCCCGTTGCGATGGCCCTTTTCACGGCGATCCTGGCGCTGATCGCCAGCCATGTGTTGGTCTCGCGCCTGCACCCGTTTCTGGCGATCGCCTTCGCAGCGTTTCTGCTGCTCATTCTCGCCGCGCCGATGAACCTCGGCGACGCCGTCACCGCCCTGTCGTTTGCCATGTTCTACAACAGGATCGGCTGGGTCGCTCTGGCCCTCCTGCTCGTTCTCTATCTTTCTCCCCATCGCAGCGCCCAGGGCTCCACCCTGAAGGATGCGGCCGCCGCCGCGGCACTCACCCTCATCATGGTCTATCTGCGCGTCTCCTACGGGCTCGTCGCGCTGGGTTTTCTCCTGTTCATGACGACCGACCGCGGGCAGCGGCGCTGGGCCGCTCTCGCCATTGTTCTGACCGCGCTGGTGCTGCTGTTCGTCGAACTCCTTTGGGGGGGCACTTCGACCTATCTGCGGGATTCGTGGCAGGCGATGCGTGAGACGAGCGCGGACTATCTGCAGCTGGGTGTGGCCCATCTCGCGGATTTTCTGCTGCTTTCGCTTCTCGCCGGCCTGGGATTGTGGCGCCATTGGAGCGTCAGGGACTTCGTCTTCTTCATCTTCTGCGGTGCCGCCGGGCTCTGGCTCCTGAGCCAGAACGTCCAGGGGTGGGGGATCATCTCCATTCATGCCGCCGCTGCCGTGGCCGCCCAGCGGCTCTTGCAGCAGATGGACGAAGGGTCCGAAGCCTACGAAGGCGCCTTCGTCAACCGGAGCGGTGTCAAGCTCTTCTTCCTCGCCTTCGTGCTGCCGACGGCGCTTCATTGCGCAACGGCGCTTGCCCTGCATGCCGGCGCCGCGACGGTCCGGGCGGGGCAGGCACTGGAGCTTCCCCGTCTGTCCGGTATCCGTCTCGCCGATCTCTGGACGGGCGGCGACTTCGGCGGCGGCCGCTGGTATCTTTCGACTGTGGAGGACGGGCTGTCCCTTCTCGCCCGACAGGACACGCCGATCGGGCGCCTGGCGGTGGTGGGAGCCGTTGACGCCTTCAGCCCCGTGCTTGGCCTGCCGCATGCCGATGGCGGTGTCGTGGACTTGCGCTGGAGCGGCATGGAGGCCGTTTCTCCGCAGCGGGCCTTGGCCGGAGCCGATACCATCCTGTTCCGAAATCCGGGAGACACGCCCGTCGGTGCCGCAGCGCTTTACCTCGATTTTGCGGCCCGGAATTTTTCCAGGGTCGGCGAGAGCCAACATTGGATCCTGTTCCGGCGAAACCAGCCGACCGCTGTTCCGGAATGAGCGCGGCCGCTCCCAGTTGGGCCCGACGCCATGCACCAGGCCTCTGCATTGCGGCGATGACGATCGTCTGCGCCGCCATGCTGGCATTGCCGGGTCGCACGGTCACCGCCGCCTTCACCAACGATGTCCTGATCTTCCTCGACGGCGCTCACCGGATCGCCTCCGGTCAGCTCCCCAACCGGGACTTTCACACCGCGCTCGGCCCGCTCGTCTTCCTCATTCCTGCGGCAGGCTACTGGCTGACCGGCAATCTCGGGGCTGCCATGCCGGTTGGAATGGCCGTTCTTCTTCTTGCCGTCATGCCGGCATTGATCGCCATCCTGAACTCCCGCCTGCATCCGGCGATCGCCCTCGCACTGGGCGGTTTCCTGATCCTGATCCTCGCCGCGCCGATCAACCTCGGAAGCCCCGTCTCGCTTCTCTCCTTTGCCATGTTCTACAACCGCATCGGCTGGGTGGCCTTGAGTCTGCTCCTCGTGATGTACCTGCGTCCGCGAGAGCGGGGCGTGGCGGGCGAGGTGGCGGATGCCATCGCCGCAGCGCTGCTGTTGCTGCTGCAGTTCTACACCAAGGCCACCTATGGGCTCATCAGCCTGGGCTTCATCCTGTTCATGCTGAATGACGCGCGGCAGCGCCGCTGGGCTGCGGGGAGCCTGCTGTTCACGCTGGCCGCGGCGGCTCTCATCGAGCTTGGCTGGGGCGGCACCCGGCAGCATGTCGAGGACCTGATGGCTGCGGCGCAGGTGAGCGGCGGTCGAGACCTGGCCAGCCTCGTCCGGTCGGGCTTGAACAATCTTGCGGATCTTGCCGTCTTCGCCATTGCCGCCGGCGTCGCCCTGTGGCGGACGCGCAGTCTACGCGACCTTCTCTTCTACGGCTTCTGCGTCACGGCCGGCCTGCTCATCCTGAACCAGAACGCTCATGGCTGGGGCATGATCACGCTCTATTCGGGAGCGGCGGTTGCCACGGAATTGCTCGTCCGCCTCCAGTCCGGACGAGACCGAGGTGCCGCCGCAGGACGTCCTTCGCTCGCCGACGGGCTGCCCCTGCTTCTCGCCTTTCTTCTGCTGCCGCCGATCGTGCATCATGGGGCGGTCCTCGCACGGCATGCCGTGCTTGCCGCCGCAGACGCTGGCACCTCCCTTGGTCTGCCGAAGCTGCGGGATCTGCGGATTCCCGATCCGGCTGACTCTTCCGATTTCATGACCCGCTACCACGAGAGCATCGAGAGCGGCGGCAAGCTGCTGCTGTCGCTGTCGCCGACCCCGGAGCGGGTGGTGGTGCTGGATTTCGTCAATCCCTTCTCCGCAGGGCTCGGACTGCGCCCCCCCGCCGGTGACAGTTCCTGGCTGCACTGGGGGAGAAATATCGATGGCAATACCCATCCCGCGCCTGAGGTCATGTTCGCCGATGCCAAGATCGTCATGATCCCCAAGGTCGGCATCAACAGCCTGCCCTTGCAGCAGCTCTACGGTCCGTTCATATCCAGAACCTTCCAACTCGTGCAGGAGACCGACGCTTGGATCGTCTACGAGAAACGGCAGCCGCGGGAGACGATGCGGTGAGTGCGGGGGCAGACGTCCGACGACCGGCCTCAGCACCGCGTCTGCCGACGTGGCTGCGGGCCATTGGCCTGCGGGGTGCAATCCTGTGGCTGGGCCTCGTTCTGGCGGCGCTTCTGGCCGTGCCCGGCAAGACGGTGACGACGAAATACGTCAACGACCTGTTCATTTTCCTGGATGGAGCGCAGCGGATCTGGTCGGGCCAGGTGCCGAACATCGACTTCCACACCTCGCTCGGCCCTCTTGCCTTCTATATTCCGGCTGCCGGCTACGGTCTCTCCGGCGCCATGAGCGCGGCCATGCCGGTGGGCATGGCGCTGGTGGTCCTCGTGATCGCGGTCATCGCGTCGGAGGTGATCGCCAGCCGGATGCGCGTGTTGATCGGCCTGCCGCTCGCTGTTTTCCTGCTCCTGATCGCCGCCGTTCCCGCCAATCCTGGCGAGTGGATCGGCGAGCTCACCTTTGCCATGTTCTACAACCGCATCGGCTGGGCCGGCCTCGGCCTGCTTCTGGTCATGTATCTGCCCCGCCAGCCGCACCAGCCCAGGCGCGACGTGCTGGACGCCCTCTGCGCGACAGGCCTCACGCTGCTGATGCTCTATACCAAGATCACCTATGGCCTGATCGCCGTGGCGTTCCTCGTCTTCCTGCTTCTCGACCGCCGGCAGCGTGGCTGGACCGCCATCGCGCTGGGGGCGATCGTCGCCTCCGTCGCCGTCATCGGCCTCGTCTGGCAGGGCAGCCTCAACCATATCGCCGACCTTCAGCTGGCCAGCCGCGTCAGCGGCGAGCTGCCGGGTCTGCGGGTGATGATGGACATCGTCTTGAAGAACTTCGCGGACATCGCCGTCTACGCGATCTTCGCGATGGCGCTGCTCCTTTTCCGATGGCGCCTTCGCGATCTCCTGTTCGTCGGCTTCTGTGCCGCCAGCGGGCTGTTGATCATCGAGCAGAACTTTCAGATCGTGGGGATCCTGACGTTGGGCGCCAGCGCAGCGGTCATCGCCGAACTGCTGCTGCGGGCGGAGCTTCCGTCACGGCGGCGAACCTGGGCCAAGGGGCTTCCGCTGCTGCTGCCGATGCTGCTGGTGCCCGCCTCCGCCAGTCATGCCGTCAGCCTGGCGATGCACGCGGTCTACGCGGTCTCCGGCAAGGGTGAGCAAATGGCGCTTCCCGGCTTCGAGGGGATAAGGCTCGTCCCGATGTGGAGCCAGGGGCAGTACGACTTCTTCCGCCGCTACAACACGTCGATGGCCGATGGCTCTGCTGCGCTCGCCAACCTGGGCGGACCAGTGGAGCGCGTGGCGGTGCTGGATTTCGTCAATCCCTTTTCCGCAGGCATGGCGCTCCTGCCGCCGGTCGGCGACAGCCCCTGGTATCACTGGGGCCGGACCCTCGATCGGGAGCATTATCCGCCGCCGGAAGAGATCTTCGCGGATGTCGCATTGATCCTTGACCCGAAGTCACCCATCGAAGTCTGGACCGCCAACGGCATGCGAGAGATCTACGCGGATTACATGGCCTCGCGGTACCGACTGGTCGCGGAAACGAGCGACTGGCGGATCTATCGTAGAACGCCCTGACGCGGTGGATAGGAAGCCTGCCGATCGCTGGCAATGAGGCCCAGGAGAAGCAGGACGAGCGACCAGCCGTAGACCGAGCCGACCGTCAGCTGCAGCCAGACAGAGGCGCCGAACTGCGCCAGGACGAGCGGCACCGGGATGGTCAGCGCCACTGCGACCGGCCAGGTCCACGGTCTCTGCCAGTGATGCAGGAGGACTGGCAGCAGAAACAGGGTGTAGTGGATCCAGCCGAGCGGCGAGGCCAGAAGCGCTGCTACCAGCGCAAAGCTGCTGACGTCCATCGTCCCGGGCCGTCGCCAGGCGGCCCATGCCGCAAGAGCCAGGAGCAGCAGGGCGCTGAGCACGGTCCCGAGCAGGGGCAGCCCCGCCCGCGCCGCAAGACCGGCGAGGGAGGCGTTGGTGAGGAAGACGGCGCGGTCGCCGTCGGAGGCCACGAGGCTCAGCCAGTCGAGATAGATCTGCGGCCCGAAGACGGCGAGCGGAACTGCGGCGACGACGGCGGCCGTGGCGGCGGCGACAAGAGGCGGTCGCCAGCAACCGGCCAGGAACAGGAGCACCGGCCAGACAAGGAAGTTCGGCTTCATCGACACCAGCAGGCCGATGAGGATGCCGGCCTGAACCAGTTTTCCCCGCTCCAGCAACAGCCAGGCGACGACTGTCGCCAGCACCAGCGGCGTATAGATCTGCCCCAGAAACAGCGTGTCCCAAAAACCCGCCAGGGCAAAAGCCCAGATCCCGAGGAGGATGGACTCAGCTCCTTCGCTGTAGCGGCGCAGCAGCAGCACGACGGCGGCCAGATAGCAGACAAGCGAGATCACCCACCATACCCGCAGCGATGTCGCCAGATCCGTGATGTCGAAGAGCTGGAAGAGGAGCGCGGAGATCGGCGGGTTCAGGTTCGGGTTCCACGCCTCAAAGCCCGGGAACACCACGTGCGGTGTGAGAGGGGGATAGATGCCATAGGGGTCCAGCCCAGCTGCGGCGGCACGCCCGGAGGCGACGAAGGCGCCGAAATCCCACCAGCCGTGATCCGACACGACGCGCGGAAACTCGAAATTGATAACCCAGAGCGAGAGCACCGCGAGCCCGATGGGAAACAGCAGCCGAAAAACATGGTGCTGCGGGCGCGACGCGGAAAATTGTCTCGCATCCATCTGTCTCTGTCTCCTGCGTCCACTATCGGCAACTGTGCGCTCCGCAGCACCGAACGTGTGACGCCTGCGAAGGTTGCAGGGAAGGATCAGGCGCCCGGATGTCGCTCTCGCTGCCCATTCCGGTTTGCCATCAGCTTCTTGAGCTATTGAAGGTCTTCCTGCCGAGAAGCCTTCTCTCGAACGCCGAGGTCATTGCGCAGCGATATGACTTCGGCCCGCAGGGCTCGCATTTCGGCCAGCACCGCTGCCGAATCGTCGTGCAGCGTCTGTCGGTCGGCCGTGGCAGAGGCCTCGGAATCCTGCTGCATTGCCGATACGATCACACCGATGAAAAGGTTCAGAACCGCGTAGGTGGACAGCAGGATGAAGGGCACGAAGAAGGCCCAGGCCTGGGGATGGACCTCCATGACGGGCCGCACGATGCCCATGGACCAGCTTTCGAGCGTCATGACCTGGAAGAGTGTGTAGAGCGAGGCCGTCAAGGTGCCGAACCAGTCGGGAAAGTTCTGGCCGAAGAGATTGGTGGCCATGACCGCGGCGACGTAGAAGAGCATGGCCATCAGCACCAGGATGGACGTCATGCCCGGCAAGGCCGAGATGAGGCCGCCCACCACCCGGCGCAGCGCCGGCATTGTCGAGATGAGCCGCAACACCCGCAGGATCCGCAAGGCACGCAGCACCTGGAACGGACCCGTGGCCGGAATGACGGCGATGGCGACGACCGAGAAGTCGAACAGGTTCCAGGGGTCGCGAAAGAAGCGGGGGCCGAAGGCGTAGATGCGGGTCACGAGCTCGGCCACGAAGATCGCCAGGATGGCCTTGTCCAGCACATGGAGGAGCGGTCCGTAGGCGACCATCACCTCCGGATAGGTCATGAGACCCAGGACGATGGAATTGACGACGATGATCGCGATGATCACCTGCTCCCAAAGCCGGGAGGTAAGCAGCTTCACGAGCCTGTGACGCATGGCAATGATTTCCCCTCAAATGGCGAGGAGGAAGAGCGCAACCCGCGGCATTCGTCAAGTGGCGCCGACCGGCCGGGCCAAGCTGCTAGTGCAGGGATGGCTCATCTTCGCCGAGGAAGGACGCCAGACCGTCGCGCTCCGCGGTGGCCAGGAATTCCTCCCATGCATCCTTGTCCGTCGCAAAGGGCTCCTCCCAGGTGGTCACATCCTCCGCCTGCGAAATGACCTCCAGCTGCCAGTCTCCTTGCGTGCCGGCAGGTCGGTAGATGTCGACGAGGACGGTGATCCCGTCGTCTTCAAACTCCCCGGAAAATTCGGAGTGCTCGAGCTTCGGCTCCTTGGCCATCACGTGTGCTCCTGAGAATTGCCAGCAATTGGCCATCGATACCGCAGGGACAGGCGTCAGGGCAAGCCGGCGAGATGAAGTGAGCCACGGGTGCGTGGATGTGGTTCCTGGAACCGGCCGCTGAGCAAGGACCGTTTCTGCTCCTAAACCAGCGATCTGCGGAAGCTGCGCAGCGAGAAGACGAAGAATATCAGGGCGATCGCTGCCAGCCACACGAACTGCGGCCACACCACGGACAATCCGGCGCCGCGGTAGAGGATCGCCTGTGCGAGCAGGATGAAATGGGTGTTCGGCGCGGCGAGCATGATCGTCTGGATGATCTCCGGCATGCTTTCGCGCGGTGTGGTCGCACCGGAGAGGATCTGAAGGGGAAGGAGGACGAGCATCAGGAGCAGGCCGAACTGCGGCATCGTACCGGCGATGGTGGCCAGGGCAATGCCCATGGCGCTGGTGGCCAGAAGGTGAACCGCCGCGCCCGCCATGAACAGCGCAAGCGACCCCTCGATCGGCACCTGCAGCAATCCCTGCACCACAACGATGAGCGACAGGAAGGTGGTGACGAGGACGACCAGTCCCATCGACCAGACCTTTGCCGCCATGATCTCGAAGGGCGTTAGCGGCATCACCAGAAGATGCTCCACCGTCCCGTGCTCCCGCTCCCGGATGAGAGCGGTGCCGGTCAGGATGATCGACAGCATGGTGACGTTGGTGATGACGTTCATCACCGACGCGAACCACATCTGGTTGAGCTCGGGATTGAACCTCGCACGAAGCGTCAGGCCCACGCCCGAGCCGGCACCAGCCGCATCCGTCGCGCCGAACTCCGCAACTTCGGTGGCGACGATGTTCTGAATGTAGCCGGAGCCGGAAAATGCCTGCGTCATGCGGGTGGCGTCGACATTGAGCTGGATGACCGGAGCCTTGCCCGCAATCAGGTCGCTCTGGAAGTTCGGCGGGATGTCGAGCGCGAAGGTGTCGGTGCCGGCATCCATGCGGGCGTCCATCTCCGCCGTCGAGATCATTATCGGTGGCTTGAAGTAGGGAGGCAGAAAGGAGTCGGCGATCCGCCGTGAGAGCGGAGAATTGTCCTCGTCGACGATGGCGATGGGGGCATTGTTCAATGTCTCCGGAACAGCCTTCGATTCCGTGTACACCGCGATGGTGAAGGCATAGAGGATGAAGGCGATGAGCGCCGGCTCGCGAAGCAGGCCACGCAATTCCTTCACGCCGAGATGGAAGATGGTCCCGAACCGCATGGTCAGCGTGCCTGCTTCTTGAGGAGACGTGCGGCGATCGCAATCAGCAGCGGACCGGCGATCAGGAGGGGCAGCAGGGCGCCACCGACATCGTCGAAGGTCAGCGCCTTTGAGAATGTGCCGCGGGAAATGATGTTGAAATAGGTCGTCGGATAGATCGCGCCGATCCAGGCCCCGAAGCCCTGCAGCGACGACACGGGGTCCATCATTCCCGAAAACTGTGTTGCGGGAATGATGGTCATCATCGTGGTCCCGAAGATGGCCGCGATCTGGCTCGACAGGAAACTCGAGACGAGCAGACCGAAGGCGGTCGAAAAGGCAACATACAGGACCGCAGCCAGTGCGAATGTCGGTAGGCTCCCGGTGAAGGGCACCTGGAAGACGAAGACCGCAAAGAGCCAGAGCAGCACCGCATTGGCGACCCCGAGTGCCAGATAGGGCGCCTGCTTGCCCAGCAGGAATTCGAGCCGCGTGACCGGGGTCACGTAGAAGTTGATGATCGAACCCAGTTCCTTTTCCCGAACCACCGACAGGGCGGCGAGAATGGCCGGGATCAGCAGAAGAAGCAGCGGGATTACCGCCGGCACCATGGCGATGAGGCTCTCTATCCCCGGGTTGTAGCGAAAGCGCGTTTCGATGGCGAAGGAGGCCGCTGCGGCGTCGCCGTAAAGGGCACGGGTCTGGCGGGCCGTCCAGCTGGCATGCATCCCCTGCACATAGCCGCGGATCGTTTCCGCCCTCTGCGGCATCGCCCCGTCGATCCAGGCTCCCACCTCGACATTGCTGCCGCGGGCGATGCGTTCGGCAAAGCCCGGCGGGATCTCGACCGCCAGCGAAAGGGATCCTTCGCGCATGCGTCGATCAAGATCGGCGTAGTCCTGGATCGGCGGCTGCTCGATAAAATACCGGGAGCCGGAAATGTCGGCGACATAGTCACGGCTCGTCGACGTATTGTCGCGGTCGAGAACCGCAAACGTCAGCGCCTCGACATCCATGTTGATGCCGTAGCCGATGACGAACATCAGGATGACGCTGCCGACCAGAGCCAGCGTTGCCCGGATCGGATCTCGCCGCAGTTCCAGCGTTTCCCGGCGGCTAAAGCTCCAGACGCGGCGCGGGTCGAAAAGGCGGCGACGCCGCGCGTCTGCGGGGGAAAGCTGCTGCGCAGGCGCTTCCAACGTAACTTCGGCCTCGTCCTGCGCCTGCGCGCCGATCTCGTCCTCCAGATAACCGATAAAGGCGTCTTCGAGCGTGGCGGCATTGCGGCTGTCGCGGATGGCGGCCGGCGTTTCGGTCACCAGCACATGGCCAGCATGCATCAGCGAGATGCGGTCGCAGCGCTCCGCCTCGTTCATGAAATGCGTGGAGATGAAGATCGTCACCTTTTCCTTGCGCGATAGCTCGATCAGCAGCTCCCAGAGCTGGTCTCTCGCGATGGGATCCACCCCGGAGGTGGGTTCGTCGAGGATGAGGATCTCAGGCGAATGGACGAGCGCGACCGCCAGCGACAGGCGCTGCCGGATGCCGAGCGGCAGCGCGTCCGGCAACGCCTCCATGACGTCGAGCAGCTGAAAGCGCCGGGCAAGCTCCAGGATCCGCGCCGATATCGTGCTCGGCGCGAGCCGGAACAGGCGGGCGTGCAGCTCGAGGTTCTGCCGGACCGTCAGCTCCGTGTAGAGCGAGAAGGCTTGGCTCATGTAACCGACCCGCCTGCGGATCTCCATGTCGCGCGGGTCGACCGGCTTGCCGAACAGCCGGGCGGTGCCGCTGCTGGCCGGCAGGAGGCCGGTTAGCATCTTCATCGTCGTGGTCTTGCCGCAACCGTTGGAGCCGAGAAAGCCGAAGATCTCGCCTCGGTGAATCCGGAAGCTGGCATTGTCGACCGCGGTGAAATTGCCGAAGCGCATGGTGAGCCCGTCCGCCTCTATGGCAAAGTCGGTGTCGTCGAATGAGAGAGCGGGCGATGGCGGGGGGCGGTGCTTCTGGTGATCCTGGTCCGGCATCAGCGCGATGAAGGCTTCGTCCAGCGTCGAGGCCCCGGTCTTTGCCAGCAGATCCGCAGGCGTGCCGGTGGCGAGGACCTTGCCGCTGTCCAGCGCGACCAGCCATTCGAAACGGGCGGCTTCCTCCATATAAGCCGTGGCGACCATGACGCTGATGTTGGGCCGTTCGCGGCGTATGCTGTCGATGAGATGCCAGAATTGCCGCCGTGACAGAGGGTCGACCCCCGTCGTCGGCTCGTCGAGGATCAGGAGGTCCGGATCGTGAAGGAGGGCACAGCAGAGGCCGAGCTTCTGCTTCATGCCGCCCGAAAGCTTGCCGGCCGGCCGGTCTTCGAAGCCTGCAAGGCCTGTGAGCTTCAGGAGCGAATGAATGCAGCGCTTCCGCTCCTCACGCCCCTGTCCGAACAGGCTGCCGAAGAAGTCGGCATTCTCGAAGACGGAAAGCGTCGGGTAGAGGTTCTTGCCAAGCCCCTGCGGCATATAGGCGATGGCTGGACAGACGTGGCTGCGGTGGCTGCTGCTGCGCATGTCGCCGCCCAGGACCTCAACATCGCCCGTCTGGATGACGCGTGCGCCCGCGATCAGGGATAGCAGTGTCGATTTGCCTACCCCGTCCGGCCCGATGAAGCCGATCATCCGGCCGGCGGGAATGTCCAGCGTGACATCGTTCAGCGCGACCCGCTTGCCATAGGCGTGGCTTACGGTCTTCAACCGTGCGGCATGGACCGGCTGCGCAGGGTCGAGCATGGCATTCGCTCCCGGTCTATGGCGTGATGGGGTTGGCAAGCAGAGCCGGCCATTCGGCCGCCGGGTCGAGCTTGACGTAGGCCTGGCCGGGCAGGCCGGTCTTCACCTGCGCCACATATTTCTGCAGCAGTTCCTCCGGCACCTGCGCGCGCAGGCGGAACATCAGTTTCTGGCGCTCTTCCTCGGTTTCCACCGTCTTGGGCGTGAACTGCGCGACATCGGACACGAAGGAGATCCGGGCGGGGATGACATATTGCGGGGCCGCGTCGAGGATGATGCGGGCATCGCTGCCGATGGCGATGCGGCCGGCATCCGCGGTCGGCAGGAAGAAGGTCATGTAGACGTCGCCGACATCCAGCATGTTGAGGACGCGGCCTCCGGCCGCGACCACTTCGCCGGGGCGCGCCACCAGATACTGGATCCGGCCGCTGCGGGGAGCCTTGAGCTCTGCATCCCGCAAATCCGCATCGAAGCGTTCGATCGTGGCCTGTGCTGCATCCACCGAAGCTTCCGCATCGATCACCTGGGAGCGGGCAGCACCGATCGCCGCATCCGTGGCGGCGAGCTGGGCCTTGGCGGCAGACAGCGAGGCCTTGGCGGTCTCGACCCGGCTGCGGTCGTCATCGAGCGCCTGCTCGGAGACGGTTCCACTGCGGGAAAGCTGTTCGCTGCGCCCGAGGCGTTTCTGCGCGGATTGAAGCGCGATGTCGTTCTGGGCGACGACGGCCGCTGCCGCCTCCTTTTCGGCCAGTCTCTGGGTCACGACGCTTTTGGCGGTGTCGATGCCGACCCTGGCACGCGCAAGCTGGGCCTCCGCCTCGCGCTTCTGGGCGCTGAGCTGTTCGATGTCCATCCGGGCGACCACCGTCCCCATCTCGACGAAGTCACCCTCGCGCACGAGGACATCCGACAGTCGCCCCGCCGTGCGCGCGGCGACGTCGATTTCAGCGGCCTCGATGCGGCCGTTGCCGCTGGCGATCCCGGCCATCGCCTGCGCGCCGACGCGGGTGGACCAATACTGCCAGCCGAAATAGCCGGCGAGGGCGAGCGTGGCGAGGACGGCGCCAATCTTCCAGTAACGGGTCAATCTGCCCTCCTGCTGTGGGACGTGGGAGTACATCCTCATGCGCCTCTTCGCACCGCAGATCCTTGACGAGGATCAATCCGCAGGGCGAGCCGTCCGACATACATTGACTCCTGAAGGCCACTGCAGTTCCCGATCCGAAAGCGCTGTCATCGATATCCGTCGCCGGATACGATCTGCATCAATGCAGCCGCCGCTCGGCCTGGGCATCTGGATGTCATCGCCGACACGGTTGGTGCTGGCGGCGATGCAGCCTGCCAGACATCCAGCGGTGGCGGGCGACGGTCATATAGCGTTGAAGGCAGAGGCATGAACTTGAAAGATCCCCATAGTCAGACATTCGATGCTTGCCTCGACACTCTGGAGACGAGTGTGGGCGGGCTCACCGCGGCGGAGGCGGCACGGCGGCTGGCAGTGCACGGACACAACCAGCTGCCGGAAGCGCGTCGGCGGGGGCCTGTCCGCCGATTTCTGACCCAGTTCAACAATGTCCTGATCTATGTCCTTCTGGGGGCGGCCCTGGTGACGGCGTTGCTGCAGCATTGGGTGGATACGGGGGTGATCCTGGCAGTGGTGCTGGCCAATGCGGTGATCGGCTTCCTGCAGGAGGGGAAGGCGGAAGCGGCGATGGCGGCGATCAGGGACATGCTTGCCCCCCATGCCGCCGTCCTGCGCGATGGCGCGCGGGTGACGGTCAGCGGCACCGAGCTTGTGCCGGGCGACATCGTGCTGCTGGAGGCGGGCGACAAGGTGCCAGCCGACCTGAGGCTGATCGAGGCACAGGGGCTCGCGGCGCAGGAAGCGATGCTGACGGGAGAATCCGTCCCCGTCGAGAAGGCGACCAATCCGGTCGCGGATGATGCCGCACTGGGCGACCGCAGTTCGATGCTGTGGTCCGGCACGCTGGTTACGCAGGGGACGGCGAAAGGGCTGGTGGTTGCCACCGGAGCCTCGACCGAAGTCGGTCGCATCGGCGGGCTTCTGGAGGGGGTCGAGCAACTGACGACACCACTGGTCGCGCAGATGGATTATTTCGCGCGCTGGCTGTCTTTCCTGATCCTGCTTATCTCCGCACTGCTTCTGCTCTACGGCTACTTCGTCGGACATCGGGATTTCGCCGAATTGTTCATGGTCGTCATCGGGGTGGCCGTCGCGGCCATACCCGAGGGTCTACCCGCCGTCATGACCATCACCCTTGCGATCGGGGTGCAGGCGATGGCGCAACGCCATGCGATCGTCCGGCGTCTGCCGGCGATCGAGGCCATCGGCTCCGTTTCCGTCATCTGCACCGACAAGACCGGCACGCTGACACGCAACGAGATGATCGTGGCCGCCGCGGAGACGCCGGACGGCGCGTTCGAGATTTCCGGCGAAGGCTATGCCCCGGAAGGCACCGTTACGCCGGGCGGCGAGCTTACGCGGCTGGCCCTCGCCGCAAGCCTTTGCAACGACGCGGAACTTGCCCTGCGCGACGGTCAGTGGATGGTGGAAGGCGATCCGATGGAGGGGGCACTGCTTGCCTTCGCCGGCAAGATCCTCACCGGAAGCCGCCCGGACATGCGCCGGCTGGACGTCATCCCTTTCGACTCCCGCCACCGCTTCATGGCGGTCCTCAGCGAGGGGCCCGATGGCCGCACCACCTTCGTGAAGGGGGCGCCTGAGCGCGTTCTGCGCATGTGCGATGATATCGACTTCGACCGCTGGCACGACCGGGTTGAGGCGATGGCGTCGCGCGGTCTGCGTGTCCTCGCCCTTGCCGAACGGAGCGAAAGCAGCGGCACCATCGATCCGGCATCGCTGCAGGGAAGCCTCCGGTTTCTCGGCCTTGTCGGTCTGATCGACCCGCCACGCCCGGAGGCGATCGCTGCCGTGGCCGAATGCCGTGCAGCCGGCATTCGCGTCAAGATGATTACTGGGGACCATGCCGGGACTGCCGCCGCGATCGCGGCGCAGATCGGTCTCGAGAACCCGACCCGCGTCCTGACGGGAGCAGATCTCGACAAGCTCGACGAGACGCAGCTGGCACTCGAGGTCGCAGGGGTCGACGTTTTTGCCCGCACCAGTCCGGAACACAAGCTGCGGCTGGTCACGGCGCTTCAGGCCAATGGCCTGACGGTCGCCATGACCGGCGACGGTGTGAATGACGCGCCAGCCCTCAAACGTGCGGACGCAGGCATCGCCATGGGGCAAAAGGGATCGGAAGCTGCCAAGGAGGCTGCCGATCTCGTGCTGGCCGACGACAACTTCGCCTCCATTGCCGCGGCCGTTCGCGAGGGGCGCACGGTGTACGACAACCTCCGGAAGGTGATCAGCTGGACGCTGCCCACCAATGCCGGCGAGGCGATGGTGGTGGTGCTGGCGCTGCTGGCGGGGCTGGCTTTGCCGGTGACCGCGGTGCAGATCCTCTGGATCAACCTCATCACCAGCACGACGCTGGGGGTCGCACTTGCCTTCGAACCGACAGAGGAAGGTACCATGAGGCGGCCGCCACGCCGGCGTGATACGCCCATCTTGTCGGGCGAACTCGTGTGGCACGTCTCGCTGGTCGGCGTACTGTTCCTCGCGGCCGTCTTCGGGATCTTCTCCTACGCGATCGACCGCGGCTACCCGCTGGCGCTGGCGCAGACCATGGCGATGAACACACTGGTCGTGCTGGAGGTCTTCCACCTCTTCTTCATCCGCAACATCTACAGCACCTCGCTGACCTGGGCGGCCATCCGCGGAACGAAGGTCGTGTGGGGGATCGTCATCACGGTCATCGTCGCCCAGTTCGCCGTCACCTATGTGGCGCCGCTGCAGGCGATCCTTGGCACGCGGCCGATCGCCTTTCTGGACGGCCTGCTGATCGTGGCCGTCGGAGGCGTCTTCTTTGCCATCATCGAGATTGAAAAGCAGATCAGGCTGGGCTTGAGGCGGTGACCGACCGGCTGTTGCCGGTCGCACTGATCGAGCGCGCGATCACGGAACGCGGGCTACAAAGAGCCCTTGCATAATATACAATATTATATTATGTATTTCGTAATTCATTGCTCAACCAGGGAGCCAGTCATGTCTGTCACGGCAATTTCGGAGAAGCTATCGGTGTCGGCGCAACCAAGCGTCAGGGGAATTCGCCTGTTCCGCGACCGGGGGTTCGGGACGTTGATCAACAACCGGCCGGATGACGAAGAGCCTTCGCAGCCGAGCAGCGAGGTGGAAAGACAGGAAGCCAAACAGTGCGGCCTGGCCTATGCCTTCATCCCGGTCACGTCCGAGACCATCACCGAGGCGGATGTCCGGGCCTTTCAGCGGGCGGTGGCCGCGTCCGAGGGTCCGGCCGTTGCCCATTGCAAGACTGGTACGCGCTCGCTCAACCTCTATCTGATCGGAGAGGCTCTGGATGGGCGCATGTCGGCCGAAGAGGTCGTCGAGTTCGGGCGCAGCCGAGGGTTCGATACCACACCCGCCGCAGCCTGGCTGAAGAGCCGCGCCGCGCAGCGTCCCCAGGTCAAGGGCTTCTTCGACAAACGCACGTGGAGCGTCCAATACGTCGTCTCCGATCCCGAGACCCGCAAATGCGCCATCATCGATCCCGTGCTCGATTTCGACGAGAAGGCGGGCGCGACGGCACCCAAGTGTGCGGACGAGATCCTGAGCTACATCCGCGACAATGACCTGACGGTGGAATGGATCCTCGACACGCATCCGCATGCCGACCATTTCTCGGCCGCCCATTACCTGAAGGAGAAGACCGGCGCGCAGACCGCGATCGGCGAGCACGTGGTCGATATCCAGAAGCTGTGGAAGGGCATCTACAACTGGCCGGAGCTTGTCACGGACGGCTCGCAGTGGGACCGCCTCTTTGCCCATGGCGATACCTTCAAGGTGGGCTCCATCGAGGCGAAGGTCCTGTTTTCCCCGGGACACACCCTGGCGTCCATAACCTACGTGATCGGCGACGCGGCCTTCGTGCACGACACCCTGTTCATGCCCGACAGCGGCACGGCACGGGCGGACTTTCCCGGCGGCGACGCGCGGATCCTGTGGAAGTCCATCCAGGACATCCTCGCGTTGCCTGACGACACCCGGATCTTCACCGGCCACGACTACCAGCCGGGCGGTCGGGCACCGCGGTGGGAAAGCACGGTGGGCGACCAGAAGAAGCTCAACCCCCATCTCGCTGGCGTGACGGAGGAGGCCTTCGTGGCGCTGCGGACGAAACGCGACAAGACGCTGCCAATGCCGAAGCTGATCCTGCATGCTCTGCAGGTCAACATCCGCGGCGGGCGCCTGCCGGAACCGGAATCCAACGGCAAGCGGTACCTCAAGTTTCCGCTCGATGCCTTGCAGGGAGCAGCATGGGAATGAGCGACGATCTCAAGCAGATGATGAAGGCCGGGCTGTCCCCCACCGAGCTCGCCGGCCGTGCTGGTGAGGTCGCCAACCTTCTGAAGACGTTGTCTCATCCGGCGCGCCTGATGATCGTCTGCACCCTGGTGGAGGGCGAATATTCCGTCGGGGCGCTGGAGGAGAAAGTCGACGTGCACCAACCGCATCTGTCGCAGCATCTGACCGTGCTGCGCGGATCCGGCATCGTTGAAACGCGGCGGGAAGGCAAGCAGATCTTCTACCGGCTGACGGAAGAGAAGGCCGCACAACTGGTGGGGGCCCTCTACGAGATATTCTGCACAAAGGACGGAAAATGAATATCTACCTCGCATCACTGATCGGTGGCATGCTGATCGGCACCTCCGCCGTCATGCTTCTGCTCCTGAACGGCCGGATCGCCGGGATCAGCGGCATCGTCGGACGCCTCGTCCAAGGGGTCCAGACCGCAACCAACCTGGCCTTCGTCATCGGGCTGCCTCTCGGCGTGCTCGTCTATCTCCTTGCCTTCGGCGGTTGGCCGGAAGTGCGCATGACGGTTGGCCTGCCGCTCATCGTCGCGGCCGGACTGCTGGTCGGCTTCGGCTCGCGAATGGGATCCGGATGCACCAGCGGCCACGGCGTCCTCGGCCTGGCGCGCCTGTCGCCGCGCTCCATGGTCGCGGTCGCCACCTTCCTGACTGCGGGTGTCGTCGCGGTCGCTGTCCTGCGGGGGCTCGGCCTATGAACCGGATCATTCTTCAAGTTGCGGCTGCTCTGGCGTCGGGCATCGTCTTCGGCTTTGGCCTGTCCCTATCCGGCATGCTGAACCCCGCGCGCGTCCAGGGCTTCCTCGATATCTTCGGCGCCTGGGATCCGAGCCTCGCCTTCGTGCTCGGCGGTGCCGTCCTGGTGGCCTTCGTCGGCGTCCAGGCCATGAAGCGGATGAAGCATCCGGCCTTCGACGACAGCTTTCATGTGCCGACCAACAACCGGATCGACACGCCGCTGGTGGTGGGCTCGGCCCTGTTCGGCCTTGGCTGGGGCATCGGTGGCTTCTGCCCGGGACCGGCCATTGCCGCCCTGATGATCGGCCTGCCGGAGACGGTCGTCTTCGTCGTCGCCATGCTGGTCGGGATGACCCTGCATGACCGGGTGTGGAGCAAACGGCCGTGACTTACTCGATCCTATCGGCAGTGGCGTCGGGCGGCCTGGTCGGCTTCCTGCTCGGCCTGCTCGGCGGCGGCGGCTCGATCATCGCCACGCCTTTGCTTCTCTATGTCGTCGGCGTGGCCCAGCCGCATGTGGCCATCGGCACCGGCGCGCTTGCCGTCTCGGTCAACGCTTTCGCCAATTTCGCCAGCCATGCGGCCAAGGGGCACGTCTGGTGGAGATGTGCTGCCGTGTTCTCCGTCCTCGGCGCCATCGGTGCGCTTGGCGGCTCGAGCCTCGGCAAGGCCATGGACGGCGATCGGCTGGTCTTCTTCTTCGCCATCCTGATGGCGGTCGTCGGCCTCCTGATGCTGCGACCGAAGAAGCCCGTCGAGGTGGAATGCCGGCCTGTCGATCTGAAGATGTGTCTTGCCACCGCCGCCGTGGCGCTGGCGGCCGGTGCCGCCTCCGGTTTCTTCGGCATCGGCGGCGGCTTCCTGATCGTGCCGGGTCTGATGCTGGCGACCGGCATGCCGATGATCAATGCCGTCGGCACCTCGCTTCTCTCCGTCGGCACCTTCGGGCTTGCCACTGCTTTGAACTATGCAAGCTCCGGTCTCGTCGACTGGGTGCTGGCGGCGCAGTTTATCGGCGGCGGCGTTATCGGCGGAATTCTGGGCATGCTGCTGGCGGTCCGTCTCAGCGGCTACAAGAACATTCTCAATCGCGTGTTTGCGGGGCTGATCCTTGTCGTGTCCGGATACATGCTCTACCAGAGCTGGGGCGAACTCTTCGCCTGACGGGGCGCTAAATATCTCCGAGCTGCGGCTTGATGCGCAAGGCGCGCAGCGCATTCAGAATGACGGCCACGTCGATGACCTCCTGGAGAAGCGCCCCCTGCACGGGGGTGAGATAACCCAGCGCTGCGGCAATCATGCCGGCAACCGACAGTCCGATGCCGGCTGCCACGCTTTGCATGGCGATCTGCCGGGCCTTTTGCGCGATCTCGATCCCCGACAGCAGGCGATCCAGATGATCGACCAGCAGAACCACATCCGCCGCTTCGGCCGAGGCCGCAGCCCCGCGCGCGCCCATGGCGACGCCGACATCGGCTGCGGCAAGGGCCGGCGCATCGTTGACGCCGTCGCCGACCATCATCACCGGGCCGTTCTTGCGCTCGGCAAGGACCAGAAGCACCTTCTGGTCCGGCGTCAGGTCGGCGCGCACGCCGTCGAGGCCAAGTCCCTCCGTCACGGCCTCGGCGACGGCCCGCCGGTCGCCGGTCGCGAGCAGGATGCGCGCAATCCCCAGCCGCCGCAGCCCTGCCAGCAGATCGCCGGTGCCTGCGCGAAGGGCGTCGGACATCACCAGACGACCCTGGAGTTTTCCGTCGACTGCAACGGCTACGATGACCGAGCCTGCGTCGCGCGCCTGGCTTTCGATCTCGCTCGTGCCGATCTGCGCTGCCACGAAGCCGGCCCCGCCGACAACGATCTTGCGGTCGCCGACCATTCCTGCAAGCCCTTCGCCGGGCGTCTCGACCACGTGGTCAGGGAGGGACAGGGGTATGCCTTTCGCCTTGGCTGCGGCGACAATCGCCTGCGCCATCGGGTGCTTCGATGCCTGCTCCAGGGCGGCGGCGAGGGCGACGATGTCGTCGGCCGGCATGTCGCCTGATGTCTCGACGGAGACGATCTGTGGCCGTCCGTCGGTCAGGGTGCCGGTCTTGTCGAGGATCAGTGTCCTGATCTGCGCCAGCGACTCCAGCGGTCTGGCACCCTTGATCAGGACCCCGAAATGGGCCGCACGCGACAGTCCCGCCACCAGCGCGACCGGAACCGCCAGGATCAGCGGACAGGGCGTCGCCACCACCAGCACCGCAACGGCGCGGATGGGATCGCCCGTCAACCACCAGGCAGCGGTCGCCAGGAACACCGTCAGGCCGAGAAACCAGAGCGAATAGCGATCCGCCAGCCGCGACATCGGCGCCTTGGACTTCTGCGCCGCCTCCACCAGGCGGACGATCCCGGCATAGGTGCTGTCGGCGGCACGGTGCGTTGCCCTCAGATCGAAGGCCTCGCCGGCATTGGTCGAGCCGCTCATCACCTCCATGCCCCGATCGCGCCCGACCGGCATGGACTCTCCCGTCAAGGCTGACTGGTCGAGCAGCGCCCGGTCGCTTTCGACCGTACCGTCCACTGGCGCAACATCGCCCTGGCGGATCAGCAGAAGATCGCCCGGCAGGATGTTTTCGAGCGGGACCTCTTCGAGCGATCCGGTGCCGTGCCGTGTCGCCGTCCGCGGCACGCGCGACAGAAGATCGCTCATTTCGCGCCGGGCACGGCCTTCCGCGTAGCTCTCAAGGAAAGTGCCGCCGGAATACATCACTGCGACAACGGCGGCCGCAAGCGCTTCGCCGAAAAACAGCGCCGCGGACATGGAAAGGGCTGCCACGATGTCGAGGCCAACCTCGCCCTTCGACAGGCTGCGGACAATCTCGACCACGAGCGCTGCCAGTACCGGGATCACGCCGGCCGCCCAGGCCATGGCCGCCAGATCGCTCCCGGCTGCCATCAATGCGAGGCCGGATACAAGGCCGGCCAGCGCAACAGCCAGCAAAGCGATGTTGAGGCGGCTGTACGACAATGGGGTCATCATGTCTTTGGCCAAGGTCTATCCACCGGCGGATGCCCTGAGGCTGGCGGCGAGCACTCCCTTCCCCTCCGCTTCGGCCACCTTCTGCTTGACGGCGACGAAGCTGTCGGGGCTGACGGAGATGCTGTCGATGCCGCAATCAACCAGAAATTTCGCAAAATCCGGGTGGTCGCTCGGCGCCTGGCCGCAAATGCCGATCTTTGCGCCGGCCTTGCCGGCCTCGGTGATCACGCTGCGGATCATCCACTTCACCGCATCGTCCTGCTCGTCGAAGAGTTCGGCGAGATCGCCGGAGTCGCGGTCGACCCCCAGTGTCAGCTGGGTCAGGTCGTTCGAGCCGATCGAGAAGCCGTCGAAGTGCTCCGCGAACTGCTTGGCCAGGATGACGTTCGACGGGATTTCGCACATGACGTAGACCTGCAGGCCGTCCTCTCCGCGCCGCAAGCCGTTCTCCGCCATCACCTGCAGCACCTTCTGCGCCTCCGAGACGGAACGGCAGAAGGGGATCATGATGATCACGTTGCGGAAGCCGAGCTCGTTGCGGAGCTTGCGGATCGCCCGGCATTCGAGCGCAAAGCCTTCGCGGTAGCGCGGGGAATAATAGCGGGACGCGCCGCGGAAACCGATCATCGGGTTTTCCTCGTCCGGCTCGAATTCGGCGCCGCCGAGCAGTCCGGCATATTCGTTCGTCTTGAAATCGCTCATCCGCACGATGACCGGCTTCGGATAAAGCGTTGCGGCGATGCGAGACAGCCCCTCGGCCAGCTGATCGACGAAAAAGGCCGGCTTGTCCTGATAGCCGGCGGTGATCGCGGCGATCTCCTGCTTGGCTGCCTCGTCCTTCAGCCTGTCGAAGTGGACGAGCGCCATCGGATGGATGCGGATGGCATTGCTGATGACGAACTCCATGCGCGCCAGTCCGACGCCATCGGCCGGCAGCTTCCACCAGCGGAAGGCCGCGCCGGGGTTGCCGATGTTCAGCATGACCTTCGTCTTCGTCTCCGGCACGTCGTCCATGTTCAGCGTCTCGACGGCGTAGTCTGCCACCCCTTCGTAGACCTGTCCCTCATCGCCTTCGGCGCAGGAGACGGTAATCTCCTGTCCCGTGTGCAGGAGATGTGTCGCATTGCCGGTGCCGACGATCGCCGGCAGGCCGAGTTCGCGGCTGACGATGGCTGCATGCGAGGTGCGCCCGCCATGGTCGGTGACGATGGCGGCTGCCCGTTTCATGATCGGCACCCAATCCGGATCGGTCGTCGAGGTGACGAGGATCGAGCCGTCGATGAACTGGTCGATGTCCTTTGCCGAGTCGATCAGGCAAACGGTTCCGGAGATGATTGCATCGCCGATCGACAGGCCGCTGACGAGCGTCTTGCCCTTGCTCTTGATCCGGTAGGACTTGAAGACCGCGGCCTCGCGGTTCGATTGCACCGTCTCCGGCCGCGCCTGTACGATGTAGAGCCGCCCCGTCTCGCCGTCACGCGCCCACTCCATGTCCATGGCGCAACCATAATGGTGCTCGATGGTGACGGCCCAGCGGGCCAGCTTCAGGATCTCGTCGTCGCGCAACACCAGCGCCGCCCGCTCCGCCCTGGAGGTCGGCACGTTCCGCGTCGGTTGGTCCTGCGTGCCATAGATCATCTTGATCGCCTTGGCGCCGCGCTTGCGGGCGATGATCGGGCGAAGCGAGGGGTCGCCGAGAAGCGGCTTGAAGACCTGGTATTCGTCCGGATCGACGGTGCCCTGCACGACGTTTTCCCCCAATCCCCAGGCCGCATTGATAAGCACGACCTTGTCGAAACCCGTTTCGGTGTCGATCGAGAACATCACCCCCGATCCGCCGATGTCGGACCGTACCATCTGCTGCACGCCGATCGATAGCGCGACCTTCATGTGGTCGAAGCCTTTCGTCTGGCGGTAGGAGATGGCGCGATCGGTGAAGAGCGAGGCGTAGCAGCGCCGGCAGGCGTCGAGCAGTGATGCTTCACCGGCGATGTTGAGATAGGTTTCCTGCTGGCCGGCAAAGCTTGCGTCCGGCAGGTCCTCGGCCGTGGCGCTGGAGCGCACCGCGACGCTGGCATTGTCGCGGCCGGCGCGCTTCGACAGCTCATGATAGGTCTTGAGGATCGCGTCTGCGGTCGCTTTCGGCCATTCGCCGTGGAGGAAGAGCTTGCGGATGGCCTCGCCGGTTTCCGGAAGGCTGGCCTTGCCGCTGGTCCATTTGCCGATCAGCTCGGTCATTGCCGCCCGGATGCCGTTTTCGTCCACGTAGTTCCAATAGGCATCCGCAGTGGTGGCAAAGCCGGCCGGAACGTCCACGCCCTGCTGGCCAAGCGTCTGGATCATTTCTCCAAGCGAGGAATTCTTGCCGCCCACCTTGGCAACGTCGACGCGTCTCAGGTCTTCGAACCAGACGACGGGTGAAGATGCATCACTCATTGCTGACCTCCATAGGCAAGCGGTTCGCCGAATGCGGTTGCTTGCGATGACGTGAGGCTAATTGCAGTGCGCGTCCGCAACCTTGATCCTTGTCAAGGTGACGGCGCTGTCTCTGTCACACCTTGCACCGTGTAAGGACAAGGAGAAGCACCATGATACCCAGGAGACGGACGGCGATTGCGGGCGAAGTCGGGCCGACACATGTCCGGTTTGCCCTCATCGACATGGACGAACTGCGCCTTGATCACTTCGTCAATTTCCGGTGCGGCGACTTCACGTCGATCGAACAGGCACTGGCCTCCTATCTGCGCTCGCTGCCGGCGCATCCAGATGTTCTGAGCCTTGCCGTCGCAGGCACCGTCGACAACGACCGCGCCTCCGTCCTGGGCAGCGGCTGGCACTTTACACGCCGGCACCTGGAGAGTGCAATGTCCATGCGGCATGTGACCCTGATCCGGGACATCTCGGCCATGGCGCTCGCTCTGCCGTTGCTGGAGCCGCACGAGATCGAGCAGGTCGGCGGCGAGGCGCCCTTCATAGACAGGCCAAAGATCGTCATGAGCTTTGGGCATTTTCTGGAAGCAGCCACGATCATTCCCGTCGATGATGGCTGGATGGCCCTTGCTGGGGCCGCCGGAGAGATGTCCCTTGGCGGGGTCGACGCAGAGGAGATTGAGCTCCTGAAGCATGCCGGGGCTGACGGAACGATGTCGGCAGGCAACCTGCTGTCGAGCGAGGCTCTTCAAAAGCTCTACCTCCACCTGCTGAGCCGCAAGGGAAGAGTGGCGGACGGCGATTCCCACGACAACCTGGCCACCGGAATTGCCAAGCAGGATGCGGTTGCAGTGGAGGCATCGCAGATCTTTTCCGCCTGGATCGGCCGGCGGATTGGCGATCTTGCCCTTCTCACCGGAGCCGAAGGCGGTGCTTACCTCGTTTCTGACGAGGGCAGGTACGGGCTCGACGTGCTCTCGCCGCACGCCCTGCGCCAGGGCTTCGAGGCCGGCCGCACCGGCTCCGGCCTCGCCAGGCTCCCGCTGTTCCTGGCCCGTTCGACAACGGCGGTGCTGCGCGGTGCCGCTCTCGCAATCCAGTTTGACGAAGATCATGGCGGCGGGCAGCCGGCTGCTTAGTCTTCAAGACAGAAAGAAGAAGGAACAGTATCATGACATTCAAGACGGTTTTGGCGGTTGTCGGCAGCGATGGCGCAAAAGGCGATCTTTCTCCTGCGCTGCAGGCAGCATCGGAAATCGGAGCGCATCTGACGGTCATCGTCGCAGGCATAGCGACCGCTCCCACGATCGGCGACTATCCCGTCGGCATCGGCTGGATCGAGCAGCGCGACAGCGACATGAAGGCGCTTCAGGCGGTTCGCGACGAGGTCCTCGAACGCTGCCGAGCGGAGGGTATCTCCTGCGATGTCGATCTCGCCTATGCGGAGCGCGCTTTCCTCGAAGAAATCCTGTTCCAGAGGACGCTCTACTGCGATGTCGTTGTGATCGGGAAGGGCGTTATCCAGTCCGCCGACCTGGCGCGTTCGGTGCTCGACGCCGCCGTCTTCCAGGCGCATCGTCCGCTCGTCCTCATCCCGGCCAGCGGTAAGGTGAGCTTCCACCCGAAGCGGGTCCTCCTGGCCTGGAATTCGAAACTGGAGGCTGCGCGTGCTGCCCGCGAATCGCTCGAGATGTTGATCGGCGCCGAGCAGGTGAATGTCACCCTCGTCGATCCGGATGGCTTCTCCGGACGCAATGGCGAAGAGCCGGGCGCCGATGTCGCGGCCTATCTTGCACGGCACGGAGTAAAGGTGATCGTGGACCAGCTTCCCAGCGCTGGTCGCCCGGTCAAGACGGTGCTTCAACAGCACGCGCTCGACATAGACGCCGATCTGCTGGTGATGGGGGCTTATGGACACTCGAGAATGCGCCAGCGCATTTTTGGCGGCGTGACGACGTCCATCATGGAAGAGGCGCAGCTACCGGTCCTGCTTGCCCGCTAGCGGCTTCTGCGCTTCTGGTTCCAGACCTCGGAAAGGACGGTCCGCAATGATTATGGAGGATCAGAGTGCCGTCATCGCCTTCCTTTCTGCCCCTGCAACCTATGGCCTCGGCGAGCCTGTCGAGGTCATCCGCACGCATATCTCCGAGGTCTTCCTCGCGGGAGGACGCGCCTACAAGATGAAGCGGGCGGTCAAGCTTCCTTACGTGGATTTTTCGACCATCGAGCGTCGCTTTGAGGCCTGCCAGGATGAGGTGTCGCTCAACAGCCTGACGGCGCCCGATCTCTACCTCGGCATACGCCGGATCACCCGCGACAGCGATGGCCGTCTGGCGCTTGACGGGGCGGGGGACCTCGTCGAGGTCGTGGTGGAAATGGTCCGCTTCGCACAGGAAGCGCTGTTCGACCGGATGGCGATGGACGGTGGATTGACGCTTCCGCTCATGACGGAGACGGCCCGTGCCATTGCGAGGTTTCACCGCTCCGCGCCGGTGATTTCCTCGGGCACGGGATCGGACAACATGGCCAATGTGCTGGCCATCAATGAGGCCGGCTTCCGGACGAGCCAGATCTTCACCACCGATGAGGTCTCCCGGATCGCCGCAGTTTTTCGCAGCCGTCTTGATGAACATGCGGAGGTGCTGGACCGTCGCTCGGATGCCGGCCGGATCCGGCGCTGCCACGGTGATCTCCATCTGCGTAACATCTGTCTCATGCAGGGAGAGCCCCGGCTCTTCGATTGCATCGAGTTCAACCTGCAGATTGCCACCACCGACGTCCTCTACGACCTTGCCTTCCTGCTGATGGACCTCTGGCACCGCGGTGACCGGATGCGCGCCAACTGGGTGATGAATCGATATCTCGACGAGGCGCAGGATGAGGATGGTTTCTGTCTTCTGCCGTTCTTCATGGCGACGCGGGCAGCCGTGCGCGCCCATGTGACGGCGACCCAGGCCTCCGAAGCGGAAGGCGAGGCGGGGTCATCCCTCGCGGCAGAGGCCCGCTCCTACTATGAGTTGGCACTCACGCTTCTGCAGAAGGCACCGGCGCGGCTTGTGGCCATCGGCGGCCTGAGCGGCTCCGGCAAGTCGAGCCTCGCGGATGCGTTCGCCCCGGTGCTCGGTGTGGCCCCCGGTGCCCGGATCATCGAGAGCGACCGTATCCGCAAGGCCCTGCACGACGTGCCTGCCGAAACGCGACTGCCGCCCGCGGCCTACCGGCCGGAAATCTCGAAGAAGGTCTATGCCGAGATGGCCTGGCGCGCGGCCGTCATTCTCGGACAGGGCGGGTGTGCCGTGGTCGATGCCGTCTTCGAGCGGCATGACGATCGGCTGAAGGTCGAACGGACGGCGGCCGAAGCGGGTGTTCCCTTTCTCGGGGCCTGGCTGGAGGCCGAGCCGCTGCTGCTCTGGGAGCGTGTCTCCAGCCGTTCCGGAGGCGCCTCTGACGCCAACACCGAAATTCTCGCCCAGCAGCTGGAGCGAAGGCCGAGAGATGTCGGTTGGCGCCAGCTCGATGCGGGCAGGGCGATCGACGAGAACGTCGCTCTTCTTCTGAGCCTTACCCGTTGAACGGCCTCTCTCGCATGGGATGAAGGCCTTGCCTCGGGAGAGATCGGCGTTATTGATTTCTCTCAGGGCGCTGGAGCGGGAAAGACGCGCCCCTCGAACAGCTTGCGGGCGGTCCGCAGGGTGCCGATGCCTTCGATCTCGCCCTTCGCATTGCGATGCACAAGGACCTCGGCAGCGCCTGTCGGATGCTCGACGAGAAAACGTCCGTCCTCCGGCAGCTGCGCCAGGTCGGCCGCGATGGAATTCGGGATGGTGCAGGCCGTGGCGACGCTGACGGCGGCGAAGACGCCGATGGAGGCATGGCAGCGGTGCGGGATGAAACTGCGCGTGCTGATCGTGCCGCCGTGCTGTGGCGGCGAAACGAGCGTCATCTTCGGCACCGACTTCTCGCTCACGTCCCCAAGGTTCATCAACGGCCCGACGGCGAGGCGGATCGTTTCCAGGCGGGCCTTGAGGTCGTTGTTGGCGTCGAGATCTTCCCGGCTTTCGGTGCCGCTCAGGCCGAAATCCAACGAGCGGAGGATGACGATGGGCATGCCGTTGTCGATCAGCGTGCATTCGATGCCGTCGACCACGTCGCGGGCGTTGCCCGAGGGCAGGAGGGCTCCGCACATCGAGCCTTCGGTGTTCTGGAACAGGAGAGGGACGGCAGCATGATGCCCGGGAACGCCGTCGATGCGCGCCTCGCCGCGATAGCTGACCTTGCCGCCGGGGGTCGCGATCTGGGCGACTGATACCTCGCCGGTGTTGACCATGTGGATGCGGACCGGTGTCACGCCGTCTTGGGCCGCTACCAGTCCCCGTTCGATCGCCGCCGGACCAACAGTGGCCAGGATGTTGCCGCAGCCCTGCGCGTCGGTCACCACCGGCTGGTCGACGAAGACTTGCAGGAAGAGGTAGTCGACATCGGCGTCCGGGCGCGTCGAGGGTGACAGGATCGCTACCTTCGAGGTCAGCGGGTCTGCGCCGCCGATGCCGTCGATCTGGCGGCTGTCGGGGGAGCCCATGACCCCGAGCAGCAGCGCATCGCGTTCCTTCGTGTCCGCCGGAAGGTCGGATGCCAGAAAGACGGCAGCCTTGGAGGTGCCGCCGCGCATCCACAGGCACGGAATGCCGTCGGCATAGGGATCAAACATATTTCAGCCCCTTCTCGGCCAGCCTTTCCCGCATGGAATAGATGTCGAGGCCAAGTTCTCCGGCGGCCAGACGCTTGCGCTTCGCTTCTTCCGCAGCCACCCGCGCCTCAGCGGCGGCCGCCACCGTCTCTGCCTCTGCG
>TARA_R110002051_G_scaffold173090_7_pt1 | contig 30579 bp, 25 predicted proteins | sample TARA_R110002051 | Tara Oceans TARA_R110002051 (sample SAMEA4397023) | marine metagenome | biome: Polar Biome; feature: [MES] marine water layer (ENVO:01000295) within the mesopelagic zone...; material: water (ENVO:00002006), including particulate matter (ENVO:01000060) such... | reverse complement strand
CCCGCCGGTACATAGAAATTATGCACTTCCGGCCCGCCGTCGAGACGAACCGCGAGGTGGCGGCAATCCATCTTGCCGCACCAGTCGCGCTGGCCCTCGTCCGTGAAGGGCACCCGGGAGACAACGGCGACGCCGTTATAGCTCTTCATCCCCCGGATCGCCTGATGGACATATCCCGCGTCTTTCAGCGCCTCTGCCGGGAAGGTCTTGTCCTCGGTCTTGGTTTCTTGCAGGCAGAGCACGTCGGGTGCCTGTTCTTGCAGGAAACGCAGCACCGTCGGCAGGCGCAGGCGCACGGAATTGATGTTCCAGGTGGCAATCCGCATCACTCTGTCTTTCGGTTCGGGGAGTTGAGGGTTATTCGGCTGCGGTGGCGAGACCGAGACGGGCGTTGAGATGGGCCCGGCAGGCATCGCCGAAAGCCTCGAAGATTTTCTTGTTCAGCCCCTCGATCGGAACCGGCCATTCCGGGTGCCACTGCACGCCGAGCACGAATGCCTTGGCGCCGGGCACGCTGATCGCCTCGACGATACCGTCCGGCGCGACCGCCTCCACAACCACGCCGTCGCCCGGCTGATCAATGCCCTGGGCATGCAGCGAGTTGACCAGCGCGGTATCGGTCCCGGCAATGCGGGCAAGCTTGCCGCCTTCGGTTATGCGGATTTCATGGGCCGGGCGGTATTTGCGCGTGTACGCGACATCCCGGCGCATGCGGTGATCGAACCGGTCTTCCATGTCAAAGATGCGCTGATGCAGGGTGCCGCCGAGGGCGACATTCATTTCCTGGATCCCCCGGCAGATCCCGAGCACCGGAACGCCCGCCTCGATCGCCTTGCGGATCAGCGGCAGGGTAACGCCGTCGCGGCGCGGGTCGTGCTCGGTACCCTCGACGCTGTCGGGGCCATTGAAGTTATGCGGCTCTACATTGGAAGGGCTGCCGGTCAGCAGCAATCCGTCGAGATGGGCCACCAGACTGTCCAGATCCAGCGCGCCCGCTTCCAGCGCCGGAATGATCATCGGCAGGCCGCCAACCGGGGTCGGCACGCAGCTCACGTATTTTTCGGAGACCTTCTGCGTCGAATGGTCCTCGCTCTGCAGATGACAGGCAGTGACACCGATCAGGGGCAGGTTCGGAACGGACAGCATCTAAGGCTCCTCGGCTCATGACTGGTAACGCCCGGATCTCCGGGCTGTGAGGGCGCGCAACTGGCGGCGCCGGAATTCGCCTGCCATATTCGCTCCATGAACGACACCACGCAACAGCTAGTGCAGCATAAGGGCGTGTTGATCCTTGCATGGATTGCCGTGCTCTTCGCCGCCGAACGATGGCTCCCCGCCGCACCGCGCCAGGGCGGCTGGGCTCGTGTGATCCGCAATGCCGTGCTCTGGCTCATGAACAGCGCCCTCTCGCCATTGATCGTGATCCCGGTCTCGCTCTGGGCCGCCAACCATGCGCTCGGCTGGCGCCCCGACTGGCTCACCGGCGGGCCGGGCCTGATCGCGGATGTGCTCGTACTCGATATGCTGATTTACTGGTGGCACCGGCTGAACCACGAAATCCCGTTCCTGTGGCGCTTTCACGAGGTTCACCATCTGGACGAATTCCTCGATGTCAGCTCCGCCGTGCGCTTTCATTTCGGCGAGGTGCTGCTGAGTGCCGGTGCCCGCGCCGCGATCATCATCCTGCTCGGCATCCCCTTCACCTCGGTCATCGTCTTCGAGACGCTGGTGATTCTGTCCGCCCTGTTCCACCACTCGAATCTGAAGCTTGGGGAAAAACTCGAAGCCGCGCTCGCCCGCATCATCGTCACCCCGTCGATCCACTGGGTGCATCACCACGCGATCCGGGCGGATACGGATTCGAATTATGCGACGATTTTCAGCTGGTGGGATCTTGTGTTCCGCTCACGCAGCGCGACGGCGAGGACGGCGGAAATGAAGATCGGGGTGGAAGGGCGGAGCGATGAGGAGGCTGTCCCGCTGATTGTTCTGCCGTTCAGAAACAACCGCTGAGATCACCGCCTATTTGTCGACGAAGGTATCGCCTTCGAAATCCTGCGGCTTGAACAGATCGTCTTTCAGGGTCATCCCGCGCCGGGTTTCCAGCAGCGCCACCTTCACTTCGACACCCTGGGCGTCGGTGATGGTCCATTGCCGCAGGGCAAGCGGCGCGTCGGAAAACACCATCTGCACCATGCCTGCCTCGGGATCGTCCCGCATCCGCATCAGCAGACGGATCACGCCGGGATTGCGGACCACGTCCAGAACCTCAAGACCGGTCTTGAAGTCCACCGGGTCCTCGACCAGTACCGAGAGCGGCGTGCTGCCGAGCGGAACATGCGTGGTCTGTTCCAGCTCATTGTCCTGAAACACCAGCCAGGTGCCGTCGGAGACCAGCAGGATGGGGGACGGCGCGTCGTACTCGAACCGCATCAGGCCCGGCCGCTTCAGGGAGAGAATGCCCTGCGCCGTGGCGCCCGTGCTGGCGACCTGCAGGAAGCGCGCCTGCAAGGTGGTGATGCCGTTGAAATAGGCCTCGATTTTTTTCAGGTCGGCCTTGTCTTCCGCGCTGAGCGGGGCGGCGTGCGACGGCTGCGAAACCAAAAGCGAAACCGCCAGAGCGGCAAGGACAAGAAACTTTTTCATGTGATCTGAAATGGCAGGCACCCGCCCGGCTTGCAAGCGGCAATTCCAAGGCAGAGTGCACCCACGACCGTTATCCCGGCCAACGAGCCGGGACCTTTACGATCATAAGGCTGAGTGTTGTCTGCAAAAGACCCCGGATCGGAGTCCGGGAAACCGCTTTTTGGGGAGCGGCGGATAGGCGCTCCCTATTCTTCCTCGTTCGGGTTCCGCACCAGCACTTCACGCTTGCCGACATGGTTCGCCTGGCTGACCACGCCTTCGCTTTCCATCCGCTCGATCAGGGTCGCGGCGCGGTTATAGCCGATCTTCAGGTGGCGCTGGATGAAGCTGGTGGAGGCCCGGCGTTCGCGGGCGACGATGGCGATGGCCTGGTCGTAGAGCGCGTCGCCGCTATCCGTGTTGCCGCCGGAGAGGCCGGAGAGATCGCCGAAGCCGCCGTCTCCGCCGCCCTCGCCGTCATCCTCGGTGACATTGTCGTTATATTCCGGCTCGCCCTGGGCGCGGAGGTGGCGGACCACATCCTCGACCTCCTCGTCGCTGACAAACGGGCCGTGCACACGGGTCACACGGCCGCCGCCAGCCATGTAGAGCATGTCGCCCTGGCCGAGGAGCTGTTCGGCGCCCTGCTCGCCCAGAATGGTCCGGCTGTCGATCTTGGAGGTGACCTGGAAGCTGATCCGGGTCGGGAAGTTGGCCTTGATGGTACCGGTGATGACGTCGACCGACGGACGCTGGGTTGCCATGATCACATGGATACCGGCGGCACGGGCCATCTGCGCCAGGCGCTGCACGGCACCCTCGATATCCTTGCCGGCGACCAGCATCAGGTCCGCGACCTCGTCGATCACCACGACGATATAGGGCAGCGCCGTCAGGTCGAGGGGTTCTTCCTCGAACACCGGCTTGCCCGTTTCGCTATCGAAACCAGTCTGCACCCGGCGCTTCAGCACCTCGCCCTTCTTGCGGGCTTCGGCGAGACGGGCGTTGTAGCCGTCGATATTGCGCACGCCGAGCTTGGACATGGCACGATAGCGGCTTTCCATCTCCCGCACGGTCCATTTCAGCGCCACCACCGCCTTGTTCGGATCGGTGACGACCGGCGAGAGCAGGTGCGGGATGCCGTCATAGATGGAGAGTTCCAGCATCTTCGGATCGATCATGATCATCCGGCAGCTTTCCGGCGAATGCCGGTACAGCAGGGACAGGATCATGGTGTTCACCGCGACCGACTTACCGGAGCCGGTGGTCCCGGCGATCAGCAGGTGCGGCATGCGGGCAAGATCGACCACGACGGGCGTGCCGCCGATATCCTTGCCGAGCGCGATGCCGAGCTTGGCACCGGAGCGCTCATAGGGATCGGATTCGAGGATTTCGCGCAGATAAACCGTGTCCCGGCGCGCGTTCGGCAGCTCGATGCCGATCACGTTGCGGCCCGGCACCACGGCAACACGGACGGACACCGCGCTCATGGAACGGGCGATATCGTCCGAAAGGCCGATGACGCGGGAGGATTTGGTGCCCGGCGCGGGCTCCAGCTCATAGAGCGTCACCACCGGACCATGCCGGATCTTGCCGATCTCCCCCTTCACGCCAAAATCGGCGAGGACGGATTCAAGCATCCTGGCATTTTCGTGCAGTGCCTGGGGTGGCGGTCCGGCCACGCCTTCGGCCGCCTCGGTCAGCAGCTCCATTGCCGGCAGTTCATAATCTCCCGCATTGCCGAGATCGAAACTCTTCTGCTCCACCTTCGCGGGCTTTGCCGGTTTCGCCTTGCGCAGCGCCGGAGCGGCATCGGGTTCGGCCTTCAGCACCGGGGTCGAGGATTCAACTTCCGGCACGCGCTTCGGTTTCGACGAAAGGCGCGGGCTTTCATCCAGCGCCTTGCCGGACAGGGACGGCTCCTTCCGGCCAACGGAGTCGAAGCCCTTGCGGGCGAGGCTCGCCGTGGCTTCAAGACCGCTCCCCAGAGCCCGGCCGCCAAGGGCACCGCCCTTTGCTCCAAGCGCGGCCGCCGTGCCGACACCACGGCCCGCGCCGCGCGCCAGGGACAGCCACTCGCCCCAGGAGGCCCCGAAGGTCCAGAGCAGCAGGCAAACCGCCGTGACACCCGATACGAGGCCGATCCAGGCAGCATCAAACGCCGACAACAGGCCGAGCGCGGAAATCTTGGTCAGAGCGAGCGTCCCGATGGCCCCGCCGAGCCCGGCCCGAAGCGGCCAGCTTTCCGGCACCGGCAGCACGGCAAGCGCCAGGCACCCGGCAATCAGGGCGAACGGCAGAAGGGCAATGCGCAAGGCCACGCGCGCCAGCGGACGATGGGTCATCACGCGCCAGCCCCAGATGGCGAAAAGCAACACCGGAACCGCGCTTACCAGACCGATGGTCTGCACCATGACATCGGCGACCAGAGCGCCGACCGGGCCAAGCAGGTTCGCGGCATTGCCAGAGCCGGCGGCGTTCAGGGACGGATCGCCCGGCATATAGCTCAGCAGCAGCGCGGCCCCGAGACCGGCGGCCAGGATCAGCGCCAGACCGGAAAGCTCGGCGGCACGGCGGCGCAGGTAAAGGCGGGCACTTTCGGGCAGAAATCCTCCCCCCGCGGACCCGTTACCAGCAGTTTTCGTCGATGCGCTCATGGCTTTGCTTCTCCCCCGTACCACCGGCCGCCTCAAAAATAAGGCGCAATCCGGCGCAGGCCTTCCTCAGTCGTCTCCGCATCATAGACAAGGGCGATACGCACATAGGGGTCGCCCGGATTGACCCCGTCGGCATCTTCACGCGCCATCAGCCCCACCGGCACGATCTTCACCGCCTGCTCGCGCCAGATCTGTTTTGTAAGAGCTTCCGCATCGTCGGCCGGCATGCAGACAAAGAACCCGGCCTCCGCCTCGTGATAGCCCTTCCTGTTGCCCAGAACCTGCGTGGCGATGCGCCAATTCTCCGCGTAATGCGCCCGGTTGGCCTCGACATGGGCCTCGTCTTTCCAGAGCGCGGTGGCGGCATGCTGGATCGGCAACGGTGTCGAGGCGCTTCCGAACATGATGTATTCGCCATACCGGCGGATCAGCTCCGGATCCCCCGCCATGAAGCCCGAACGCAGCCCCGGCCCGCTTGAGCGTTTCGATAACGAATGCAGAACCACAATGTTCCGCAGACTGTCGCCAAGCGCCGCCGCCGCCTGCAGCCCGCCCGCCGGCGGGGTGCCGCGATAGATCTCCGCATAGCATTCGTCCACCGCCAGCATGAAATCATATTCGCGGGCCAGTTCGATCGCCCGTTTCAGGTAATCGAGCGAGGCAACACGGCCCTGCGGGTTTGTCGGCGTGCAAAGAAAGCAGAGCGCCGTCCGTTCCAGGATCTCCGGCGCAATATCATCCAGCTTCGGCAGGAAATCATTTTCCGGCGTGGCGTTCATGTAGACCGGCTCGGCACGGCCGACCATGGCCGCTCCGCGATAGGAATGATACAGCGGGTTCGGCATCAAAATGACCGGCTGTTTCCCATTCTTCTGCTCCGGCACGGCAAGAAAGCCGAGCTGATAGAGCGCTTCGCGGGTGCCGGAGATGGAGGTCACGTGGCGCTCCGGATCGAGCATCGATGCGGGCAGGCCATAGCGCTTCGTCAACCAGTCCGTCACGGCAGTCCGGAAGGCCGGATCGCCCTTTGGAGGCGGGTACTTGTTCCAGAGATGGCCGCTGGCGGCGATGGTTTCATTCACGAAAGCCGGCGGCTGGATCTGCGGCTCCCCCACGGAAAGCAGAATCGGACGCTTGCCGGCAGCCGGCTCAATGCCGTCCAGCATCCTGTTCAGACGCGCAAAGGTATAGTCGCTAAGCGGTTGAAGCGCCGGGTTTATCATCGGTTCTGCCCTGCCCGCCCGGATTTCCGGCGCGAACTTTTCGTGTTTAAATTCGATTCTATAATAGAAGCCGGACAGTTATGGGGCAACTTTAATGCAAAACCTCACAATTTTGCGGGTTCGTGCATGATGTTTCGAAAATCATATAAAATATTGCTTTAAATAAAGAAAAGGCCCGGATGTTGCCATCCGGGCCCGTTCAGAAAGTCGTGTCTCGGATCAGACCCGGCCGGAGCCGCCGCCAAATTCCGGATAGGCTTCGAGGCCGCACTCGGCGCGGTCCAGACCGAGGAATTCTTCTTCCTCGCTGGCCCGGAGACCGATGGTCAGCTTCAGAACACCCCAGACAATGGCGCTGGTGATCACCACGAAGGCGCCAACAGCGACAATGCCGATGATCTGGGTGGTGAAGCTGGCGTCACCGTTCGACAGGACCACCGCAATGGTGCCCCAGATGCCGCAAACCAGATGGACCGGGATCGCACCGACCACATCATCGATCTTCAGCTTGTCGAGAAGCGGAACGGCGACGACGACGAGGATACCGCCGATGGCACCGACCAGCACCGCAGTACCGATGCTCGGGGCAAGCGGCTCGGCGGTGATGGAGACCAGACCACCGAGAGCACCGTTGAGCGCCATGGTCAGGTCAAGCTTCTTGTAGATGATCTGGTTCAGGATCACCGCGGCAACAACACCGGCCGCAGCGGCCATGTTGGTGTTGACATAGATGGTCGCGATGTCGCGAACGTCAGCAGCGGAACCCATGGCGAGCTGGGAGCCGCCATTGAAACCGAACCAGCCGAGCCACAGGATGAACGTGCCCAGCGTTGCCAGCGGCAGGTTCGAACCCGGCATCGGGTGAACGGAACCGTCGCTGCCGAACTTGCCGGTACGGGCACCGATGATGATGGCGCCGGCGAGAGCCGCCCAGCCACCAACGGAGTGCACGATCGTGGAGCCGGCGAAGTCGGAGAAGCCCATTTCACTGAGCCAACCGCCGCCCCAGGTCCAGGAGCCCTGGATCGGGTAGATGATCCCGGTCAGCAAGACCGTGAAGATCAGGAACGGGAACACTTTCACGCGCTCGGCAACCGTGCCGGAGACGATGGAAGCGGTCGCTGCCACGAACACCATCTGGAAGAACCAGTCGGAAGCCGCGGCGTAGCCGGAGCCGTCACCGGTGAAGCCGTCGGCGGTGATGACATCGTCGGCACCGGACCAGATCGCAAAGGATCCCATGAAGCCGGAAACGTCCATGTACATCAGGTTGTAACCGACGAGCCAGTAGAGCAGGCCAGCGACAGAATAGAGCGTGATGTTCTTGGCACACTGCATCGTCGTGTTCTTGGTGCGGACCAGGCCCGCCTCAAGCATGCAGAAACCAGCCGCCATCCACATCACGAGGAACCCGTGCATCAGGAATGACAGCGTGTTGAAGATGAAGGCCGTCTCTGGATCGACGGCCGCTGAAGCGGTCTTCGTCAGCGCGATCGTTACCGACGCGGTGACGGCCGTCAGAACGGAAAAGCCGAAAAATTTTCTCATCTGATGAGCTCCTTAAAGCGCGTCGTTGCCGGTCTCGCCGGTGCGGATCCGGACGGCTTGGGAGACATCCAGCACAAATACCTTACCGTCACCGATGCGACCGGTATTCGCTGCTTTCTGGATGGCTTCCACCACCTGTTCCGCCAAGTCGTCCGGCACCGCCACTTCGACTTTGACCTTTGGAAGGAAATTTACGGCGTACTCCGCGCCGCGATAGATTTCGGTTTGTCCCTTCTGCCGTCCGAAGCCTTTGACCTCGCTAACCGTCAGTCCCTGGATCCCCAGAGCGGTCAGTGATTCGCGGACTTCGTCAAGCTTGAAGGGCTTTACGATTGCCATGATCAGTTTCATGCCGCCCAACCTTTTCCTGTTGTGCTTTTCCGGCGCCCTGAAATCAGGACACACCGGATGTCTGCTCAACGCAGATTGGCAAATTCATTACAAAATATGGGCCAAGACTGAAGCATTCAGAATTTATGCGCTAAATCATAGTGTTACACTTTGATTTCAAAAATCATTGCGTCGAACGAGCTTAAAGTCTGTGCTTATTTTTTGAGCACTAACGAAACCGTGATGTTATTTTGAGCACCTGAAAATGGGCATTTTCACCCGTTGCGCGAACCCTTGTTCCCTGCGCGTGGCACTGTATCTTGGCTATGAGAAACGCGCGCCGAGACCGGGCGCCGAGGCAAGGGACCAAAGAGCGTGAACGACATTTTCTGCGATGCGCTGATTATCGGTGGCGGCCTGTCCGGCATCTCCACAGCCTTGGCGCTGGATGCCGCCGGGCTGTCGGTCAGCGTGATCGACAGGGCGCCGGTGGAAATGCATGTTGCTACCGGTCATGACGGCCGGACCACCGCGATTTCCCAGAGCAGCAAACGGATGCTGGTCCGGCTCGGGGTCTGGGACGCCCTGCCGGAAGCACCCTGCGCAATCGAGGATATCCGCGTCCGGGAAGGCGGCTCGCCGCTCTTCCTGCAATTCGATCACGCGGATGCCGGCCCGGACCCGATGGGCTTCATCCTCGATAACAGCGTCCTGAAGGCCGGCCTCTACCGCACTGCCGCCACCCGCCCCGGCATCACAATCGTCTCGCCAGCATCCGTTGAACGGCTGGAGCGCAATGGTGAAGCCGCGACAGCCGTTCTTGCGGACGGGCGCCGCATTACCGCGAAACTCGCCGTCGCGGCCGACGGGCGCGCATCGCCGACCCGGCGCGCGGCCGGACTGCGCACGACAGAGCTTTCCTACGGCCAGACGGCAATTACCTGCACCGTGGCGCACGAGCTGCCACACGACCATATGGCGTTCGAACATTTCCGCCCCGCCGGTCCTTTCGCGATGCTGCCGCTCAACGATGCGGCGGACGGCACGCACCAGTCCTGTCTGGTCTGGAGCGAGCGCACCGATGCGGCGAACGCCCTCATGCAGCTCCCTGATGGTGCCTTCGATCTGGAGATGCAGACGGCTTTCGGCGACACCCTCGGACGGCTTCACGTCACGGGCAAGCGCTGGGCCTATCCGCTCGGCCTGATTCATGCCGAGCGCTATATTGACCAACGTCTGGTACTGGTTGGCGATGCCGCGCACGGCATTCATCCGATCTCGGGCCAGGGCTTCAATCTCGGGCTGCGCGATATCGCGGCGCTCGCCGACACGATCGAGGATGCGCGCCGGATCGGACTGGATTTCGGCTCCGCACCGGTGCTGCAAAAATATCAGCGCTGGCGGCGCTTCGATGTGATGACGATGATTGCGGCGACAGACGGATTGAACCGTCTGTTCTCGAATGATTCAGCCGCCATCCGGCTCGTGCGCGATGCAGGTCTCGGCCTGGTGCAGCGCATGGGGCCGCTGAAGCGTGTCTTTATGCGCAGTGCCATGGGAACGATCGGCACCCTGCCGAGGCTGATGCAGGACCCAAACTAGGCTCACAAACTGCGGGCATCGTGCGCCGACTGCATCTCTCAGCCTGTCTCAAGCAGCAAAGGACAGTGGTCGGACACTTCAGGATCCTCGACGACCGTGAAAGACGACACGGCCACCTGAGCATTCGTCAGCATATAGTCAGCGAATCGGCCCGGCTTCTTGTAAAATGAATTCCGTGTGCTCTTGAAACCGCGCCCCGTCACCAGGTCCCGCAATCCGATCTCGCCCAGAACCGCGAAGGTTTCGCTTTCCGGCTCGACATTGAAATCGCCGCAAACCACCAGCTGATCACCCTTTTCTGCGACCGCCTCGACAAGCATTCTCAGTTTGCGGGCCTGTGCCAGCCGGGCAGGATTATCCTGTTTGCCATCAAGGTCCCGCAAGCCATGCATATGAGCGACCGTAACCGGAGCAAGAGATGACGGATCGAATAACCGGACAGCAATCCCGGTGCGGGAACGGGGGTGATCGCCGAAGCCATCCGGCGAAAACACACCATGCACGAAACTCTGGGCCTGGCCGATCACCGGGATCGTCTGCCTGACAAATGTCGCGAGCCCCCATTGCGATGGAAATGCCTGATCGCCGTCCCAAAGGGACCCTAGGGCTGCCGGCGCGAAAAAGGCGGAATGCTGCGGCAGGGCGTCGCGAATATCGGAATAGAAGTTCGCCCGCTGCGGAAGCTCTGCCCCGTCATCCCGATAGAGCAGCCACGGTTTCTCCGCCGACGGGGTATGCACGACCTCTTGCAGGCAGAGAACGTCCGGGTCCACCTCACGAATATAAGGGACCAAACGGTCATGAAGCCGACCGCCCCACCCATTCAGACAAAGAATCCGCATCTTCCAGCCGCCCCGTTTTCCCGTCCCTGCCCGGAACACCTGCCGGATCAAGGCTCCCGGCTGAGACCCGCGGCTTCAAGTTCGGCGAGGTAGCGTTCCCAGATCTGCTCCTTCTCGGAGCCGAGCTTATGCAGATAACGCCATGTGAAAATGCCGGTGTCGTGCAGATCGTCGAACTTGATCTTCACCGCGTAATTGCCGATCGCTTCCATGCCCATGATGTTCACATGGGCGCGCCCGGCCACCAGCTTCTTCTGGGACGGCACATGGCCCTGCACTTCCGCCGACGGGCTCTCGACCCTCAGAAGTTCGGCCGGAATGGAAAAGCTTTCCCCGGTGTCGAAATCGATCTCCAGGGTCTTCTCCGCCGACTGGACACGGATTTCCGTCGGCCAGATCTCGGTCGCAAAGGACTCGCTCATGGTGCGTCGGCCCTGTTGACCGTCAGCGCGGCCCTGCCCTCGGCCACGGGGTCGGCATCATCATCCAGCTGACGGGCTTCATCGGGCAACATGATCGGCACGCCGTCACGGATCGGGAAAGCCAGCCTGGCCTGCTCGCTCACCAGCTCGGAACGCGCCCGGTCATAGGTCAGCGGCGCCTTTGTCAACGGGCACACCAGGATTTCCAGCAGCTTCGGATCGACTTCCCGCTCCACGCTGCCGGCGGCAGGTTTTTCAGTGCCGTGCATAGTGATCATCCTTGAGATCATGAAGCGACATCTCTAGCAGGGTGAGCATCGTCTCGCCACGCTCCTGAAGCGTCGGCGCCTCAAGCAGGGCCTGCTTCTCCAGAGAGCCAAACGGACACACCATCGCCAGCGTCGTCAGGAGCTGCCGGTCTTCCGCCTTTTCAATGGAGTCCCAATCGGCGCGGATACCCTGTAGCGCGAAATAGTCCTTCAGGCCCCGCATCAGACGATCCCGATCCAGGGACAGATCGTCCCGGGAATTAAAATCATCCGCGAAACTGCACCAGTCCGCCACCACCCGGCGATAGCCGGAGCGGCATTCCAGCTCCTGCTCCACATGGAACCGGGCCACGCCCGTCAGGGTGATCGTGAAGCGGCCATCCTCGGTTTCCGAGAAGGACGTGATGCGGCCCACGCACCCGGTGCGGTGGAGGCTGGAATCACCCTCCTCCTGCGGCTGGATCATGCCGATCAGCCGGTCGGTACAGAGCGCATCCTGCGTCATTGCCAGATAACGCGGCTCAAAAATATTGAGGGGCAGCTTTCCGCCGGGCAACAACAGGACCCCGGGCAGCGGGAAAACCGGAATACAGGCAGGCATGTCCTCAAGCCCGGGAGCAAAGGGATTGCGCGTCATGGATTCCGATAGCTCCTTTCCGACAGATCTTTGTGAATTCAGGAAAACAGAACCGCTGACAGGCGCCGGCGACCCTTGATGGTGGCCGGGTCCGTATGACCGAAGGCCTCGAAGAACTTCACCAGCTGCATGCGGGCCTTCTGCTCTTCCCAGTCGCGATCCCGGCGAATGCTTTCGATCAAGGCCTCGACCGCGCCTTCCCGGTTGTTCGCCGCAAAGCGCGCCATGGCCAGATCGTAACGGGCCTGATGATTGTCCGGGTCGGCTTCGATGGCGGCAACCAGCGCCGCTTCCTCGCCGGCATCCTGGCTCTCGGTCGCCAGTTCAAGCGATGCGATCGCGGCATGCACTTCCGGCGCCTTTTTGATCTCGTCCGGCAAGTCCGTGATCATCTGCTGCGCCTGCTCCACCTGACCGACAGCGACCAGAGCGCGGATCAGACCCGCAATGCCGCGCACATTTTCCGGATCGTGCTCAACCACCTGGCTGTAAATCCCGCCGGCACCCTGCGCATCGCCCGCCTCCAGCATCTGGTCCGCGGCATCCAGCGCTTCATTCAGCGGAGAGTCACCCGCGGCGCCGCCCGTCAGCCGCTTGACGAATTCGCGGATCTGGCTTTCCGGCAAGGCACCCTGAAATCCGTCTACCGGCTGGCCCTTGTAGAAGGCGAACACAGCCGGAATCGACTGCACCCGCATCTGCTGCGCAATGGCCTGGTTCTCGTCGATATTGACCTTGACCATGCGCACGGCGCCGGCGGCGTCACGCACCACCTTTTCCAGCATCGGGCCAAGCTGCTTGCAGGGGCCGCACCACGGCGCCCAGAAGTCGACGATGACCGGAACGTCCTTGGACGCTTCGACAACATCGGCCATGAAGGATTGCGTATCGGAGTCCTTGATCAGGTCGGCGGGATCCGGGGCGGCGTTGATGAGGGTTTCCATGCCAGTCGTCCGTTCTTTCTTATCCGGTAAAGATTGGCCGCTGCCGTCGCTTGGCAAGTCCCCCGACCACGTTCTCAGGCCAGGGGAGCCGGTCAGGCCACGGTTGCGAAGTCGAGAATGTCCGGCTCGTAGCCGAGATTCCTGAGGAATGCCAAGAGTGAATCAGGCGAGACCGCGATTGTCATGTCGTTAGAGAGAGGGTGGTAATTAAGCGGGTCGAATGTAAGCATTTCCTTGTCGAGCACCACCGTAAGCTCTCGATCCACGTCATTGAATAGCGCATAGGGTGAAACGGCTCCCGGGATGACACCGAGATATTTCATCAACCGGTCAGGGCTGCCGAAAGACAAACGGGCGCCGCCAAGAGCAGCCCCGAGCTGCTTCAGGTCGATCTGCCGGTCCTCCAGCGCCACGACAAGCCACATCCTGCCTTTCCGGTCACGCAGGAACAGGTTCTTGCAATGACCACCGGAAAGCTCGCCCCGGAGCGCCTTGCTGTCTTCCACGGTGAAAAGAGGCGGGTGGCGATGCAAGGCGTAGCCGAGCCCCAGCCCATCGAGATGAGCGAGGAGTTCATCCGGCGTCCTTGGCCCTGTGCCGGACGGCCCCGCGCCGGTGACTGATTCACTCTCGGACATAACGTTTTGCACCCTTATTGCTCGATCCGCACCGCGTCGCGCGCAAAATTCAGGTTCTGGGATAGCCGGAAAACACGGTTTTTCCAAGGCTTTCCTAGCATTTTCGGCGCCTGGACGGGCGCCCTGAAAAAAAATCATTTCGAGGCTTGCAAAGCGAAGAACAGTTTGTATTATCGCGGCCTCTCGACGGCATCACTGAATGCCGGTGGACGCGGGCGTAGCTCAGGGGTAGAGCATAACCTTGCCAAGGTTAGGGTCGTGAGTTCGAATCTCATCGCCCGCTCCAATTTCTCCCAATCAGCGGAGAATCGAGAAGCAAACGGCGGCGCTTAGCCGCCGTTTTTGCGTTCACGGGCAGAGCGTCTGGCCAGCACCGCTTCGCGATGGCTGATATAGGCCGTCGAACAGAAGATCACCGCACCGCCAAGCCAGATCCACACCGTCGGCTCTTCACCGAACAGCAGAAATCCCATCACCCCGATCAGCGGCAGCTTGATGAATTCGAGCGGCTGCAGTTGCGTGATTTCGGCCAGGCCGCAGGCCCGGGTCCAGCAGACATGGCCGGCTGTCCCTGCACCCGCCAGACAGAACAGCCAGAGCCAGGTCATAGGATCGGGCCAGGTCCAAACAAACAGGGCCGGGATCAACGAGAAGGGGCTCTGCAGCAACACCATCCAGAGCACGATCGCTTCCGGCCGTTCCGTCGCCGTCAGCTTTTTCACGACCAGCGCCGTGATGGAAATCCCCAATGCATTTCCGAGAGCGAGCAAGGCGCCAAGCGATAACGACTCCAGACCGGGCCGCAACACCAGCAACATGCCAAGAAATCCGGCGGCAAGCGCGGCCACGCGGCGGACCCGGATCACTTCACCCAGCACCAGAACAGCACCGATGGTCGCAAATAATGGCGCGGTGAAGCCAAGTGCCGTCGCCTCGGCCAGCGGGATCATGGTGATCGCGGCAAAACCCGCCGCCATTGCGGTCAGATTGATCGCCGCGCGTAACCCATAGAGGCCGTATTTATCGGTCTTCAAGGCGGAAACGCCGTGCCCCATGATCCAGGGGACCATCAGCAAAACGGCAAGAAAGTTACGAAAAAACACGACCTCGAGGACATGCAGATTCTGCGACGAAAGCCGGATGAAAACGCCCATCGAGGTAAAGAAAACCATCGCCGCACTCATCAGCAGCGTTGCCTGGACCGGGACCGGCAATCTTGTGAAAGCGGCGAGAATGAACATATCAAAGGGGCCTGAGGGCAAATGCGAGGCCCAGACTATCCCCCTGATCCTCCTCACCGGCAAGCAGGGTTTCACCGACCGGAGACCGGCTTCGTGATCTGGATCAAAGATCAGGAGAAACGTCTCGTGTTTCCATGAATTCAGGCGATTTGCAGCCATCAAGCAACATGCCGGGAGGCAAAGGATGTCCCACGTTCCCCACGAACTCGCAGAGGAATTTCCGGATGCGGCGGAGAAAATTCACGAACTGAAACTCAGCGATGCCCGCTTTGCCAGGCTCGCGGATGCGTATCATGAAGTGAACCGCGAAATTCACCGGATCGAAGCAGAGATCGAAACCACATCCGATGCCTATACCGAGGAACAGAAAAAGAAGCGGCTGGCCCTCAAGGACGAGCTTGCCGCTTTCCTGACCCCCTGAACCTGCTAGCCTTCGGCGAGATCCGCCTCAAGCAGACCCGCCACACGCAGATGGTTCCGGACATCGCCAAGGGTGACCCTGATTTCCTGCTCGTATTTCTGTTGGGCATTGGCAATTGAGGGCCCGGAATCATCCGCGTCGCGCAGGCATTGTTCCAGATCGTCTGACGCCGCACTGAGAGCCATAAGGCCAAGGTTTCCGGCAACTCCCTTGACCTGATGCGCTTGGCGTGCGGCCGCAACGGTGTCTCCGGCCTCAAGATAAGCCCGCAATTCGCTGACCGCCCCGGCATTCTGCCTGCAGAATTCGTTGAACAGCTTTGCCGCGACATCGGGCGCACCGAGTAATTGCACCATCTTGTCAAAGGGTTCATATCCACCCGCGTTCTCCCCGGTCTTTTCCCAAGTATCCTCCGCCTGGACATCGTCACCTGCAGCGGCCTCCACCCGGACGGGCGCCAATAGAGTGGTGCCAACCCGCGCAAGCCTGGCGGCAGACAACGCCTCGTAAAGTTTCTCTTCCGAGATCGGCTTCGCGACATGGCCGTTCATGCCCGCGGCCAGACACCGTTCGACCTCGGATGTCATGGCATGTGCCGTCGCGGCGATGATCGGAAGGTCGGCGAACCTGTCATCGCTCCGTATCCGCTTGGTCGCCCCAATGCCATCCAGCACGGGCATCTGGATGTCCATGAGCACGACATCGAACCGGCCGGGGTCCGACCCGGTAACGGCCTCCACTGCCGCTTCTCCATTCCCGACAAGCTCCACCTCGGCGCCCACATTGCGCAACACGGCTTCGATCACCTGCTGATTGATCTGGTTATCCTCGGCGACAAGGATGCGCATTCCCCGAAGCTGCATCGCTGCCACATCGGCAAGATCATGCTCCTCGTCCGAAAGCTCCTGATTTTGCCAGAATGCATTCAGAAGCCGCAACACGCGCTGCTGTGAAAGAGGCTTCGTCAGAACCGCGCTGGCTCCGGCCTGCCGCGCGCCATCACCGAGAACCTCTGTGTTCGCTCCGGTGACCAGCACAATTTTCGGCGGGGTCCCATCATCATCGATAGATGCCAGGATGTCCCTGGTGGCCTGGACACCGTCGCCATCCGGCATGATCCAGTCCATGAAGATGACATCGAACGGCGTGCCGGCACGGCGCGCCCCGGTGACGGCAGAGATCGCCTCGGCAGCCGACCCCACTTCCACAACCTCCAGCGCCAAGGAACGCAGCATGCCCGACATGACCAGCCGGGCAGTCGGATTGTCATCGACGACAAGAACACGCCATGACTCGAAACGCTCCGCGCCCACCCGCTGCGAAAGCGCCGGCACCGCGAACGGCAAGACAACATTAAACGTGCTGCCCTTGCCCGGTATACTCTCAACCCAGATCCGGCCGCCCATCCGGGTGGCCAGATCCAGACAGATCGAAAGCCCGAGCCCCGTTCCGCCAAATTGACGGGTGGTCGATATATCGGCCTGGGCGAACGGCTTGAAGATCTTGTCCTGCTGCTCAGCCGTCATGCCGATGCCGGAATCCTCGACCTTGAAATGCAGCTCGGCGCGGTCCTCGCTTACCTCGTGCGGATGAACGGAGAGCTTGACCAGTCCCGCCTTCGTGAATTTGACCGCGTTGCTGCACAGATTTGTCAGAATTTGGCCGATCCGCAACGGATCACCGAACAGATCAATGGGCATGTCCGGATCAATCTCGATCTCGAAGGAAAGGCCCTTCTCGTCCGCCCTGTCTTGCGCGAGCCCGCCTACCTGCTCGATGATTTCTCTCAGGTCGAAATCGGTTGCCTCGATCTCAAGCTGGCCGGCCTCGATCTTCGAGAAATCGAGCACGTCATTGATAATCCCCATCAGGATCTGTGACGAGGAAACGATCTTTTTGACGAAATCGGTCTGGTTTTCATCAAGCGGGGTTCGTTGCAGCAACCGGCCCAAACCGACGATCCCATTGAGCGGCGTGCGGATTTCATGGCTCATATTGGCCAGAAACCCGGATTTAGCCTGATTTGCCGCTTCGGCCTCTTCCTGGCGCTGTTTCAGTTCGGTGATATCGACCCGGAAGGACAGAAACCCGCCATCCGGCGTCCGCGCATCCTGAATCCGGACCCATCGCCCATCCGGCAAGGCCTGCTCGACGGCCGGGCCAGGCTCGCTGAATTGCCGCATTCGCATGGCAATCCATTCTTCCTCGCGGCCTAACGCCTCGGGCACGTCACCGGAATATGCACCTGCACGGATGATGTCCTCATACCGGTTTCCGGGAATCATCATTCCCCCGGCATTCGGATAAAAATCGGTGAAGCGTTCGTTACAAATCACCATCCGCATATCGCGGTCATAAAGTACGAAAGCGCCATTCATGGCGTTGAGCGCGATACGCAGCTGCCCTTCCGCGTCGGTTGCCTTTTCCTTGGCCTCGATCAGGCCCTTTTCCTGCGCCGCAAGAATTTCTAGGTCCCGGCGCCGCCGGTCCTGAAAAAGTCCGACCCCGCAAAGCAGTATCGCAATCGCCATGCCGATGAGACCGACCGGAATCCAGACATTCCAGTAGACCGATTCCGGAACGGTCCAGCCGCCCTTGGGACGCCCCGCCAGATACCAGCTGCCAACCGGCAAATTCACGCGCTGCAGGACGGGCATGTCTTCAAAGACCCCCGCATCTCCGAAAAACACATCGCCGCTCAAGCCCGTTCCATCGCGACCACGAATTGCGAAATCGAAGTCGACCAGGGCCGGATCAACCCCCGCAGCGGCATAAAGTTCTTCAGCATCGATAACAGCCGAGACCAGTCCCCAGAAAAACTCGTCACCATTCTGGTCCCGGGCAAAGACTGGGTATCGGCCGATAATGCCGATGCCGCCCTGAAGGAGTGTCAGAGGCCCGGCGAGCACCAGATCCCCCTTATCGCGAGCCGTGAAGGCTGCTGCGCGCTGCTGCGCGTTCTTCCGATAATCGAGCCCGATCGCCGCTTCATTGCCTTCAAATGGATAGATGTATCGCAGCACAAGATCCGGCGCGGCGCCTATATTCCGCAGCTGCAGACGGTTAGTGAACAGGCGCTCCGCGATGCTGTTGAACCGTTCCTGGCTGATATCGGGGTCGGTGGAAATGACGGCTGCGAGACCGCCGACAAGTCTGACATTCGCGGCAATCTCACCTTCAAGACGAGTCCGGAGCAGATTAAGTTCGTCGGAAACATGGCGCTGGGTTTCAGCGAGGTATTTGTTCCGGTCTTCCTCCACGAGGAGAATGCCGATCCCGATCGCCACAGCAATCGCCATGGCCGCCGGAACCATTGATATAATACGACCAGTTCTCATACGCTTTTCCTGCCCCGGCGCCCGCAAACAACCCCCTCTGCCCGGCACCACCTTCCATTCAATCATGGACAAAGGCCGTTACAATTCCCTTAAGATACTAAGGTTGAGCCACAATCAATTTACAACCTGACCGGGCGGCACTCTATCTGCAACAGCCAAGAGCTATTCCTCCCCTGGCCATGATGCGCCTTACCTGCCCGGTTCCGTTATTTCCCGAAATTTCAATAATTTGACGCTTCAGCGCCTCATTCAATTGGGTTAGCCTGTTGCTGGGCTAGCTCAAGCGTACGGTGGCGGGAGGAAATCGCATGCGCGATAAATTGCACACCTTGAAGCAAGAACTTGTCGACGGCGTTATCGCTCTCGCGAAAGAGCGGATCGCCAAGGACAAGCGGGAAGAAGCCGAAAACTTCATCAGACAGTTCTACGCGAACATCGCGCCCCAGGACATCTTGTCCGAGGAGGCGGAAGATCTGTTCGGCGGAGCCTTGTCTATCTGGTCATTCGGGAAATCCCGCGACCCCGGCACCACCAAGATCCGCGCCTACAATCCACGCTTCGAGACCACTGGCTGGCAGTCTCCGCACACGGTGATCGAGATCGTCAATGACGACATGCCGTTCCTGGTGGATTCCGTCACCACGGCACTGACGGCGCTGGATATCACGGTCCATCTCGTCATCCACCCGATCCTGAAGGTCGAACGATCCTCTGCCGGCAAGGTCCGGGCTCTTCTGGAGCCAGACAATGACGGCGCCGACACGATCCGTGAATCCTTCATGCAATTGCGCATCTCCGAGCAGAGCTCTACCGAGGTTCTTTCCAATATCGAGGCCGAGCTGCATTCGGTGCTCGACGATGTGAGAACTTCCGTCGAGGACTGGCGGACGATGCGGGAGAAGGTGCTCGACGTCGTGACCGAGATCGGCGCACGCGACACCCCGCATAACCGGGAGGAAGTCAGCGAAGTCATCGATTTCCTGCGCTGGATCGAAGACAATCACTTCACCTTCCTCGGCTATCGCGAGCTGGACTATGTCGGCAGCGGCAAGAACGCGCATATGGAAGTTGTCGACGGCTCGGGCCTCGGTATCCTGCGCAGCCCGGACACCAGCGTCTTCGAAGGTTTGCGCAACCTCGGGCAATTGCCGGAGGAGGTCAGGAGCTTCCTGACCAGCCCCGACCTGCTGCTGATCATGAAGGCCAACCGCAAGGCCCGGGTCCACCGCCCGGTTCATATGGATACGATCATCGTCAAGAAGATCGACAAGACCGGCACGGTGACGGGCGAGCACCGCTTCATCGGCCTGTTCACCTCTGTCGCCTACAATCAGAGTCCCGGCGAGATCCCCATGCTGCGGCAAAAGGTTCAGCGGATCGTTTCCCTGGGCGGATTCGCGCCGGAAAGCCACGACGGCAAGGCATTGCTCAACATCCTTGAGACCTATCCGCGCGACGAGCTTTTCCAGGCCAGCGAGGATGATCTTCTGGCCACGTCGATCGGCATTCTGCATCTCCAGGAACGCCAGAAAATCGCTCTCTTCATGCGGCCCGATCCGTTTGAGCGATTCGTCTCCGTGATGCTGTTCGTTCCCCGCGATCACTACACCACCCAGATTCGCGAAAAGCTCGCGGACATTCTCGCCCGCGCCTTCAAGGGACACATCGCGGCCTTCTATACGCAGATGTCGGAATCCGTGCTCGCCCGGCTGCATTTCATCATCGCAACGGAACGGGGAGCGGTACCCGACGTCGATATCGAGGAGCTGGAACGGCGCTTGACCGAGGCCGCCCGATCCTGGTCCGACAAGCTGCACCAGGCTCTGGTGGAATCGAAGGGCGAGGAGCGCGGCAATGCCCTGCACCGGCAATACAGGGACGCCTTTCCCTCTTCATACAGAGAGGCCTATTCCGCCCACGGAGCGATCTTTGACATAGAGCGCATCGAGGAAACGCTGGCGGACGGCACTCTTCCGATGAACCTTTTCCGCCCGATAGGCTCGGAAGAAACCCAACTTTATCTCAAGTTCTTCCACACCGGCACACCGGTGCCGCTCTCCGACATCATGCCGATGATCGAGAATATGGGCGTGCGGGTCCTGAGCGAGCAGCCGTACGAGGTCGCCTCGAAGGACCTCGCCAATACCGTCTGGATCCATGATTTCAAGATGCAGCTCCGCAGCGGGCAAAGCATCGATATCGAGACCATGCGCCAGCCGTTCCACGACGCCTTCGAGGCCGTCTGGACCGGCAAGATGGAAAATGACGGCTTCAACATTCTGGTCCTGCAGGCCGGTCTGACCTGGCGCGAAGTCGCCATGTTGCGGGCTTACGCGAAATATCTGCGCCAGGCTGCCTTCACCTTCTCCCAGGACTATATGGAAGAGACCCTGGCGGAGAACGCATCCATTGCGAAGCTGCTGGCCCGTCTGTTCGATGTGCGGTTCAACCCGAGGCTGGGCGAGACCAAACGCAGCACGGCGGCGGCAGAGATCACAGCCGAGATCGAAGCGGCGCTCGACAATGTCGCCAATCTCGATCAGGACCGGATCATCCGGCGCTATCTCAACCTGATCCAGTCGACCATGCGGACCAACTATTACCAGCCCGATGCGGACGGTAACCCGAAGTCCTACATTTCGTTCAAGCTGGACAGCCAGGCCATCGAAGACCTGCCGCTGCCGCGTCCCCTGGTCGAGATCTGGGTCTTCTCGCCCCGCACGGAGGCCGTCCATCTGCGCGGCGGCCGGGTCGCTCGCGGTGGTATCCGCTGGTCGGACCGGCGGGAGGATTTCCGGACCGAGATCCTCGGCCTGATGAAGGCACAGCAGGTGAAGAATGCCGTCATCGTCCCGGTCGGCTCAAAGGGCGGCTTTGTCATAAAGCGCCCCCCGGCCGACGGCACCCGCGAGGCCATGCAGGCCGAAGCGATCGAGTGCTACAAGACGATGATGCGCGGCATGCTGGATATCACCGACAATATCTCCGGCACCGATATCATTCCGCCGGAGCATGTCGTCCGGCATGACGATAACGACCCCTATCTCGTGGTCGCCGCCGACAAGGGCACGGCCACCTTCTCCGACATCGCCAATGGTGTCTCGCAGGAATACGGCTTCTGGCTCGACGATGCCTTCGCGTCGGGCGGTTCCGCCGGATATGACCACAAGAAAATGGCCATCACGGCGCGCGGCGCCTGGGAATCCGTGAAGCGCCATTTCCGCGAGATCGGCACCGATATCCAGACCACGGATTTCAGTGTGATCGGCGTCGGCGACATGAGCGGCGATGTGTTCGGCAACGGCATGCTGCTGTCGAAGCACATCAAGCTGATCGGCGCCTTCAATCACATGCACATCTTTTTCGATCCGGACCCGGACCCGGCAAAAAGCTGGACCGAACGCCAGCGACTGTTCGACATCCCCCGCAGCAGCTGGACGGATTATGATTCCAAGCTGATTTCCAAGGGCGGCGGGATCTATCCGCGATCGCTGAAATCAATCGAGACCACGCCGGAAATGAAGTCCGTGCTTGGCATCAAGGCCGACAAGGTGACACCGGGCGATCTGATCCGGGCGATGCTGATGGCCAGGGTCGACCTGCTCTGGTTCGGCGGCATCGGCACCTATATCAAGGAAAGCGGTGAGACCAGCGCCGACGCGGGCGACCGGGCGAATGACGCACTACGCATCGACGCCCGTGAAATCGGCGCGAAGGTCATCGGCGAAGGTGCCAATCTCGGCGTTACCCAGCGCGCCCGCATCGAATATGCGCTCGCCGGCGGGCGGATCAACACCGACGCCATCGACAATTCGGCCGGCGTCGATTGCTCGGACCATGAAGTTAATATCAAGGTGCTGCTCGGCGGGGTCGTCACGGAGGGCGACATGACCCGCAAACAGCGGGACAAGCTGCTTGAGGAAATGACCGACGAGGTCGCGACTCTGGTCCTGAAAGACAATTACGACCAGAGCCAGGCCCTGACCATGGCGCTCACCGAGGGCACCGCCCTGCTCGACGCCGAAGCCCGGCTGATGCGGGAGCTGGAACGCAGCCATCTGAAGCTGAACCGGGCGGTCGAATTCCTGCCGGACGACGAGACGCTTGCCGAGCGCATGGCCGACGGACTTGGTCTGACCCGCCCCGAGCTGGCGGTGCTGCTCGCCTATGCGAAGATGGAACTGTATGACGAAATCCTGCCGTCGGACCTGCCCGATGATCCCATGCTGGGGGAAGACCTGATCCGGTACTTCCCGGCCCGCCTGCACGGCAAGATGAATGACGCCATCCGCAGCCACAGGCTGAAACGCGAGATCATCGCGACCTATATCGCCAACAGCATGATCAACCGGGTGGGCGCCACTTTCGTCAACGCGGTGCGCGAGCAGACCGGTGATACCTCGCCGGATATTGCCCGCGCCTATATCGTCGCCCGCGATGTCTTCGGCATCCGTAACCTCTGGTCAGCGGTCGAGGATCTGGACAACAAGGTTCCCGCCGCGGTGCAGACGGAAATGCTGCAGGACATCAAGCATCTGGTGGAACGGGCCACGGTCTGGTTCCTGCGCAATGAGCGCAGGCCGCTCGACCTGCAGGCCCTGACCGGCACCTATCTCGACGGCGTGACCGAGTTGACCTCCGCGCTCGACAAGGTGCTGACCGACTCCCACCGCAAGGCCGTGCAGAAGAAAGCGGCGACGCACGAGGCCGCAGGCGTGCCGAAGGAATTGGCGCGCGGCGTCGCCAGTGCCGACATCCTGATTTCGGGTTGCGATATCGTCCGGCTGTCAGGCCAGACAGGGGAAAGCGTTCTTCGGGTGGCGGAAGTCTATTTCGCGGTCGGGCATGAATTCTCGCTCGACTGGCTGCGGGAGCGGGCGGATCATGTTGTCGCTGAGTCCCACTGGCAGAAGATGGCCGTCGCCGCCATCGTCGACGATTTCTACAGCCACCAGTTCCAGCTCTCCCAGAACGTGCTGGCCGAACGCAGCAATGGAAAGAGCAAGAAAGCCGCCGCCGGAGCCCTGATCGAGAAATGGGAACGCACGCGCAGCGACGCATCATCCCGGATGGACCGGCTGTTGTCGGACCTGCGGGCCGCAGACGGTATCGATCTTTCCATGCTGGCCGTGGCGAACGGCCAGTTCCGCTCGTTGCTCGCACACTAGAAAAGGCGGGTCAATTTTCGTGAAACCCAGTCAATCCGCCGCCCCTGCATCTTATCCGGGGCGGCGCGCCGCGATTTCCTGGTGCCTGTTCGATTGGGCGAATTCCCCGCTGCCGACGGTCATCATCACCTTCGTCTTTTCCGCCTATTTTGCGCGCGGCGTGGTCGGGAATGAGATCGAGGGCACCGTGCTCTGGAGTCATGCCCTCACCATCGCGGGCCTCACCGTCGCCGTGCTGGCGCCGATACTGGGCGCCATCGCGGACCAGACCGGACCCAAGAAACCCTGGCTGGCCGGATTTTCCGCAATCGGCATCCTGGCCGCCGGGGCGCTCTGGTTTGTGCATCCCGATCCATCGGACACACTCCTCGCCCTGATCGCGGTCGGGCTGGTGCTGATCGGCACCGAGTTCGCCAATATTTTCTACAATGCCATGCTGGCCCGCGTCGCAGTACCGGAGCGGCTTGGCCGGGTCGGCGGCTGGGGCTGGGCGCTCGGTTATCTCGGTGCCATCGTCTGTCTGCTGATCTCTCTTCTGGTGTTCGTGCAGGCCGAGACACCGCCCTTCGGGCTGGACAAGGCAGAGGCGGAGCATGTCCGGGCAACCGCCCTGCTGGCGGCCGCCTGGTTCGTGATCTTCTCCATCCCGCTGCTGAAATACGTGCCGGACGATGCGCGGCAGGCCGTCTCCGTTCCCGTCGCGGCCCGTGCCGGGCTGAAAAGTCTCTGGCAGACCTTGCGGTCGCTGCGGGACTATCGCGATATCTGGGTCTTCCTGATCGCCCGCATGCTTTATGCGGACGGACTCGCCACCCTGTTCCAGTTCGGCGGTCTTTATGCCGCCGGTACGTTTGGGATGAGCTTCGCCGAGATTATCCAGTTCGGCATCGCCCTCAACGTGACGGCCGGGATTGGCGCCTTCGGCTTTGCCTGGCTGGACGACCGGATCGGCGCCAAGCCGACCATCGCGATCTCGCTGGTCGGCCTGATCTGTTTCGGGTTTGCCGTACTGCTGGTCGAGGATGTCTTCTGGTTCTGGGTTTTCGCCATGGCGCTCGGCATTTTCATCGGCCCGTCCCAGTCGGCGAGCCGGACCCTGCTCACACGCATGGCGCCGGCGGAGAAGCGCACGCAACTGTTCGGTCTCTATGCCCTGTCGGGCAAGGCCACGAGTTTCCTCGGACCGGCCCTGCTCGGCTGGGCCACGCTCACTTTTGACAGTCAGCGCGCGGGCATGGCGACGATCCTCGGTTTCTGGATCGTCGGCCTTGCCCTGCTCGCGTTTGTCAGGCCCGCATCTCCGCGCGCACCTGCTGCCTGAAGACATCGATCGACACGGGATTGCCGCCACGCTCGACATGCCAGAACGTCCAGCCGTTGCAGGCTGGTGCGCCCTGCACCGCCGCGCCGACGGAATGGATCGAGCCCTTGGCACTGTCGGAAACCAGCGAGCCGTCCGGACGCACCTTGGCGAACCAGCGGCGGCGCTGATCGAACAGCACCTCGCCCGGATTGAGCATGCCGCGCTCGACGATGTTGCCGAACGGCACGCGCGGTTCCGTGCGCTTGGTCTCTACCGCCAGAAGACTGTCATCCTCGATCCGCTTGACCGCGGCAATACGGTCCATGGCGATCTCGGCATATGTCTGCTCGCGCTCGAGCCCGATGAAATGGCGCCCGAGCTTTTTTGCAACGGCACCGGTGGTGCCTGAGCCAAAGAACGGATCGAGCACCACGTCGCCCGGCTTGGAAGTCGACAGCAGCACGCGCGACAGCAGGCTTTCCGGCTTCTGTGTCGGGTGCGCCTTGCGGCCATCCACCTTGATGCGCTCGGACCCGGTGCAGAGCGGCAAGTGCCAGTCACTGCGCATCTGCTGGTCTTCGTTGAACGCCTTCATGGCATCGTAGTTGAACGTGTAGCGCTTGCTGTCCTCGCTCTTCGAACACCAGAGCAGGGTCTCGTGCGCGTTGGTGAAGCGGCGCCCGCGGAAATTCGGCATCGGGTTCGTCTTGCGCCAGATCACGTCGTTCAGGATCCAGAAGCCGAGATCCTGCAGAACCGAGCCGACCCGGTAGATATTGTGGTAGCTGCCGATGACCCAGAGCCCGCCATCGTCCTTCAGGACGCGCCGCACCGCCGAAAGCCAGTCCCGGGAGAACTGGTCATAGGTCTGGAAAGTGTCGAACTTGTCCCAGTCATTGTCGACCGCGTCGACAATCGAGTTGTTGGGTCTGAGAAGCTCGCCCTGAAGCTGGAGATTGTAGGGCGGATCGGCAAACACCAGATCCACCGATTTCTCCGGCAGTTTATTGATCAATTCAATGCAGTCGCCGACCAGAATCTGGTCGAGCGGCAACGTGTCTTGCGCCGTCATATCGTCCGTCCGTGCCAGGAAAGATGGCTGGAGTCTCCGGTATCCGGCGAATCGCGTCAAGTCGTCGATTTCTTTTTACTAAATAGAGTCAAATACTTACAAGACGAACACAAGATCTTGTGTGAAGTAGAGCGCGCACCTCAGGTCACGGTGTGCCGGCACCGGCGAAAAGTGCTTCGCGGACCGGCCTGAAGGACCGCCGGTGATGATCCGTGACACCAAACGCGGCGATGCCCGCCAGATGCTCGGCCGTCCCGTATCCGGCATTCCGCTCCCAGCCATATCCCGGATGGGCTTCCGCCAGAACACGCATGGCAGTGTCCCGGTGCACCTTGGCGATGATCGAGGCGGCGGCGATGCTGAGCGATTTCAGATCCCCCTTCACCACCGCACGGGCCGGAACGGGAAGCGGTGGCAGGCGATTGCCGTCGATCAGATACAGGTCGGGCGCGCTATCGAGGCGGCTGGACAGGGCCGCCGCCGCGCGCGCCATCGCGAGGTAGGTTGCCTGCAGGATATTGACCCGGTCGATCTCCTCCACCTCCGCCACCCCGATACCATGGGGAACAAGGCCGACAAGCGCCCCGGCAATAAGCTCCCGCTTGGCGGCGCTCAGCTTCTTTGAGTCGGTAACGTCCCTCAGAAGCGGATCGGTATGCAGGGCAAGCGGAATATGTACCGCCGCCGCCATCACCGGCCCCGCAAGCGGCCCGCGCCCAACCTCATCAATGCCGACAATCACGGCACCCTGTGCGGCACCGGCATCCATTTCCAAGCTGAAATCAGACAAATAACTCATTCCTGAGGTGCAAAATCACGGTCCAACCCTACCCGAAATATCTTTTAATACCAATCCACTACGCGGTCATTCCGGAAAAGTAAGCACCGGAATGACCGCATTTTTGCACCTGGCCCTACGAAATAGTCCTCCCCGGCGCTACACCTAGCTACCAGCACAGGAAGAGCCACGAAATATTGTATCCATGACATGGTTCTGCTTGCGGCGGCATGGCCAGATAACGACCTAATCCAGCCGAAAGCCCGAAGCTGGGCACTGCTGCAAGGTTGCTACAATGTTTGAAGACTGGATCGCCGGGTTTGTCATTTTCGCCCTGACCCTCAGCCTGACACCGGGGCCGAACAACACGCTGTTCACGACATCCGGGGTCAATTTCGGGATCGCGCGGACCGTCCCGCACATCCTCGGCGTCGCCGTTGGCTTTCCCGCCATGCTGGCCGCCGTGGCGCTCGGCCTCTGGTCGCTGCTAAGCGCCGTTCCGGGATTGCTGGAAGTCTTGCACTACGTCTCCATCGCCATCCTCATCTATCTCGCCTGGAAGATCGCCGGCGGCTCCGCCGGAAAAGTTGGCCGGCCGGAACGGCCGATGCGGTTCCATGAAGCCGCCGCCTTCCAGTGGGTGAACCCCAAGGCCTGGCTGATCTCGGCCAGCGCCATGACCACCTTCAGCGGCGTTGCGGCCGATGGCTCCCCGGACATCACCTCCCGGCTGCCGGTCATGTGTGCGCTGTTCTTCGCCGTCGTCATCCTTTCCGGCTTTACCTGGGCCGGGATCGGGGCCGGTCTTTCCCGCTGGCTGCAGGATGGCATCCGTCTCAGGGTCGCGAACATCGTGCTCGCCCTGTTGCTGCTCTCCTCCCTGTTTCTGGCCTGATCCCTACAGGAGGCTGAGCTGGTCTCCGGCACGCGGCGGTACGGCGAAGCGGTCCATGCGCAGCCGCGGGAACGATCCGGACAGGCCCACCCGCTTTTTCGCGATCTCGAAGCGGCGGTGGATCAGGGCCGCATAAGGGCCGCTGCCCCGCATGCGCTCGCCCCACTCCGCCCGATAGAGCTCGCCATCACGGGTCTGCCTGATCAGGGAATAGACCCGGTCCGCCCGGTCCGGAAAATGCTGCTCCAGCCATTCCCGGAACAGATCCTTGATCTCGTGCGGCAGCCTCAGAAGGATATGGCCGACACCACGTGCCCCTGCTTCCGCCGATGCCTCCACCAGCGCCTCAATCTCTCCGTCATTGATCGCCGGAATGATCGGCGCCGCCAGGACGTGGACGGGAATACCCGCCGATTTGAGCGCATGCACCGCATCCAGACGGCGCCCCGGCGTTGCCGCCCGCGGCTCCATGATGCGGGCAAGATGCCGGTCCAGCGTGGTGATGCTGATCGCCACCGAGACCAGTCCGCGCGCCGCCATCGGCGCCAGAATGTCGATATCGCGGGTGACCAGTACCGATTTGGTGACAATCGAGAGCGGGTGGCCGAAATCGGACAGGACCTGAAGCACCTGACGGGTGATCCCGTACTCTTTCTCGATCGGCTGATAAGGGTCTGTATTGGTCCCGAGCGCCATCACGTCCGGCTTGTAGCCCGGCTTTCTCAGTGCAGCGTCAAGCAATACCGCCGCATCCGGTTTCGCCAGCAGTTTGGTTTCGAAATCGAGCCCCGGCGAATAACCGAGATAGGCGTGGCTCGGCCGGGCAAAGCAATAGATGCAGCCATGCTCGCAGCCGCGATAGGGGTTGATCGAACGGTCGAACGGGATGTCGGGAGACTTGTTCCGGGCGATGATCGTGCGGGATGCATCGATCCCGACCTCGGTTCTGGGCTTGCCGTCCAGATCCGGGAAATCAGCGGACACACCCTGGAACGGATTATCGCCAGGCCAGTCCCCGATGACCCGCTGGCGCTGTTCCTGCTCGAACCGGCCACTGACATTGCTGACCGCGCCGCGTCCCTTGTGCGGGGAGCGGTGAATGATGTCCGGGTCCAAACCATCCGGCGTATGAAAATCGGGATCGGCCATGGCTGGATCGTAAACCCAGCAATGGAACAAAACAAGAACAATCAGATTTAGGACGGCGGATCATCAGGCTCCATGCGATGCCGCTCAAGCTGCTCCACCGCCTTGTCCCGGCGCGCGGAAGCCGCTGCATCCTCGGCTTGCTGTTCTTTTGTACGGCCGAACTTCACCCTGTTGTCAGCCGCCTTCTCTTCAGCAGCCGCGCGGGTCTTACGTTTGCGGGCCTGCCGCAGATTGACGATCTTGCCACTCATTGACCCTCCTCCCCGCGCTGCGCGGCAGCCTAGTCGAGCACCAGCTTGTCCGGGCCGTGCCATTCCCGGCGCACCCGCTCCATGATCTCCGGCCGCACCATCCGGCGCAAGCGGTCGAGAACACCGGACAGCATCCGGTCCCGCTGGCTCTGATCGCCGCCGCGCGACACCTGGCCTTCATTTTCGGCATACCAGCGGCAGCCCCAGCTTGTGGTGCGCAACCAGGTCAGGCGGCGGAACGGCAGGAACCAGGGCTCCAGCACGCGGGCCAGCGACGGCGGCACCGCCGTCCGGTAGGTATCGTAGAAATTCGCGACATCCTCATTGCTGAGCTCGCCGCTCACTTCCGGATCCCAGGTCACGGAGGTGTGGAGGCTGGCATGGGCGAGATCGATGGCGGGCGACCCGTACTGGGTCTTCTCCATATCGACGAAGATCGCGCGGCCATCCTTCCGGATGACATAGTTCCCGGGATGCGTATCGGTCAGCACAAGCGCCGGCGGCAAGGGCGCCCGGCCATGCTCGGCGGCAAAGGCGCGCGCCCATTGACGCTCTTCATCGAGAATGGCGCGTGCCTGCCGGTCCTGTACCAAAGCCGGGATGAATTCCGCCTGATCCTCGATCAGACTGACAAGCGCTTCCACCGGACGCGGGGTCCAGGCAAGCGGCGCCGGATCGTCGGGGGTCGGCAGCCGGTGCACACTGGCCAGAGTTTCGGCGAGCTGCAGCAGGTCTTTTGAAAGATCCACCGCCCGGCCCTCGACCGCATCGACGATCAGCGCGCCGTTCGGCAGCCGCGGGCTCGGGTCGAGATGGCCATGCAGAACAGGCGTATGGCGGCTCGGGCCGGCACGCCGGAAACATTCCGCCTGCAGGGACAGCGCATCTTCCGGAGTAACATCACGCCGGACCAGGCGCGGAATACGGGCCAGTAAACGCTTTCCCTGCCACGGCCTGTCGCCCAGCAGGACGTGATCATGGGTCAGGCCGCGCGACGGCAGCCTGATCAGATCTTCGAGAGCAAGCATGGGGAAGATCTTGAGCTTCATCAGCTCGGCGTGGAGATTGCGCAGGTCGAGGTCGGTCGTCATGGCCGCGAATGCTCTGAAATGCTCTAATTGGTGTGTCCTGCCACGCTGGCGGGACCATATGCCCTTCTGTTAGCACACGAAGCAGTATTGCGGAAAAATAAGGACCGGCCTTGGGATCATCGGACACATCGAAGA
>TARA_R110002051_G_scaffold325325_1_pt1 | contig 30635 bp, 17 predicted proteins | sample TARA_R110002051 | Tara Oceans TARA_R110002051 (sample SAMEA4397023) | marine metagenome | biome: Polar Biome; feature: [MES] marine water layer (ENVO:01000295) within the mesopelagic zone...; material: water (ENVO:00002006), including particulate matter (ENVO:01000060) such... | reverse complement strand
GTGATAGGGAAAGTGTCGGCGCCGGCTTCACGGATTCAGGGTCATGCCAAGGATTTCTATAGGCTCAGTTAAAATTTTACTTTGTAGTCAGGCGACATTTAATTAGCTATCGGCTGTTAGCCTGATTACTTTAGAAGCCACTACATTGAAATATCCCAATGGATATCGTCCGCTTCAAATGCCTGTTGAGGTGGCCTGCAATACGTTCGAGATTAGCCCCGCTATTAGAGGATGCGGTCAACACTGGGGCCATTTGGATCGTTTGTTGCATCGGCTATGGATGCTGTATTCATGTCTAAATGTGTTCCCACTGCATGGCCGACCCCTTTGTTGGCTACTGGACTCATCATAACGCCCTAGTACGACGTATTGTGTCGCATTGGATGATGATAAAGAGGGTGTTAAAGGCTATGCGTCTGCTTGCTCAGCCAGCCACTGATATATCACCTGCTGCGCTTCCGATGATGGCTGGGTATTTCGTACGCCGTGTGCTTGGCTGAGTCCCCACTGGTGGCCCTGAGGCGCAATGGCAATCGTGACCGATTCCGGTAGATGCAGGTGATAAATCGCGACATGGCCCAGCGCAACGGGGCGGTCATAGCTGCCCACACAGTGGTGCATCCGCCTCCCTTCTAGCAGCAATCCTTTCCACGATGTGATGGCCGTAATGGCACCACGGTTAGGTAGTGGTGGTGATGGGTAAGGCCCATGGCGCTTCTCAAGTAAAGCGACATCACGGGCCATATCCCCCATACCCATGCGCGTATTAAAACGTGTTACTTGTCGGTCGTGCAGTGCTTGCAATCCTGTCACCGTCGTTACGCGATGTAGCGCCTCCAGGTTAGCCTCGGCCAAGCGCTGAGTATCGCTCAGCATCTCTTTCAGCCATGCACTCCCACGGCCAGCACGGCTGGACGTTAGCGCGTCATCCATTAGCAACAGTAAGCCCGGCCAGCGCTCACCGTCGTAATTCGCTAAGAACATAAGTTGCTTCACGTAAGGAGCGGGGTAATGCCGTAACAGCCGGGTCGTCGACGGGTCGTGAAGTGCGCGTTTAAGCACGATAAATTCCCGCTGAATCATAGGGCAGAGCTGACACCGACGGAGCAGCTTGGCGCTGGCCCGTGTGTCTGGCAAGCCGATTATGCCGCATAGCGTGGCTTGTTTTTCGCTAAGCACAGCAGAAAGTGTCTGTTCAGACCACTGTGCCTGCAGACCTTTATCGACGAGCAGGATAAGCAGAAGTGGCGACGATGTTGCCAGTTCTAACGCTGCACTCAAACGCCCAGCCACTTGCGCCAGCGCGACGCCCAGGAAGGGCACCGAATTAATGGCAACTCGGAGTGCCTCTGGCATGCATTGGGTTAAGGCACCGCCGTGGGTATCCATCAGCGTGTTCCAGCTAATACCGGGCGGTTCTAAAAAAGCGCCTGACGCCAGCGGCTCACCTTCCGCCTCGCTTAGCCACGCAAAGGGTGTTGCAGATTGCCAAGGAGAAAGCCGCACCACCATCGGATAACCCACCGCAGAAGACATATCAAGTGCAATGCGGTGATCAAATGGTGGCTTCTTATTAGGCCAGAAGCGCCGCAAAAAGCCAGAAAGCCCGCTAAGGCAGGTGGATGTAAAGGGCTGGCTGATCAGGGAACGCATCGATTGTTTAACCTAAAGGCAGGGTGGTCGACTGATGGTGATAGATGTATGCGACGTTAGGTGTCGCTTGATTGGGTTAAGCTAGTACTAATGGTTTAGTAAGGTATTTGTAGGATCGACTATTTCTTCTTATAGCATAGTGATAACCTCATTATTATTAATGATTACTCACTATTTAGCATGATAAAAATAGTGCGACGGGGGGCGGAGCTTTTGCTCACCCTCCTGGCATCCCTTTATCGCCTCTGGTTGAAACTAGGAAACAGGCATGTCAGCTCTTTACGCCCTCGGTGAGCGAGTGGTTATGCGTGATTGCGAATGGATCACCCGTCGTCGGGCAGACCTCAGTGACGACGGCGGCTATGTGCTCACCGTGGAGGGCCTTTCGGAGCTGGTGAGCGGCAAAAGCGCACGTTTTCTTATCAAACTGGAAGAGTAGACCGGTGCCATTCGCATGCTCGACCCCGCTGAATCTCGGTTACGGCGTGAGCAGTCTTAAATTAAGATAGGTTCGGGTTGGGATGCAATCGCTAAGTTTGCTGACCCAGCTGTTGAGGGCCTCATAGCACAATATCGTGCAGCGGGTATGCCAGCGATCTCGTAAATGATAAAGACGAAGTAGTGGCGAATCTGGAGCTTGCTTGGTGGGGCCCATGCATTAGTGTTGCTATAAATGAGCAAGATATTCAGGCGTCACGGAAGTTAGATTGGCGCGACGATAAGGTCAACTTCACCATCGAAAACGTCCAACAGCTACAAGTTGTATTGCTGTCAGGATGAAACGGTGAGGTGTCCATTGTTACTGAACAGGATCAATCCCACTCTGACCCACAAAGTTGTGACAGGAAAAATCAAATCACCCACAAGATGCTGGAGGACTGACCAAAGATGACGGTTCAGGTTGCAACATGCAGTGCTGCCCAGTTGTTTTCCGGTCACTTGCTGGGAGATCAGGTTACGGGTGATGCTCGCATTCTCAGCAGTGATGGCACGGCCATTGTTGGGGAGTTGACGATTCCCGAGTATCAACGCCCTTACTGTTGGCAGGATACCCAGTTGAGCGCTTTGCTGCAGGATATTACTGCACACAGCAGACACCGCCCGGCGCTGTCTTACTACCTTGGCAGCCTGATTCTGCATCAGGCCCATGGTCAATTGAATATTATTGATGGCCAGCAGCGCATCACCACCTTGGCGTTGATGGGTTGCTTGCTACAACCGCACAGCGAAATTCAGGCTTCTTTGCTGCAAGGGTTGGAGTACGAGCATCCCATCAGTCAGCAGCAGATCAAGCACAACCTGAAATGGCTGAAAGAGAAATTCAGCAGCCAGCCGGAGTATTGGCAAGGTTTGGTGGATTTTAACAAGCTGCAGTTCACACTGGTGGTCACCCAGTCGGAAGACGACGCTTACCGCTTTTTTGAAACCCAGAATACCGGGGGTGTGCGTTTGGGTGGGCCGGATATTATTAAGGCGCACCACCTGCGTGCGGTAGATAAGCTGCATCAGAAGCCGTTTGCCAAACAGTGGGAATCCTTGGGCAAGCTGGATGACACCGTCAGCGCGCTGTTAAAGGGCCGCTATTGGCAGCGGATCGGTATGCGTGAGCTGCCTTCGCATCAGCAAAAAAAGCAGCTGCGGGACTGCATCGTGTCGGAATTCGCACAACAAACCGGCAAGGGTGAAGATATCGCTTTTGGCCGTACCTATCGCTACACCGGACTGTCAGGTGATGTCAGCCACCATCAGGCGCAACAGGGCTACGATGTGCGCCAGCCGCTGAATGCCGGGGTCAATACCATTCGTTATCTGAGCTATTTCCAGGGCTTGTATAACGGCTACTGGGAAAAACCCGACTTGCCCCATCTGCCCGGCTATCATTCACTCATCGTCTGGCTCAAAGGCATGGAGGGCTGCGGCTATCTGGAAGGTTTGTACAAAGCTTGCCTGCTGCTCTATATCAGCCAGTTCGGCGAGAACCAGCTGGAACAAGCAGCCAAAAAACTCTTCCTGGTGGTGTATTCACGTCGGGTCAGCAATCAGAAAGCCGTGCGTGAAAAATCAATTTATGCCTTTACCAGAGAGTATCCGGTACTGGATTGGATCGGGCTCAGTTACACGCCGGAGCAGTGTTTCGCCTATCTGGATAGCTTTGTGTTAACGGTGGAGGGCAGCAATCTGGATAAAAACAGTGTGAAAAAACGTTATATGGACAAAGTCTGCGAGTTCTTTGCTTTGGAATTGAAGCCTGGGCAATACAAAGAAAGCTTTGCTCAGGCGCTCACTCTTAAAGTGGCAGGAGATCCACTATGAGTTCAGTGGCAACCTGCCATCAGGTGAACACAGAACTACTGACCTTGCAGGAGGTGAACGACCGTGGCCTGGGCTTTCTGATTCCTAGTTATCAGCGGCCCTATGTCTGGTCAGACGACGATGTGGTCAAGTTGTTTGAGGACATTAAAGAGGCTTTCTCAACCGGCGAGACGCAATACTTTATTGGTAGTTCGCTTTCTGCTCGGCGAGCTTTTGACGATCGAGAAGTGTATGAACTGATTGACGGACAGCAGCGCACAACGACCCTGATGCTCATTTCTATCGCCTTCAAGGCAAAGGCAGAGGGCGTGTATTCGAAACTGGCCGAAGTATCGCTGTTGGCTGAGCATTCACGCCTGAGCTTCGAGATCCGCGATTCTGTCAGCAATCTGCTAGGCAGTTATGCGGGGCTGGAAAAGCTTCCCCGGCCAGGGGATGAAGAAATCAAACACGATGAATACCTGAAATCGCTGGCAGCCAACCTGACAGTGCTCCAGCAGCAGGTCGAAAGACTGAAAAAGGATCCTGACTTTGATCTCGGTTCCTTTGCCGATTACCTGTACAGCAAGGTTATTTGGGTCAATAACATCGTGCCAGTCACCATGGACCTGAACCGCCTCTTTGCCAGCATGAATACTGCCGGCATTCAGTTGGAGCCGGTGGATCTGTTGAAAGCTCGCCTCCTGAAGAAGATCAACACCGATAAAGCGTTGTATAGCAAGATCTGGCAGGCTTGCGAGCATCTTGAAAACTATTTCGAGCGCAACCTGCGTCAACTGTTTCCCCAAACCGGTTGGAATGATCTGGAATACAAGGCTCTGAAACGGTTCAGTGGTGCCTTTTCACAACCGGAAAGCGCATCGGGCATAGAAGATAGCAGGGGTAAATCAGTGGTTCTGTTATTGGCAGAGGTGAATGCCGGCGATGCCCCGGAAAATGCCAAAGAGATAGAATTGAACGACACTACGGAAAATATCGACGCAGAAACGGTGTACTGTCGTTCCATCATCGGCTTTGAGCTGCTGCTGATTCATACCCTGCGAATTTTTCATGCGCAAAAGGGTTGGCCTGATCTGGGGCCTCGCATCAAAGCCGGTAACTTACTAGCCTGCTTTGAGGGGTTGCTAAAGCAGGATGAGGCCGTCATTAAGGCCTTTATCGAGCTACTGTGGCAAGTGCGCTATCAGTTTGATACCTGGGTGGTGAAGTGGGTTGAACATGATGACAGGGAAGACCCTCAGTTACGTTTAACCACCATCAGCCGATCCTTGTCTGGAAATCATTACTACATCAACCGTACGGCAAAAGATCTGGGCGAATTGGTGCAGTTGCAATCTGTGCGTAATTTTACCGGCGATCGCTCAGCCCAGTATTGGCTAACAGCGCTGCTTGGTCGCTTGATTGACCAGCCTGATATGACGGACTCACAGGTGCTGGCAACACTGGAACAGCTGGATAACGAACTGTCGTTAACCACTGAAACCCAGAAAGAAGCCAGCTTTAAAATAGCCAGCGGGCGGCACCCAGTGTTGGCTGCCTGGTTCACGAAGGAGCGGTATTTGGATACGCCCCTTGGTACCAGTTTTGAGCACTACTGGTTTCAGAAGCTGGAGTATCTGCTGTGGAAGAATGGCGATAAGCGCAATGACAAGCTGAAACGCTATCGCATCACCTCGAAGAATTCTATTGAGCATGTGCATCCTCAGAATGAGGAGCATAAAACTGTCCTAGCAAAGAGTTCATTGAATGCGTTCGGTAACCTGGTGCTATTGAGCCCGGGTGAGAACTCATCCTACAGTAATCAGACTGTGCTCAAGAAAAAGGCAGATTTTCAAAGTAAACCCAGGTATGACTCATTAAAGCTCAGAGAGATTTTTGAGCTGCACACCGATGTCGGAAATCAGTGGGCCGAGGCAGAACTTGCCACACACCAAAAACGGATGCTTGAGGTGCTGCGGATGCATTACCAACAGGGAGAAGGCAGTGATGGTTAGCCAAACCAATGAGCAGACACTGGAGACTACTATCGAGCAGGCCTTCACTGGTATGACAACCGAAGAGCTGAAAGCTGCCGGCGATGTGAGGAAAACACCGGCCGACGATCTGGTGGCCAACAGCGGTTTTCGTCTTGGCTTGCCTATGGTTTTTAAAGCCCAGTACGTCATTGATGAAAAGCTGTTCTGGCGATTTTTTGGAGCAAATTCAGAGCATTCAGCTGGCTAAGCTAAAAAGCATAATCCTGCTGACTGGCAGTGCAAGCTACTGGAACGCTATGACCGGCTGATGAAAAAGCACATCTTACATCTACTGAAAAAGGGCCTGTCAGTCGATCAACGGCTCATGGATCCTCCTAACTTTTAGCATAATACCCGCAGGTGTCTACGAAACCTGGGGCGATTCAAAACTGATCAGGCGAATGTTAAGGGGTTGTGATGTAATCTCTCTTAAGTCCATGGAATATAAGGTTTTAGATAATCCAGCCAATAATGCCATCGACTTTAAAGCTTTTTCTACGAGCGACAATGCTAATGGAGCTCCTCATACTGTTGCGATTATGCCGAGTAAAAGCGCTGAAAAATATTTTCTGGATTTTGAATCTTTATCTGAAGGGCTAAAAAGTGAGGAGTTTGGCAACGTGTGTCAGAACAGGTGTGCTCAAGGTTTTAATAGGCGAAAACCTGTTGTTGATTAAGATCAATATTTTTCTTTTTATATTTAAATAACTGTTTTATTGATATTTTATGGTTCGGTGAGTAGTTTTTCTCAATATCAATTATCTGGGTCGGCTGTCTGTATGAAAACATTTGAACACTCTGAATTTGAGCATGAGCGGCGTGCTTTTGCTGAGCTAAAACCGCTCCTGCCTCCGTCAGAACACCATGAGCTCTACCCAAGTATTCACATTACAGATCCTGGACGGCGGATATGTGAATGCGATGCTCTCTTTATATCTAAAAGCTTTGCGGCGGTGATCGAACTTAAGGATTGGCGTGGAGAAATAAAAGTCGCTCCAAGCTCATGGTTTCGAAATAGTCAGGCAGTCTCTAATCCACATAACGTCAATTTACCGAAGGCGAAGATTTTTAGATCCCTCATAGAGAATACTCTACCTGCTGCACAGTCTCCCTTTGTGCAGTCGATCGTGGTACTGACTTCCGAAAAATCATTTGTCGAGGGTGCAGACAGCGCCTTCGAGATTATTCGACAGCTTGATCAGAGCAAACGTTTGCCTGACCACCTGACATTCGAAGGGGTAGCAGAGCTGGCGAAGTATCTGCGTGAAAGAGTCAAGCGTGACCTTGAAAATGAGAGGATGGTACTCAGTTCACAGAATTTCCGCAAATTACGCAAAGTTTGGGATGAGAATTTCGAAGTAGGGTGCAGTCGCGAAGACTACTCCGATCAGATCCACGGATATCGAATTCTGCATGACCTTGAACGCAACGACCGCTATATAAGCTATCTTGCTGAGGAGAATCCAAAGCGCGGCGACGCTCTCTATCGACTAAGAGTATTTGGTATTGCGTCGGATGCTCCGGAAAAGAAGGAACGACAATTTCGTAGTCTAGACGTTCTCGAACGGTTGCAACCACATCCGAATATCAGGCCTGTGAAAAAACAGCCAAACGAGAAGGGCCTCGTTGTAGAAGTCTGTCGCTGGGGAGACGTCAAAACCCTCGATCAGGTTTTAGAAACTAACGTGAGTGTGAGCTTAGATTTTGCTGCCCGGGTTGCACGCGATATTGCTGGGGCGCTTGTTCACCTTCACAACTCGGAGGCAAGCCTAATTCACCGTAACGTGACGCCACGAAGCATTATTGTTGGACGAGACGACCATGTTGAGCTCACAAATTTTGACTTAGTGTTTGATCCCGACGCTGATTACACGGTGATGGCGGATAGTCTTGCAGACTACGAAAAACGCTATTTTCCTCCAGAAGCGCTGGCTGGAAAGACGGATTATTGTTTCGATGTCTACAGCCTGGGGCAGACGCTTAGTAAACTGATTGATAAAACACCAGACGGGGATAAAGGCCAGCTCCAGCTGACGGATCTCGTTAAACGAATGAAATCGGTCGATAGTGCCGAACGCCCAACTGCGAAAGAAATTTTTAGTGAACTCTCTAGTTGGCTAGGAGAAAGCCCGGCTGAAGCACAAAAAGCGATCTCTGAGGAGAATCCAAGAAAACCCCAAGTGGGAGATGAACACAATACCTGGGTGCTTCGTGAGAATCTTGGCTCTGGTGGCACTAGCGATATTTTTCTAGGAGACAGTCTTGGCGATTTGGCCGCATTGAAGATATTCAACGCTGATGTGCCAAGAGACAAGGTTCTTGCTGAACGAGATTTCTTGCGAGCGGCAAAGCATAATTTGTTTGTAGCTAGATACCGTTCGTTTCTTCAGTGGAACAATACTTATTGGTGTATCGTCGAGGAATATGTCGAAGGCAATACGCTTAAAAGCTTAATAACCAGGGGCGAACGGCCCGATCTTAGAATCTTCTTATTAGTGGCGGATCAGATTCTGCAGGGCCTAGAGGGGTTGCATGAGCTAGTACCGCCGTATAGTGAGGGCGTCGACGAAAAGCGTGGAGGTATCACTCATAACGACGTCACCCCTGGTAACATTGTCTTTAACGTCAAGACAGAGCTCGCCAAATTGATTGATTTTGGCTTGGCTAGCTACAGCGGTGACAAAGTACTCGGAGGCACCCCTGGTTATGCCTCCGACGCCCTGATGACCAAAGAAGGCTACCTTGCGTCAACGTCGGGAGATCTCTATTCCCTGGCTGTTACTCTGATTGAATGGGCGGTTGGAAAACGGCCTACTGATTCAGAAGAGGTACCGCTGCTGTTCGAGTCCAGTTTCACTCCGTGCCAATCCGAGCGTCTTAAACAAACCTTGCAATCCATGCTTGAAATCAAAGACGATCCGACCGTAACTGCCACAATGATTCGACGGGAATTCTCGAGTCTACATGTTAATGAGGATAAAGGCGCAGAGAGCGGAGGTTCTGGCGGTGACGCACTGAAAGATCAGCTGAATCCTCCGGCAGATGATGGAGCGGTTGTATTTGGAGGGGAGTCTAGTGAAGAGCATGCTAAGGCAGCTGATGGTTTTATTAAATATCTGAACAGCATACATAATATCTCCGCTGATAATCGGTATGCACTGGCCGAAGCTCAGGCGATCAGTCCCTACTTTCCTGACCTCCATGTTGAGCTTGATCTTGTCTCAAGTATTCGGGAATTGCTGGCCAATCAGAGTGATGTCGTGGTTGTACTGACCGGCCACGCAGGCGATGGCAAGTCAACCGTTGCGGTCGATATCTGGAAGCGTGCCCTCGGCGTTCCGGGCAGCGAGCCTGCACCAAAATCGCCTGAAGAAGAAGAGGTCGTCTCTCTTGAGGGACATACGCTTACAATTGTTAAGGACATGAGTGAGTTGTCAGCAAAAAGTCGAGCACAAAAGCTTGAGAATGCATGCAACCAGCCTGGCAGCACTTTAATCGTGAGTAATACAGGCCCCCTTCTAAGTGCGTTTACAGAACTGATGGCGAAAGCAGGGCACGGCCAGAGAGAATCTCAGCAAAAGATCCTGGAGAGTCTGAACCAGCCGCTTAATAAAGATAAAGTCTCAGACGAGAACTTGCTGTTGCTTGATGTTGCTAAACGGGTGTATGTGGCCAACCTTAGTATGCTCAGTAACGTCAACACCGCTGAGAAACTGTTGCTTAAACTCGTCTCCCATCCTGATTGGGACCGGTGTATTGGCTGTGAAGCGAAAGATCGCTGTCCGATACGGCGCAACGTTGACGTTATGAATAAATTTGCCGACACCGTTGGCGAAAGAGTCGGAGATATCTATCGTCGACTCGATGCGTATGGACGGCGTATGACCATGCGACAAATAGCGGCGCATTTGAGCTTCAGTCTCACGGGGGGACTGTCATGTGGTCAGATCCGACAGGATCCGCAAACCAAATTCCGAGGCGTGTTCAGCGAGACCTTCTTTGGCCATGGGAGCCAACTTAGTCTTCAAGCGATGGACGCACTGTCTTGTCTACGCGAAATGGCAGACCTTCATTTTGGAATTGCTGAGTCTCCAACCTTCGATCAACAGATGCACGAAGGTAAGCTGGAAGACGCTTGGCTTTATCCCGTCCAACTTAGTGAGGTGAGGGCGCACTTTGCATCGCGCTTGGGCAGCTTGAGCGATGGAAACGCTCGGCGGGAATTTCGGCGCCTCACCTACATGTTCGGTTCGCCTCGTGAGGAGCATCGCGCATCAGCTGAGGTTTTCCTCGATGATTTTCTGCAGTCCCCAATGCTCAGAAAACTCCGGAGCTGGTCCGTAAACCATAATTTGTCGGGTATGGAGAAACAGCGCTTTGTGAAACAAGTGTTGGGGGTGTTAATGGAAGAGTACATCGGTGCCTCCGTGCCCAGAAATAAACGTGAAAGCTTATACATCACGCTTAGGCGCCCGGATGAGAAGATGTTCCAGTCTGTTCAAATCGTGCTTGAAAAGATTCCGTTTGATGAATTCACTATCGACCTCGACGAGGTAAATGGTTTTCCGGTACTGAAGCACCTCGACAAGGAAGCAAGTCTGGAGCTGAGTGTGCCGTTACTTGATTACATCATCCGCAAAGATCTGGGCGAGTTAACGAGTGACTTAGACGCCATTCACGGAGCGAGCTTGGAACAGTTCCGTAGCGATTTGTTGGAGCGGGTACGAACACCGACCGATAACGTTAAGCTCCTTGAGATCGATGCCCAAGGCGACCTCCGGATCCACAAATTTACACCGGTCGAAGGCGGCCAGAAGTTGGTTTACCAATAATGAACATGAGAAGATTTCCAAATATCTCTATTGAAAAACAAACGGATAGTAACCCTGCCGTGCGGGCGTTCGGACGTCGATTCTACAAAGATCAAACCCCGCTAGAGTACCTGGCAGAGTTTCTATTGTGTTTTAGCTCTGAGAAGGAAAGCGAGACTGGTCAGATAGGAAGAGGGTTTCCTGGTCTACCTGAAGACTTCAAAGGCGGATTGAAGTATTTGCCCGAGAGTCGGCTTGCCGTGAAGCTGTTCTCCTTCTTCCCGTCATCGAAACTCGAAACTCGCCACAAGACACATGTTGGGCGATTTTCACAGTTGATTGAGGACATGCAGTCCAACATCGAGAGCGACAGCGGGGAAGGCAGTGAACGAGCGGTGCGGGTTTTGCAACAGTTGTTTGCGGGTTTTGTGGGCGTTGCAGGGGAGCGGACTTGGGTCACACACAGTTTCATCCCGGCTTCCGGCTTTCTCCTTGCACGTGAGATTGACTGGCGTCACACCGCCGCGAAAAAGGCCAATGTCGAAAATTGGCCTGCCGCAGAGAGCCACTTTTCAACGGGCAGCCATACCTTTATGGCGCGTGGTGGCGAAGTTTTGTTTTTGCAGCTTTGGCATGTGTTGCAGGAAGCTCAATGCGAACAGGCCGCCCAGTGGCTGAATGATGAATACAGTTACGTTAATTGGGAGGCTGTCCGTGGCCAATTGGCCGACGGACTAAGCGACACTTTGTCTGCGATCGATGGGCCGATTTCGCAGTTGGGTGCGGTGATTGAACACACCGCAAGAGAGACCCCGGTCATTAACGAAAAACTCTCGCAGCAGGCGTTTGGATGGGTACATACAACAAGCTGGCGTGAGGCCGCACTGTTCGCCTGGGAATTGAGCAATGTTGTCCTTTCTAATCAAGACGCCCTCAAAAAAATGCGAGTGCTTCAAGATCTTTGCTGTTTGCACGTTTTGCGCAGTATCTGCTTCCAATCCGTACGGTGGGTTGGCGAAAGAGCGAGTGGGGGCAAGAAACAGTTTGAGGGCGGGTACAGCTGGTTAACCGTCGGCCTTAATGCTGGGGTAAGAACAGATCTCGGTAAAGCATCTACCGCATCCGTCAGTGCTACCGAGGAATTGTTGTACGGCGCAGTACGCTCGAAAAAGTTACCGACTCTTTTGACCTTAACCGATGATGATACAAGTTTAAGGAATGCGGATGCCCATGGCTTCAAGCTATTTCGATCACTCGGAAAAAAAATTGGGCTGATCGTTCCACCCAAAGGCCCCATGCGCTTCACGCTTCCTTCGTCGTTGGTAGAAACCTTGGTCGCGGTATTGCTAGAACCTGGCGAGCGCCTTCCTTTCGACGAATTCTTGCAGCGTTTATACCGTCACTTCGGTATCGCTGCGGGTGCGACTCAAATCCATGAGGCGCTTTCCACGCTCGGCGCGGGCATTCGACCAGCAGTCCCTAACGACTGTGCCGCTTGGCTTGAAGATGAGCTGAAACGTGGGGGACTATTAATTCCCCTCTCTGATGCAACGCCTCTTGTTAAAAACCCGGCTAAGAAGAGAACATGAGATTTTATATCCAGACCGTCGTCGACTATGTAAAAGAGCAGGTTGAGCGAGAACTTGAGGATTTAAGCCCGGGTGAGCCTGCAGAGCTTCGCGTGTTTACTCAGTCCATGCCACCACAAGCCATCCATGCTATCTTCGAACAAATATTGGATTTCGTGGCTTCTAAAAACGCCAAAATTGAATGCCATCTGAAAGTGGCATTTGGGCTTAATCAACATTGGTTAAGTAGTGGATTACAAACCGATTCCGAAGAAGCAGCCCGGCTACAAAACAAAGGGTGGGTCGATACGGAAGACCGCCTCACTCATTATCGCAACTTAATAGCACCGAAGGGGCAAGATCTTTTGTTGGTGGTGCTGGCGGGTATCGACCATGCTACGGATCGCGGTGGCTTAGCGGACTTCAATGTAATAAATGAGACTGTGCTTTTCAGGGAACGGCTGAACAGCGATTACACGGATTGGGCTCAAAGTTTTTTGTACGAGGCCAATCTGCCCGACATTGACGGAGGTGTTGTTCAGAAATTTAATGCGTTTTTTGAACAGCTATTTAAAATTCGGCCTCGGAATTTGTTCCAACTATCGGAGTTTCTTGAAAAAAATCTACTTCCCAAGGCCATCAACTGTAATAACGCCAGTGAAATTTTGGCTCTGGCTTATGAAAATCTGCCAGTTTGGGGTATCCCGCCTATTTTTTCCCCGGCCAATCCCGCCAAGCGATTGACCTTACTAGACGACGCCGCACGCTTGTTTAAGAGGGATACGTATAGGGATGCCAGTGGTCGAAAGAAGGCCCTACAGAATATCGAGCAGGCGAGGGAGAATTTGGCAGTCGCGCCGGAGGTGACAAATCACACCCCATATTCTTCCACAGACGATTTCCTCGACACGCTTGAGACGTTCGTCCAGCAGGGAACGCGTGAGGCAGAAGAACGACTTCTGCACACAGATTTTGCACCCGTCATCAAAATCCTAAAGACTAAGGCGAAGAAAACATCGAGTCGCGGTAATACGCCAACGCGACTTCGGGGGCCGGCGTTTTCGACATTGGTCAACGCCATCTTTTCTAGTGTTGAGGAATTCGCCAAGGGCTGTGGGACTGATTGGGCCCCCTTACACCTTAAGCAGATTCAAGTAACAATCGAACGGTTTGAGTTTGATGCTCCTAAGCAGGGAACGGATTCGAGTATCGCTGAGGAAGTCTATCGTGGACTAATCGGTGGGATTGACGACTTTCTTGGCGGCTTTGAATTGGAATTAGACTCCGACCCTAATGATGATGATGTCGAGAAAAAAGCTGTCCCGCTATCCGTGGCTTTTGGTCGAGATGAGCGACCGGTCGATATTATTTCGAAGGGGATTAAAGAAAGTCGGTTGTCTTTTCGTGTAACTGCCGAAGCTGAAGTTAGCCGGTTGTCGGTTGACCGATCATTCGTTTGGATTATACCGCCCAACCACGAGGAACGGGTTAGGCATAGTTTTGCTAAATTAATGCTTGAAAAGTTGGAGCAAGAGCCCGCGTTACGACTGCCGGTTATTCACATGGGATCGGCTATTGATGAACTGTATTTCGCAATTGATGACGATGAAGCTAATCGGCTGCTTGCAACTGGGATGTGGGAAGCATCTGTCAGAGATGTCTTAGAAGGAATCCCGAAAGAAGATTTGGACGCTAAGACATGTAACGCTTTTGATCAACTTTCAAGTGCTTATAGGGAATTTGTTTCATCTCTAGCTAATGAGGGTTATTTTTCGGCGATCGATAAACCACTGATTAAGCTAGTGAAAAGTTACAGCGAAACTGTGGATATGGCATTAAAGCGAGACGAGGACCGCTGTGCGTTAGGAGCTGATCTGCTACGGCGTCTCTATCAGGCCTTCGTGTGCGTTCCTGAGAACCTGTCTCCGACAAGTGCGTTTGTCCCAGCATTAGTGGCTACTGGCATCACCCCTGCGATTGCCGAAACGGTGCAGGCAAGAGAAGTGTTCCTGCGCGATGGGCTTGGTGAAACGCTTCGGATACTACTCCAGAAGGATGCAAAAGCCGGGAAAGCTGCCTTTGACCGATTGCTGGGGTTGGTCGAGTTGCGCCGCCCCCTTTACGGCCTGGTATTTGATGCATCAAGGACGCTCACCACCAATCTTCGATCGTTCGGACTGATTCACCGTCTCGGCGAGAAGCCGAAGAGAGCACCTACTTTAGCTGCTCAAGCTGAAATGCGATCGGAAGATGCGACGCCCGAAGAAGGGTTGTCGGCGTACCTGCGGGCCACGCCCGAATCTACAATGATTCAACGTACCCTCAAGGCGTTCAGTAAGATTCATCCATATGCGGCTGACCGCCTCTCCATTTTAGCGGCTAATGTCGAAGATCTACGTCCCATCATCGCCGGCATCGATGGCTTCGTTACCGAATTAACTAAGGAGCAATCGGGGGCAACAGACATTCCCCTCGTCGTAAGCGTGCGTTTAGTTGGGCGCGGCCCTTCAGCAACCCGAGCCCAGGAAGTCTTGCTCCGCTGGCAAGAACGTTGGAATGCGAGTGAGGAAAATCGTAACCGCCCATGCAAGCTGAACATCGCCTACCGTCCAGCCCGCACCCGTGAAGAGGTACAAAGCTTATTGCAATCTGTGAAGGGTGCTTATGACTTAGGGTTCTTGTTTGACTTTCTAAATGATCAATGCGGAGGAGACTCCGTTGTCCCAACTCAACCCTTTGAAATTGATTGGGCGGCGGGTCAAGTGGGAAAGTTCCCCATTTGCGAGCATCCGAGGCTAGCAAGTTCAACCGATCCCAATTTGCGTCGAGGCTTGGTGAGTAATCGAAGGTTCAAAGTGGCTGCGCGTCATGCTGAAATGACGGCCCGTCTCAAAAATCCTGACTATCCGGGTAGCCATCATGTAATTTTTAATCAGGTCGAATATGGCGAATTAGAGCAGAAATTCACCCAGGAAATGCATCGCTGTTGTCGGTGGGTGGCCTGTGTCGATCGGTACGTTGATAAGACGCTGATCTTAAATGAAGGGAAAAAAGCTCAGGATCAGCGAAAGCTGGTTGGCTTTGCGTCTGGCGTTGGCTCATATGGCGAACTTAATCTGACTTTGTCCACGGAAAGCAATACCACCGGAGAGTTGGCGCTAGGTGTTAGTCAACGGCTAGGTCAGATCTATCGCGAGTGGTCAGCGGAACAATGCGACACGGTTGCTCATACGCTCATGCATGAGGCGCAATCCGTCACCGGACTTTCGCTCGTCAGCGCATTGGGAAACGAAGGTGTGATGAGGGATGTAATTGGCTATGCCATGGCTAATCGCCTGTATTTGGATCGCTCCTCCTACTTGATCTCTGCCGCCTTACCTTTGGACTCATTTGTTCATTGGTTCGATGGCGCATACGATGGACTCAGGCCAGACTTGCTACTGCTTGAAGCAAGAGAGGAACATGGAAAGCTTGTCATTGATGCAACCGTAGTTGAATGCAAGGTCGGTCAAGAGTCCAATCATCATGTGGAAGAATCAGTATCGCAGGCCGCTGCTGGATTAACTCAACTCAGTAGCGTGTTCCTTCCCGTTGGGGCTGAGATTCCGCCGGCTGCTTTTGATCGTCGCTACTGGTGGGCGCAGCTACATCGCGCACTGGTAGTGCGCAATGTCCTGCCGATCAAGCCGGCCGATAAGGAAAGACTGGAACATGCCTTGGAACAGATGGCGGAAGGTCATTTTGTTATCAACTGGCGTGCCATTGGCGCGACGTTCTGGACCAACGATAGACGTTCAGCTGAGGAGGGCCTTGGGTTGCGAAGAGCTCGTTCGGCAGGTTACTTGTCGTTAGATGGGCACAAGGAGGCGCTAGAGGTCTACCATGCGGCCATTGGCCAAAACGCGGTGCTCAAGGCACTTCTCGTAGATGGCAAGGACGTAAAGCATAAAATATGGCCGTCGACCGCTGCCCATGTCGGCCAGCTCACAGAAGCCTCTGACCGCCGAAAGTTTGGTGATGCCATAACTACAGGTTCGGTAAATTCTCAAGAGTCACCTAATCATATCGAAACGGATGATGGAACTGCATCGCCTCAAAAAGAGCCTCAACAACCTGCAGCAGAGCCGCCGCCCACGGAAACTTCTGAGAAGTGTGCTAATGAAGCCAGAGACGAAAAAGCTTCGACGGCTGTGGAGCCTGATGTGGCGTCAACGGCTCATCCGCTTGAAGGCCAACCGGTGCGGGTTCCGGAGCGCCTTTTAATAGGACAGGAGGTGTCCGCCCATGGGGGCGAAGGGCAGCCTGTCTATTGGGAGTTCGGCCACAAACAGCTCCCAAATCGACACTTGCTGGTCTTCGGCGGGTCAGGTAATGGCAAGACCTACGCCATTCAAGCGCTGCTGCTAGAAATGGCGAAGGCCAAGCAGAACTCGCTCGTTATCGATTACACCGACGGCTTTCTACCTAAACATCTTGAAACTGAACTTTTGAGTGTGGCTCACCCCCAAAGTTATGCCGTGGCCGCAGGTATAAAACTGCCTTTAGACCCCTTCAAACCACAATCTGATGAGATAGAGGGGATTGGGTCGATCATAGAGAAGCCGTTCGATGTTGCAAAGAGGGTTGCAAGTATTTTTACCGCGGTGTACAGCTCCTTAGGCGAACAGCAGAAAGCCACTCTGGTCGACAGCATCGAGCAGGGTGTGAAAGCGGGTAAACTTACACTCGAAAGCCTCTATGACCAGCTGAAGGATGATGAAGAAGATCTGCTCGCCAATAAAATCATGCCACTGGCTAGGACAGAGCCTTTCGCCGGTGCAAGTGAGAGTGCTTGGCCGGAAATATTCGGGGATGCTCAAAGCTTGGTTAAGATTCTCCAGCTCGTCAGTATTCCTTCAGAAATTCAACGTCTTATTATCGAGTTTGTGCTGTGGGACCTTTGGGATTTCATGAAGCGCACTGGTTCAAAGGATTGTCCACTACCTGTTGTACTTGACGAAGTTCAGAATCTCGATCATCGCAGCGGATCTCCTCTGGAGAAATACCTTAGGGAAGGGCGAAAATTTGGTGCGTCCATGATCTTAGCCACCCAAACGTTGAGTAATTTCAGCAGCGATCAGCGAGATCGACTGTTTCAAGCGGCACACAAGCTGTTCTTTGCCCCTGCTTCTACAGAACTCAGAACCTATGCCACGATTTTAAAGAATGTAATACCTAACAGCTCTGCTGAGGACTGGGCCACACAGCTGTCTGCTCTTAAAAAAGGTGAGTGCCTATCAGCTGGCTATGAACGGCGTCCGAATGGAGATCTTCGGGTAATAGTTCGTAAGGTTTCAGTGACTGCATTAGGTGACAGGCTAGGGGGGGGGGCGTGAGCGCAGTGAAAGACCGTTTACCGCTGAGCTTCCATATGACCTTTCAGCCTGAGCGACACTATCTCAGAGCGTTGCTGGCGTTTGCTCAATTGAATGACTGCCCAGCCACTATTGAAACTATCTCAGAGCAAACCGGTATCCCAACGGGGAAAAGCTCTGGCAAGGTTCGGCCTCTGTTGCAATACGCACGAGGGATGGGGCTGATTGAAAGCGTTACTAAGCCAGGAGAGGGGGTTCAGCTTCAACTGACTTCTCTCGGAAAGACGGTCATGGATGAGGATAGTCATCTAATTGAACAAACCACTCAGTGGGCTTTGCACCTAATGTTATGCCGCGCCCGGGGTGGCGCCGAGGTGTGGCATGCGGTGTTTGTTGAGGCAGCGGCGGCACTCGGCCGGGATTTTGACGAGGCCGATTTCGAGGTCTACCTCGAGAACAAATATGGCAGTAGCCGAAATGCTGTTGGCCCATTGGTGCGTAGCTATGCTGATCCAGCGGCATTAGGGAAAGCTGCGGCTATTCAAAAAGAGGGCGGCCGAATTCACCTGCGTAAGATGCCGTTGCAGCCAGCATTTTTCGATACATTGGGTGCTCTTTTGTTTTTGATATGGGATGACATTTGCCCGGGTGAAAGCCAAATTGCACTGCCTGAACTTGAAAACGAAAGTGGCTTGATGGCTGCTACTGGTTGGAACATCGAGGAGCAGAGCGGTTTCTTTGCATCGGCGGAAAGCGCTGGACTGTTCCGTGTGGATCGACAGACGGGGGCGCCTATTCTTACTCGCCTTATGAATACGGATGACGTGTTAGAGGTTATGTATGACCGACTTATCTAATAATAGCGACGAAACTCTTGTAAAAGACATCGTTCATTTTCGTGATGATCTGTTCTTCGAGGGCGCTGTCCAGCTCCGTTGGGTCAAAGACAATCCTGAACGAGCTGAGCGAGCCGCAACAAATTTCATATTTCATGGTCCACGGTATCACGCCGTTCAATCAAGTAAATTTGCCGATGGCTATGACCTTAAAGATACGGCTACGTTCGTTACCAAGCTCGTTGAAGAAATTGCCCAAGGAAGTGAAAGGCAAGGTAATCCATTTTCACTAGCCATCGCGGGTTATGGCTCGGGTAAGTCACACTTGGCTGTCACTTTAGCGAAACTGCTTGCCAACCCCGACTCACCCACTGCAAATGTAATTCGCGATAATGTGGCCCGGGCGGATAAGCAGGTGGGCCGTGAGTTGTCGGAGTCTCTGGAGCTTCTAGATAAGCCGGCTCTGGTGGTGCCTCTCGATGGGATGGCGAATTTTAATCTTGGATCAGAGATTGCTCGGCAAATTATTCTCCAGTTGAAAAACGCTGGTTGTGACCTCTCCGCCATCGAGGAGTTATCGCCTAGGTTCAACATCGCCACGAATTTTGTATTGCGCAACTTCTCTCTCCGGCAAGCTGATTTCGCAGAAGTCTTGCCGGGGCTGAATGAAGTGGCGATTATTGAACGTCTCGATGAGCACGATGAGGTTACCTATGCAGCGGTGGACAAGATTTACGAAGCTGCCAACGGGGCTCATATTCCGGTCGAAGGCAATGAGTCTGTCCAGGACCTCATCGCCACCGTCACTACCCAATACTGCAATGCGAATGGACCTTTCAGCGGCCTATTTATCTTATTCGACGAGTTCGGACGGTTTTTGGAGTATGCAGCGGAGCACCCTCATCTTGCTGGAGATTCAGCACTCCAACAGTTATTCCAAGGGATCCAAGATGCCAACGGTCGAGCGCGCTTCTTAGGGTTTATTCAATACGATCTCAAAGCCTATGTGAGCCGCTTAGACCGACGAGATCTAATGCATTTGCAGCGCTATATCACGCGCTTTGAGGCGGCACAAAAATTTTATCTTTCAACCAATCTTGAAACCCTTTTTGCTCATTTAATTGAGAAAAAAAACACAGACTTTCTCGATAATAAAGTCTTTCATAACGACCAAGTTGAGGCCGAACATGGCCTTTTACTCCAGGCGGTTCCTGAGGCCAAACGTTTCCCAATTTGGGCTAGTCTCGATAAGTTCAAGGAAGTGATCACCTCGGGCTGTTGGCCGTTACATCCATTCGCCGTTTGGTTCCTGACCCGACAGCAGGATGTAGTGCAGTCACGCTCCGCCCTCAACATCGTTAAAGAGGCAATTGAACGGCTAGGAGATCAGCCTAGTATCTCTGCGAACAACGCCTCGACCACGATATCGGCTGCTGACTTGTTGCTAAATGGAATGCTGCCCGAATTTGTGGCGGCCGAGCAGGCCCGAGGTGGAACAATCGCCGAAACCCTCCAAGGCATTCTGGAAGAACGTAAAGCGCTGGTGAGTCACTCAGGCCGAAAAGTATTGGCAGCTTCGGCTGTGGGTCTGAAGCTTGGTGTACGTCTTCCAAGAAAAGAGTTGTACAACTACTTTCTCTGTCTCACAGCCGGTGTCACAAAAACTGTCTTACACGAGACATTAGCTAACCTGACAGAAGAACTCGGTCTTTTGGAGTGGAATCCTGATTTTGGTCAGTATGAGTTAGTTCAGGACGCAGCCACACGCGGCCAATTTATGCGCTTGATGCGCAGTCGTTGCAATGATTCCAGTATTGGTGATGCAGGGAATCTGTTTGTTAATTTTGGCCGGATATTGTGTAACCTTGCTTATGTTGAAACTAGCTTTGCGCAAGAAAATGCAATCTCAACTCAGGACTGGAAATTTGATCCTCTATTCGCATCATCAAAGACGGCTTTCGAGACGATCGCCAATGCTTTCAGAGATTGGTCTCGTGCGGTTGATGTGAATGAGGCTAAGGGGCGCATAATTTATACCTATGTATCGTCTGATGAGTCTCTTGAGGAGTTCCGAAACGCAACCAACGATGTACTCAATAAAGAGCTTTCGGGCCACGGTGCGGCTCAAGCTCCAATATGGGTTGTCTATCTTACTGATTCTAAAGACCGTCTTTCAGATGTACTGAAGCGTTATTGGGTATTAGAGCGTAGCTTTTCTGACGATGAGAAAGAGCGCTACCGTCGATTTGTGACGGCAGAGCTTTCTCGTGCCCAGAGTATGGCCCAAGAAGAGACCGCAGTATTGCTGTCTGAAGGTCATAGTCAAACCGCTGGTTGTGGCAAAATCAAGGTAAAGCGGTTAACAAAAGTGGGGCAAGAAATCTTTGCAAAGTGTTACCCCAGTGTTATCCCCTTTCCATTCGATGGCTTTGCGACGGGGTCGGGAGTTGGAGGTCAGGCCAAGAAAGACGGTTTGGAGCTAGTTCGAGCACTCGTGAAGGGAGAGCTCAACGACGAATGGATTCAGTCTCGGCCAGTACGTCTCCGCAATCGAGCTGGCCAAGTTCTTGCCAATGAATGGAAGATTTTAGATCAGAGTGGCAATGTTACTAGTGTGCCTGGTAATCCAAAGGTTAAGGCTGCTCTAGAACATATGGATGCATGGCATAAGGATGATCCAGAGCGTACTTTGGAGCAAACGCGTAAAGCGTTGTTTTCACCTCCATTTGGCTTGAATATCGCATCTGCTGGTTTGTTGTTAGGACTTTTTTTGGGACGTCGAGTCCCACGCTGGCGAATTTTGATCAGTGGGCAATCCTGCGATGTGTCGACTTGGCTCGGTCATGCGCTAAAGACCTCAGACTTTGATGCGAAAACTCTATCGCAATCAACTCTGCAAACAATCAACGAGGGTGCTTTGGAACGCTGGCAAAGCTTGATCGATCGTTGGCAAAGCGTCGTTCGACACCGGCAACGATTAGAATTCTATCAGCAAGCTAAATTAATGGAGAAAGAAGACCCCGTACCCGATGAACTCCACTATAAGTTTGAAAAACTTGTTGATGAGGCTAGAAAGTCGCAAACGCACTTAGTGAGCTTTGACCATCAATCGGAAAAAATCCATAGAGAGCTTGAGCGCCTCAAGCAGACAAGCAACTCAATTGGGGGATTATCTGTTTGTGATAAGATCATCGGCCTTAATGCGCTCGTAACTAACGGAGAATGGGAGGATTCCCATGTTGTAGAAGCCGAAAATATGTTGCAAGAGGCCCGGGAGTGGGTGGCCGAGGAAGGGATAAGTTGGATTAATCGCTCTGTGTGCCGCTCGCCCCAGCAAGTAGGAGACTTCCGAAAGCAAATGGAGAAAGCGGAGGCCACTCTCGAAAATTTGGAACTGCCAAAGTTAGCTGTTGAGGCTGAAAATCAAAAAATTCACTCTATTTCCCATGTTGAGGAACGATTCAAGTATTTAAGCGCCCTGTCGGAAGCGAAGCAATTTGTTGAGGTTAGTTCTATATCTTCTCAAGCAAGCATAACTGAGTTGGAAAATCTCAGGGGGAAGGCAAAAAAATTCATTGCTGTTCTGAAACAAGGCAGCCAGCCCTTAGAAGACCCAGAGCTCGATGAACTAAATGATCAACTCAATAGCCTTGACTCAAAAGCTTTAGAGATGATTGGTGAGCATCGTAAAGAGCTTGCAAAACTTTATGAAGCAAAAATCTATTCTTTGGATTCTACGTATCAGTTACGTTCACAAGTGCAACGGCTTCGTGAAGTGTTTGCGGAACAGCGAGACCTCGGTGATATCGAAGATGCGCGCCGGCAGCTTGATAAGATATGCGGTGATCTTGAGGCGTGGACTGAAATCTCAGGAGGAGCTGAGCAAGTCGAAGTGATATTAACCCGCGCTATTGCTGAAAGATGTAGTGAACTTGAAAAATGGTGTGAACACGAAGAAGTTGAGCCACTCTGGAGCTTCCAAGAGGTGTATGAGAACTTCATGCATGAACGTGTTGCTGCTGTGCAGGAGAAAGCTGATCTCTGGGCGCGAGGATTCATTCCAAATGAAGCAGCCATTCAGGAATTTTCCCTTGAAGAAACCTACCAAAAGCTTAGAGCTTTGGAAAATGAATTGCCGTCTTATCTTGGTCAGCGAGAGCTGAATGCTACCCATGCTGCTCGCGAGGCACTTTCAACACGCATTACTAATCTAGAGCATATCAAAGCCCGCGAGACGGCAAAGGACTGGTTGAAGAAATATGTAAATCTGGAACGTGAAGTTCACCAAATGTCTCAGGTAGAATGCGAGCAATATCTGCGTGAACTGCGATCAGCACCGCAAGGCTTACTACCAGAAGAAGAGAAAACTTTGACGATGTTGAGCTCTTTAGTTGAAGCTCGTCTGGATGAGCTCGATCTTACGGACATTATTGCGCGCCTTAAGCGTTTGAATCCTAAGGCTTTGCAAAGCTTGATGCAGTACATCCAGAAAATGCTGAACACTAATGGAGACAAGAAAAGTAAGCCCGAGCATGAGTAGCTCATCGTCGTCGACCTTCAGAGTTATGTGAAGGGAATAAACCGCTAATCCCAGGCTTCAGTAAGCTGAATATCTGTAGCCCAAAAGCCAGTTGCAATATAATGAGATTGCGTCTTAGATTAAGGTGAGCTTAAGGGGAATCGGGTTTTGCTCGCTCAATTGCCTTACGGTGTCTCGGCGAGCATCACCCGAATCTTGCTGGATATGCTATTTGTGACAAGCCACGCAAAACTTGGGCTGGCCGTAAACATCATCAATATCAATTAAGCTATCGTCAGGACGAAGAGGGTTTTTCGCCTTTTTTGCCTTGATTCGTTCTAAACGTTTTGCATAGTCCGCTTTTATCTGTTCAACACGTTCTGGTTTTATTAGCTCTGTGAGAGACTCTCCCTGACTCCAGGTGAAAGGGGATCCGTGGTCTAAAGCATCCTTTTCATAAGTTATTGCTTCTTCAAAAGACTCTGGATGTCGTTCTTGAAGGCGTACCCATTCAATCTTTTGCTGGTAGAAGCAGAAGGTACAACCGCTTCTTGAGCGCCATTCGTAATATTTAGGCCAGCCTAACCCTGAACTTTCCAAAATCTCCGATACGCCAGGCTTATCGATTCCATCTTCTTTGAAGGGTAGGCGTACGTGCAGGTTTTTCTGCTTAGCATTGTATCCTTCGCGATAAGGCTCATCGGCACGTATGGCTACATAGCTGTAAACAGTGAAGCCCTCATCAAGAATAGGATTAATCCACTCCTCGAAGGGCTTAAGCTTCAACTGCCGTGTACACCAACGTGTCTGTGCCGAAGGAAGAAAATTATTGTATTGCTTCAGCCAAAAATCGAACCCCCTATTAGAATTGAGGCGTAAAATTGGCTTACCTAGGAAGCCTTCAAGCTTTCCAAGAAACTCGTATACTTCAGGTAACTCTTTACCGGTATCTGTGAAAAAGTAGTCAATATCAAGTTCTGGATAATGTTGCCGCATATAAACAGCGAGTGCCGCACTATCTTTACCGCCGGAAAGGCCTAACACATGTTTTTCATACTGTGACATCCTGATCCTCCTCTGTCTGTTTAATAAGCTCAGAGGTCGTCATAAACTCACTACTCAGTTCGGCTAGGGCAGCAAGAATAATATGCTGATTCTCGCTACTTTCGACAATAGACTCTCTAAGTCGATTTAAAATGGTATCAATTTTGGGCCGATCGTCATCGGTAATTTGGAAATTAGCTTCCATTGGCTTTTGTTGTCCGTCTTTTGCAACGATAACTGCCATTGCATGCCTCGTTTTTTTACGCCCCTGAACACGCGCGTAAGTTTCAGTACGAATAAACTTTTCAGATAAAGATGCAATTTCGATTAGAGCTTGGTCTAAGTCTGCGTCTACCCAGTCTCTCGGTGGCTTATTAGCGGCCAGGCTACCGATACCTTCAATTGACGATGGTGTGCCATCGTAAACCGCTAAACGACTGGTAAAAGCTTCTTGACGGTACTCGCCCGAGGCTTGCTTGATGTTGTCTGCGCGAGCTCTTAGCTCTTGTAAGGATTGGGGAGAGTCGTTTGGTGTTTGCAGCTCAGAAAGCAACACACTAGACATACGATTGAGCATAGCCGGATATATGTTTACGAGTTCTGTAAGAGCGTCACGGACTAGCGATACTACTTCTTTGACAACGTTCGCATCATTTATATCAGCGTCTTTTTGATACACACCTGGAAGATCAGAGAAAAGAAGTTGATTGGGATCATGCGCATGTTTAAAAATCGTACGGATTTTATTGGCTGTTGAAGAAATATGTTGCGTGTTATGGCACCACTTGGGTAACCGGAAAAAAATAGACACCAAGCCGCGACCTACGTCTATAGGTTCTAAGTTGGTTAATGGGTTTTTTTCGTCTAAGTCTCTTACAATTTCAGCAAGTCCTGATAGCAATCCTTTGGCTCGATGCGACAGATCCATCCAGCGAACTTGAATTGCGGCCGAATCTTTGGCCAAGTAATCGGCGTCAAGATCCGTAAAGTCAGGCTGGAAGATGCCTTCACGATAGAAGGCGAGTTTGTTTCTATAAGACTGTATAAATGCAAGACCCAATATTGGCATCAAGCCACGTTTTATGCCGATGGGTTTTTCTTCCCATATTTCAAAAATTTCGGCCAAGGATACTGATCGACCAGCATTGATCTCAATAAAATTAGCCGCCGCTTGCCAAGCTGGATACAGGTTGGCTTTGTCACCTAAGCGTGGCTTTTGGAAATCATAATGGCCGTTGTATTCGCCATGTAGTTCTGTATTGCCGAGAACAGAGTCAAATAAACCACCTTCAGCTGGGTAGCCTTTGATGCCAAGACGAGGTTGGTGCCGGTTATTCGCCATTGCTCTCAGCAGAGTATTTTGAGCAGCAACCGCACTTGAAGAGGGCAACGTACGGTTCAAAAGCTCGTTAGAAAGCATAGGGCTGTCTTTATAAAGCCTGCTGGCTACTTCAGAAACCTTATTGTTGAGCGCCCGCGTGGCCATCGTGTTTAGCTTTTGGCCATTCTCAAACCAAACAGCACCGAGCATAGCTCGTTGTAACTCAGCTTCAAGTCGGTTTTGCAAAGCAAATAGACGGCTTGTAATTTCCCGTCTTGCAATTAGGTCGCCCTGAATTTCAGGAGTCGACTCTTGTACCTTTTCTAGTGCTTTAAGCTCCTTCGCAAGATCGATAATGCTCCAGGCCTGGCGAGGAAAGCCAACGATTACTTCTAAACTTTGCTTGCTAGCTTTTTTCGAGGCCCGTTGGCAGCTCTCCCGCAGCTCTTCCTCACTTTCTCCGTTCGTTGGTAACGACAGAAGATAGAGCCCTATAGTGCTTTGATGTGGTTGGAACTGAGTTGCATTAGAGTGTACGACGGCTAAAGAGCCAAGCTTGACGTCAAACCAGCGCAACGCCCCCGTCCTGAAATAATGACGTTTGGCGAGGACGGGTTGAATACCGGCCATTCTATGCAACGTGTCGAAGTTCACTTCCCTCACGTCTTGGAGAGCTCGATCAATAGCGGCTTCAATATCGAAATCACTGCCCGCGTAGATTGCAAAAGAGGACAAATGCTTGCGGTAGATGACAAGCGACCATCGGCGAAGATCATCCAGTGCGTCATCAACGACTTTGGGGTCACTAGAAGTCACTGAAGACTTTAAGAGATCATAACTGGGGTACAGCCCTGACCTTTCACGAAAAAGATCCAGTACTGCAATGGTTTTAAGCAAAGCAATATGTAGCTCACTTTCACTACTTGCTTCGCAGCGGTCTATCGCCTCTGCTGCCATAGCCCAACGATGGCCGTCAGGAGACGCGATAATTGCCGACTCAAGATTGACACGAAGATAGTCCCACAAGCGATCAGGAAGATAAGTGTCATCTTCATCTGCTAAGTGTAGAAAGTCTTGAAAGCCATTAGGCTCTGCAGAATTTAGAAATCCGAAAAGACTGCGCTGATTTTGACCAAACCGACGACGTGAAATTGGGCCTAGCAGTGCGGCTACAACGGGGTGCAGCGGCCATGTGTCTTCAAGCAGGCGCTCTAGGTGATCACTGACGCCAGGCTTATGCTGACGAATAGTATTCGCGGTGACTTGCGCTTTAGCACTAATCGGACCTGAGTCATGGGTCGTTTTGATAGCTCTGGAGAGCAAATCAATCTGCTCTTCACCTGCTGTATTAACAGCGAGGTCGACAAATCTACCATGGATCTTAGACCATTCATCACGAGCATCACGTGACAAGCGATAGGCATACTCTTCAAAGGATTGGTGAAGAATCCCCACAAGAACAAGTTTACCGTTAGAGCGCGAGGCAATTTCAGCTAGCTGTTGAAAAAGATATAGGTCTTCACTATCACGTGCAGCAGCTTCTAAGAACTTGCCCATTTCGTCGATGAATAAGAGTATGCCCGACTTTCCGGGAAGGTTATTCGCTGCGTTCAGCAGTGAATTCACTAGTGTATCGTCATTCCATCCTGTATCAGGCTCTCTATCAAGAAGACCATGCTGTATGAGTGCGTCACCGATGATCTTTCGAGCAGATGCGCGTTGACCTACGACAGGAATTGTCATCCATCCTTGTTGTCCAGGTGGCATGGCCTCCCATATAGAGGTAGCTGTTGCGTGGCCAACTGCATGGCTAGCTTCTTCCCGCTGTCGTTTGCTTTTTGCAGTTAATGCGCTTAACGCAATGACCAGGCTGGATTTGCCGCTTCCATAAGGTCCAGTCCAAGTGAAGGCAGCTTGACCTGTTTCCGTTATATGGCGTGCCATACTCGTGAGTACAGCTGCTGAAGACGCAGGGCAGATAAAGTCCATGAGGGCATCAGGATCTTGATAGTCCGTATCAATGCGGATGGAGCGCTGAAACCTGCGAGCTACATAAACCGAGTCTGCTAAGGGCATTACGCCACCTGTCCTTCTAATTCGACTTGATAGTCCATGTCAATTAAGTTGAGTGCATCACTATCAGATAGGGTATGTGAACGCACCAATTGTTTTAATCCAGCGGTTTCCGACCAACGAAACACACCGTCTGTTATGTTTTCAATGCGGCTAAGACGATCTGCAAGCTCTTCTTCATCAAGTTGGAAAGCTTTGCCAGGTGATCCTGGCTGATGAGCCAGCGCTTCAAAGGAAAGAGTGTTGGCCTTAGTGGCCTTGTTCCAAAAATTAGCGACGGCATAGGCAAAAACCCCATCACCCAGTGTGGCTTTCGGACCTCGAATAATACGGAAGCCGTCTTTTTTCCCGACGGCTTTTATCAAGCTTAGCTCGGTCAGAGGTGACTCTAAAGTATCTTCATGTGTTTGTTTGCCCGTAGCCGGTTTTGCGGCATAAGTGCGTACAAAACATTCGACATCGCGTTTAATTGTCGTTTTCGATGTCTGCTGCGACCACGGTGTTTCTTCACACAGCCTTTCCAAACCATTAACGAGCGTCTCCCGCTCAAAATGATCGGTGTTATAGTGATTAAATACCCAGTACCAGGTTGTAAGCTTCGGGTTAGTAGCTAATGCCCATTGAAGTAGCCACAACGTAGTCGGATATTCCATGAAAGGGTCTAAACCACTGTCATCAAATATTTTTTTTCCAATGAGGCCCTCCTTTGGTGGAGTTCCTTTTTGCCCGCCCGTAATGACGTGGCATAGCGTTGCCCAATGTCGAATCGCCGCGACCATATTCTTCCCCACTCCAAAGTGGGCAATAGCATCATCGTGATTAAATACCGAGTGTTCCACTGTGCCCTGTTGCGCACGTGCGACAGCATCGTAGGCTTTTTTTAGCCATCCATAACGCATCGGAAAAGTTTCATGGCCGGAAAATTGTGGTTTATAACCGGCTTCGAGTAATGGGCTACGAGACATTTTTTCCCCTGGATAGTCGCTCCAGTGTCGACAATAAAGGGGTTAAGCGTTAAGGTCAATGTGGGATGGGGCTGGATATACTATCCAGGGGAAAAGGAGAAGCAATGCGCATCGGTGACAGCATCTATATGGACTATCAAGCATCAACGCCGTTAGACCCGCGCGTTGCTATTGCGATGACACCTTACGCTACAGAAATATTTGCCAATCCTCATGCATCTCAGTACTCGCTTGGGCAGCAAGCCTATAACGCCTGTAATTCCGCCCAATCGGTCATCGCAGAGGCCATTGGCGCCATGGCTAACGAAATCGTTTTTACCTCGGGTGCAACAGAGGCAAATAACCAAGCAGTAGCGGGTGTTTTGTTTGGCTATAAAGGCAAGCGTAATAAGGTATTAATCAGCGCGATTGAGCATAAGTGCGTAAAAGAAGCTGCAGCATTTTATGGGAAGCATCTTGGCTATCATGTAGAAGAAATACCTGTCCTTTCTACAGGTGAAATTGATCCAATTGCCTACAGCCTGATGCTAACAGAGGAGGTGCTTCTCGTTAGTGTTATGGCTGTCAATAATGAAATCGGCACGGTTCAGCAGGTGGCAATTCTTGCAGAGCAGGCTCATAACATAGGTGCGCTTTTTCACTGTGATGCAGCACAGGCTGCCGATGCAGTTGATATTGATGTTATGGATTGGGGCGTCGATCTGCTTAGTTTGTCAGCGCACAAAATGTATGGTCCCAAAGGCATTGGTGCACTTTTTATAGATGCTTCTTTACATCAAGATTTTCCAGCCTTGATACAAGGGGGCGGACAGCAAGAAGGGCTCAGGTCGGGTACATTGCCAACCCCACTGTGCGTTGGGTTTGGCAAAGCTGTATCGCTATGGGGTGCTGAAAAAGAGCATCGTCGTGCACATTTACGTCACATGTCTGATATTTTTCTTCAAACACTTGATGATAAAAATATTTCTTATCAGATAAATGGTGCGAAATCATTTCGGCACTTCGGCAATCTTAATATTGAACTTATCGATATAGATGCAGAGAGTTTGCTTATGCGGCTGCAGCCTTATGTCTGTGCATCCACCGGGTCAGCGTGTAATAGCGGTTTTCTTGCATCATCCTATGTTTTGAGTGCGATAGGTCTATCTACTTCAAAAGCCTCTTCAAGTATTCGATTTAGTTTTGGTCAGGGTACAGATGTATCACAAATTGAAGAGGTTGTTCATAGAATAAATAAAATAGTTAAATCTTAATTTTTCATAATTTAAATTATTTCTGGCCGTAAAAAATTAAAGACTCTGGAAATGCACCCTGATGTCAGTGATAAAGCCTACACTGTCAACTTTATAAGATTCAGTGACAATGTGGATCAGCTATCGCTTCTGGTATAGTCAAAGCTTCCGATTGAGCTACCTTTTTTTGCCACCACCAGGACTGCCGCCCTGATATACAGTGATGTTGCTGTAGCGACCCAGCCAGCTGCGTTGCTTTTTAGCCTTTTCGTTTTCTATATTTTGATGCCGGATACAAAGCTTCTGTCCAGGTTTTGGTTGCGATAGGAGAACTCCACACCTCTGGCAGTACTTGTAGGTTTTTTTGTCTTTGTTGCGCTGTTGTCCAGAAGGAGTTTTCTTGAGTAGCTGAGTATTATTTTTTTTTGCTTTCTCACGGCTGCCAACGCTATTTTGAGTTTTTTCTAATTTTTCCTCTAATTGCCTGATCTTTTCATTTTGCTCATCGATTTGGTCTTTAAGTGCAGCATTTTCGTTTGCCAACCTTTCAATTTGATATTGCTCTTCCGATAGCATAGTAGTGTCCTCGATTATTCTTACAGCCCTGCGCAAAAGCATTAATGAGGGCCATCTAATAAAATCTCTACCGGCTTGATTCTGCCGACTAAGAGAACCACGACATCCACATGGCCAAGTTGTCGCGCCATTTTAAAGAGCTTTACTGAGCCTGGATTTGCATCAGTAGCGATGAAGCGATCTACTCCAAAATCCTGTAAATGTAGTGGCACAAGCTCAGCCACCGTCAACACAGTTACCCGAGCATTCAGCTTGCGTACCTCCCGAAAGAAGAGAGACGAAACTATAGCATCACCAAGTTTGGCGTCCCACCTAGCCTGGATTTCTCATAGTACCTCAGCCAGTACCGCACTCA